>JGI2171J19970_10000762_pt1 | contig 17688 bp, 13 predicted proteins | sample DeeMarSWOR324_28_FD_19970 | JGI IMG/M metagenome (IMG submission 19970) | reverse complement strand
TGCACCGGCTGTAGCGAATGCTCCGATGTTTGCCCGGTTACGGTGCCTAATGAGTTTGATTTGGGCTTGGGTAGTCGGAAGGCGATTTATCGCCCCTTCCCCCAGGCTGTGCCCAATGCCTTTACCATAGATAAAAAGGGCTTGCCACCCTGCCGTGTTGCCTGCCCGGCGGGGGTTAACGCCCAGGGTTATGTTGCCCTTATTTCCGAGGGCAAATTTAAGGAAGCGCTCGAAGTGCTGCGACGCACGATGCCCTTTGCTGGTGTTTGCGGGCGCGTCTGCACCCACCCCTGCGAAAAGGACTGCGAGCGGGGCAAGGTTGATGAGCCGGTTTCCATCCGCTCGCTGAAGCGCTTTATGGCGGACTACGAGCTGAACGTGGGGCGGGAAAAAGCCACCCCTGTGGAGAGGACTAAAGAAGATAAGGTAGCCGTTATCGGTTCGGGTCCCGCAGGCTTAGCCTGCGCCTACGACCTAATTCGGGAAGGCTACCCGGTTACCGTTTTCGAGGCTGCCCCCAAAGCGGGTGGGCTGCTGCGCTACGGCATTCCCGAATACCGCCTGCCCGATAAGGTGCTGGATAATGAAATCAGCTACCTGGAGGAGCTGGGGGTGGAAATAAAGACCAATAGCCCGGTGAAGAAGTTTGAGGACGTATTCAACCAAGGCTATCAGGCAATATTCCTGGCCACCGGCGCCTGGGTCAGCCAGAAGATGGGCATTCCCAATGAAGACGCCAAGGGCGTGCTTCATGCCCTCGACTTCCTGAACAAGGCTAACTCAGGCAAGAAGGTCAGTCTCGGAGAACGGGTGGCCGTTATTGGCGGCGGTAACGCCGCTGTAGACGCCGCCAGGGTCGCCAAGCGGCTGGGTGCTAAAGAGATTGCCATCGTCTATCGGCGCTCGCGGGCCGAGATGCCTGCCGAGAGCGGCGAGGTTGACGAAGCCGAAAGGGAAGGCATAAAGCTGCATATACTGGCGGCACCGGTTGAAGTTATCGTCAAGGGTGATAAAGTAGCTGGTATCAAGTGCATCAAGATGGAGCTGGGCGAGCCTGATGAGAGCGGACGGCGGCGCCCGGTGCCGATTAAGGGCTCCGAATTCGATATGAATGTGGATAACGTGATTATGGCCGTGGGTCAGGGCGTTGACAAGGCGGCGTTGCCCAAAGAGCTGGAATACACGGGCTGGAATACTGTGGTCGTTGACCCCACCACCCTGCAGACCAATATCGAAGGCGTTTTTTCTGGAGGAGATGTGGTTTCGGGGCCTTCCGACGTTATTGCCGCTGTTGCTGCTGGTAAGGAAGCTGCCATCTCTATAGACCGACATCTTAGGGGTGTTGACCTGAAAGAGGGCCGCCCCGTTCCCATGGAGAGGGTAAAAGACATACCCAAAGAGGGGGTAGAAGCCAAACTGAGGCAGGATATGCCCACGCTGGATGTGGCTAAGCGGGAAGGCTTTGCTGAGGTTGAGCTGGGTTTTGACGAGAAGGCGGCTGTTGAGGAAGCCAAACGTTGCCTGAACTGCGGTGTTTGCTCGGAGTGTATGGAGTGCGTCAAAGCGTGTCAGGTGGGAGCCATCAACCAGGATATGAAAGAGGAGACGATAGAGGTGGAGGTGGGCAATATCATCGTCGCTACCGGCTACGATGCCTTTGACCCGACCCCGCTTTACCAGTACGGCTACGGGCGGCTGGACAACGTGCTCACCGCCCTTGAGTTCGAGAGGATGATTAATGCCTCAGGGCCGACGGCAGGAGAAGTGCTGCTCAAGGACGGCTCTCATCCCAAGACAGTAGGTATTATCCACTGTGTGGGCAGTCGTGACGAGAACTACCACGAATATTGCTCTCAGGTATGCTGCATGTACTCCATGAAATTAAGCCACCTGATAAGGGAGCACGTGCCTGGAAGCCAGATATATGAGTTCTATATCGACCTCAGGTGCGTAGGCAAGGCTTTTGAGGAGTTTTACAACCGCGTTCTTGAGGAGGGGACTATATTCGTCCGCGGGCGTCCTGGTGAGGTAACCGATATTGCCGAGACTCCGGAAGAGGAAGGCAAACTCATTATCGTCGGCGAGGATACTCTTATCGGGCGCCAGCGCCGCGTTCCGGTAGATATGGTTGTGTTGAGCACGGCCCTGCAACCGAGGGAGGACGCTAGCGAGGTCGCCCACCTGTTTTCTATCAGCCGCAGCGCCGACGGCTTTTTCCTGGAGAAGCATCCCAAGCTGGACCCGGTAGCCACTATGAGTGATGGTATTTTCGTCGTTGGCTGCTGTCAGTCACCCAAGGATATTCCTAACAGCGTGGTGCAGGCTTCGGCGGCGGCGGCCCGGGCGCTGGCTATGATTAGCGCTGGCTCGATAGAAATCGAAGCGGCAACCGCCGAGGTTGACGAGGAGCTTTGCTCCGGCTGTAAGACCTGCTCTGACCTTTGCCCGTTTAATGCCATTTCCTTTGACGAAGAGAAAATGGTGAGCCGCATCAACGAAACGCTGTGCAAGGGCTGCGGCGTCTGCGTCGCCGCCTGTCCCAGCGGCGCCATTAAGGGCAAGCACTTTACCGCCGAAGAGCTTTTGGCTGAGATAGAAGGGGCACTGGTATAAACCAGCCTTAGGACATAGAGAAAAGGAGGCGTCTAAATGGCCGAGACAATGGTCGAAGCTCCCGCTGATGTGAGCTTTATTAACGAGGTCTGCTCCATTCCCGGCGGCGAAGCGATTAATTCCTGTATTCAGTGTGGGGTCTGCACGGGCTCCTGCCCCACCGCCAACCAGTGGGACTACCCGCCACGTCGGGTTATCGCCATGGTCAGGGCGGGCTTGAGGGACGAGGTGCTCTCCAGCAACTCCATGTGGTTCTGTGTCTCCTGCTATACCTGCACGGTGCGTTGCCCGCGGGATATTAAACCTGCCGACATTATGCACGCGCTGGAGGTTATCGCCATCCGCAGCGGTAAGAGCACCAAGCAGAGCAACACGCCGATCATGTACCAATGCTTCGTCGATTCCGCCCGAAGCAACGGACGAGTCTACGAGCTGGGGATGATGATCAAGCTTTTCTTAAAGACCAACCCCTTGGCCGCCCTCAAGCTGGCACCGGTGGGGATGGGCTTGTTCTTTCATAAGCGCTTGCCGCTGAAACCGAGCCGAATCAAGGGAATGGACGGGCTCAAAGCCATCTTGAATAAAGCCAGGGAACTGGGAGGTGCCAAATGAAATACTACAGTTACTACCCTGGTTGTTCGGCGGAAGCAACAGCCTCCCCTCTGGGCCTTTCGGTGGCTCCGGTAGCCAAGAAGCTGGACATGGAATTGACCGAGCTTGAAGACTGGAACTGCTGCGGCTCCACTCCATTCTGGTCGGTGGATAAGCTGGAGGCGGCGGCTCTGGCCAGCCGCAACCTGGCGCTGGCCGAGAAGAGAGGCTTTGACCTGGTGACGCCCTGTTCCAACTGCTTCGTTATCCTGCACGAGACCAATAACCACCTTAAAAAGCTACCCGACTTCAAGGCGAAGGTGGATAAGGCGCTGGCGGCGGGTAAGATGAAATACAACGGTGGTGTCCGGGTACGCCACCTGGCCGAAGTCCTTTATAGCGATATTACTCCCGAGGGCATCGCCGCTAAAGTGACCAAACCGCTTAAGGGCCTGAAGGTGGGCGCTTACTACGGCTGCCAGCTGGTGCGCCCCGACGGCTTTGACGACCCTGAATCCCCCCGTTCGCTGGACGAGATTATCACCAGCCTAGGCGCCGAAGCGGTCGATTGGGAGATGAAGGCGCGCTGCTGTGGCAGCTCGCTGGTTATGCCCGAGCAGGAGGTCGCCCTGGGGCTGGTTAATAAGCTGCTGAGGAACGCCACCGAGCATGGGGCTTCGTGCCTGATTACTCCCTGCCCCCTGTGCCAGATTAACCTCGACGCCTACCAGAGCGCCGTCAACAGCCAGTTCAAGACAAAATACAACATCCCCGTGCTCTTCGTTACCCAGTTAATCGGGGTCGCCCTGGGCATTCCCGCCAAAGAACTGGCTTTATCGGGCAATATCGTATCACCGATGAGGGTGTTAGCCCCCTATCTCTAGTCATAGAGGGTAAGAATATAACTACCGAAGAAGGATTATCCTTCCGCTGGGGCTATGTCGCCGCCCCGCTGGCCGTTCTTCTCATCATGATAGGCTTATCCGCCTATTTTTATCACCTGCTGCCCGCCGAGGTCGCTGTCCATTTTACCAACGGCACACCCGACGGCTGGCTCAGCCCCCTGATGACCATGGTCTTGGCGTTGCTGCCCCAGATTCTGCTGGCCGTGGTGGCGCTGATTCTCGCTTTTGCGATGACCCGACTGGCCAGCCGCTTCTGGCCGAGAGAGGGGACAAGGACCAACCCCAGAACCATTGTCGCCCTTATGGGTAATATGATAGCTCTGCCCCAGATTGTTTTCGGCTTTGCAATAGCCGATATTTTTGTTTACAATGCATACCAGATTCACCTGCTGCCCTTGTGGATATTCGCCTTAATCTTTATAGTGGTGGGCAGTATCGTTATCGGGGCGGTCTTTGTCCGGGCGGTAATACGGGAGTGGGGCGGGCATAGTCTTTGAGGAGCTAACTAGTGGCTGAAGCTAAGTCGAAAGTTGATATGGAGAAGCTGGTTTCTCTCTGCCGACGCCGCGGCTACATATTCCCCAGCAGCGAAATCTACGGTGGCCTTTCCAGCTGCTGGGACTACGGGCCGCTGGGTGTGGAGCTAAAGAATAATATCAAAAACGCCTGGTGGCGGGCGGTGGTGCAGCGGCGCGACGATATGGTGGGCTTAGACGCCAGCATACTGATGCACCCCCAGACCTGGGAAGCCAGCGGACACGTTGAGGGCTTTAGCGACCCGCTGGTGGAGTGTAAGAGCTGCCACAAACGCTGGCGCAGCGACGAGCTGGAGGGCGATGAATGCCCCGACTGCGGTGGCGAACTGACCGAGCCCAAGCTCTTTAACCTGATGTTCAAGACCTTTATCGGGCCCGTTGAAGATGAGGCAAGTGTGGTCTATTTGCGCCCGGAGACGGCGCAGGGCATGTTCGTCAACTTCGAGAACGTGCTCAATACCACCCGAAAGCGGCTGCCCTTCGGCATCGCCCAGATAGGTAAGGCCTTCCGTAACGAGGTCACCACGGGTAACTTTATCTTCCGCTGCCGTGAGTTCGAGCAGATGGAGATAGAGTTTTTCGTCAAACCGGGTACGGACAAGCAGTGGTTCGACTACTGGCTTGAAGAGCGACTCAACTGGTATTTGAGCCTGGGCATCAGGAAAGAGCACCTGAAGCTGCGTCCGCACACCAAAGAGGAACTGGCGCACTACGCGCGGGAATGCTCCGACATTAACTACCTCTACCCGATGGGCTGGGCGGAGCTGGAGGGAATCGCCAACCGCGGCGACTTCGACCTGGTGCAGCACGCCAAATTCAGCGGTAAAACCTTAAGCTACTACGACGACGAGACCAAGGAGCATATCATCCCCTATATCATCGAGCCCTCGGCGGGGGTCGACCGCACTGCATTGTCTATACTCTGCGATGCCTATGATGAGGATGTCGCCGACGGCGAACCCCGGGTCTTGCTCCACCTACACCCCTCCGTAGCCCCTATCAAAGTAGCCGTGCTCCCCTTAAGCCGTAAGGAGACGCTGACGCCGTTGGCTAAAGAGATTTACGACGAGCTGCGTAAGCACTGGATGACAAGCTACGACGAAGCCCAGAGTATCGGACGGCGCTATCGCCGCCAGGACGAAATCGGCACGCCCTTCTGCGTCACCATTGACTTTGAGTCATTGGAAGACAAGCAGGTCACCATCCGCGAGCGCGACAGCCTGAGGCAGATACGGGTGCCCATTGAGGGCCTGAAAGCAACGCTGCAGGCCAAGCTGGATGGGGAAGACCTCTTCGTCTTGCCCGACGGGGGCAAGATATGGAAAGAGGGGTGAAAATCCTCCACTTTGCCGACCTGCACCTGGGCGTTGAAACATACGGACGTATCAATCCGGAAACGGGGTTATCCACCCGCCTTGAGGACTTCCTTAAAGCGCTCGACCAGCTGGTCGATTATGCCATTGAGAGTAAAATCGACCTTGTCCTCTTCTGCGGCGACGCCTACAAGAGCCGCGAGCCGACCCAGACGCAGCAGCGTGAGTTCGCCAAGAGGATTTATCGTTTGTCCACCGCTGGCGTCCCCATTTTTCTGCTAATCGGCAACCATGACCTGCATAATGCCATCGGTAAAGCTACCTCCACCGAGATTTTCGATACTCTAACGATAAAAAACGTCCATGTCTCCAACCGACCCGAGGTTCGCCGCATCCCGACGGCAAGCGGTGATATCCAGGTCGTCTCTCTGCCCTGGCTGAGGCGCAGCGACCTGTTGACCAAAGAGGATACCAAAAACCTTACCTACGAGCAGATAGACCAGCGATTGAAGGAAACCATGACCCGGATTATCGCCGACAAAGCTAAAGAGCTTGACGCAGATCTACCCGCCGTTCTGGCGGCGCACGTCTGGGTAGTCGGCGCTAAAGTAGGCTCAGAAAGCTCAATGACCATCGGACAGGAGCACGCCCTGCAGGTGGGCAACGTTATTCAACCCGCCTTCGACTATATCGCCCTGGGGCATCTCCATAAACACCAGGTCTTGAATGAGAACCCGCCCGTGGTTTATTCGGGCAGTCTGGCCAGGCTGGATTTCGGCGAGGCGGAGGACGAAAAGGGATTCTACGTCGTCGAAATTACACCCGACGAAACAGGTAAGCGGCAAACGAGCTACGCTTTTCATCCTTTCGAGGGACGGCGCTTCGTCAAGGTGAACGTTGAGGTTAAACCCGACGATATCGAGCCTACGTCCACAGTGCGCAAAGCTATCGCCGAACAGCAGACCGACATCAAGGACGCCATCGTGCGGCTACAGGTCAGCATGCCCGCCGAGCTGGAAGGCCAGCTACGGGACGGCGATATCAGGGACTCACTGAAAGAGGCGCACCACTTCAGCATCGCTAAGGAAATCAGGCGTGAGACACGGGTAAGGTTGGGAGAGACGACGGCTGAGGAGATTACCCCCGCCCAAGCCTTAAAAGCCTACCTGGAATCAAAAAAGGTGCCCGCGGAGCGAGCTAAGGTTTTGCAGGACTATGGGGAGAGGCTGATAGAGGAGCAGGAAAGCAGTCCGATTTAAGACCGCGTTTTACTGACCAGTTAAATTCGTCGGCGTTAATCGGTTGCAGGTAAATTGACCTAAGTCAAATCACACGTCGCAGGCGGGATTTTGCTTGACTTCTATCCCGCAGTCGGCTAAACTAAACTTTGGGTGCTACCCGATAACACTAACGGTTGGAGCTGAGAACTTTCCCTTCGAAGTCTCAGCTTCATTGTGGTAAAAACAAGGTTTTTATGAAGATTGCTATAAGCGGTAAGGGCGGAGTGGGGAAGACTATGTTAGCCTCTCTCCTTTCCCGAACTTTCGCTGAGGCTAGCTACGGTGTTTTAGCCATAGATGCCGACCCTGATGCCAATCTGGCGGCCACACTCGGTTTTCCCCATGCTGAGAAGATAACGCCTATATCCGAGATGAGCGAGCTTATCGAGGAGCGTACGGGCGTGCCCGCGGGCAGGTCAGCCCCCTTTTTCAAGCTGAATCCCAAGGTGGACGATTTACCCGAGAAGTACTCCCAAAAGTATAACGGCATACGGTTAATGGTTATGGGGCGGGTGAAGCAGGGGGGCACCGGTTGCTACTGCCCCGAAAACGCCCTGTTAAAAGCACTGATTAGCCACCTGCTCCTAAGAAGAGACGAAGTCGTTATCATGGATATGGAGGCTGGTGTTGAGCACCTGGGCCGGGCCACGGCTGGTGCGGTGGATATATTGATTATAGTCGTTGAGCCGGGACGGCGCAGCATTGAGTCCGCCCGCCGAATCGCAACCCTTGCCCAGGAAATCGGCCTGAAGAATATTGCGGTTGTGGCCAACAAAGTCCGCAGCCAACCGGAGAAGGAGTTCATCATCTCCAGCCTGCCCGAGTTTAAATTCCTCGGTTTTATTCCCTACGACCAGGCCTTGGTCGACGCCGACCTGGCCAATCTCCCCATCCTCGATGCCAGCCCCAAGGTGGCTGGCGAAGTCAGGGATATCTATAAAGCCCTGCTGTCCGCCGTTGAGGCGCCAGCGAAGACAAAATAGAATAAAAATGAGGAGGTTCCCGTGGCCTACGACGCAGTAAAACTAAAGGACTGGCAGATTTCGGAGGCGGCTGAGGAGAATATGCCCACCCCCGACCAGTGGCGGGAGAAGCTGAAACTGGAGAAGGATGAGATTATCCCCTACGGCCGGTTATGCCGTCTCGACTTCGCCAAGATTATTGACCGCCTGAAAGCCAAAAAGGATGGCAAGTACATCGAGGTGACGGCGATAACGCCCACGCCTTTGGGGGAGGGGAAGAGCACCACCTCCTGTGGGCTTATGGAGGGCATGGGCAAGCGAGGACTGAACGTCGGCGGTGCCCTGAGGCAGCCTTCGGGCGGGCCCACCATGAACATCAAGGGCACGGCGGCGGGGGGTGGCAACGCCCTGCTCATCCCCATGACAGAGTTTTCTATGGGGCTTACTGGTGACATCAACGACATTATGAATGCCCATAACCTGGCTATGGTGGCGCTGACCGCCCGCATGCAGCACGAACGCAACTACGACGATGAGCAGCTGGACAGGCTGACCAAGATGAAACGGCTCAACATCGACCCCACGCGGGTTGAGATGGGCTGGATTATGGACTTTTGCGCCCAGAGCCTGCGTAACATCGTCATCGGACTGGGCGGGCGCATGGACGGCTTTACCATGCAGTCTAAGTTCGGCATCGCCGTAAGCAGCGAGCTGATGGCCATGCTCTCCATCGTGCGCGACCTGGCCGACCTGCGGGAGAGAATGGACCAGATTACCGTCGCCTTCGATAAGAAGGGTAAACCGATTACCACAGGCGACCTTGGAGTGGGCGGCGCCATGACCGCCTGGATGCGTAACACTATTAATCCTACTCTGCTGTGCACCGTGGAATACCAGCCCTGCATGGTGCATGCCGGCCCCTTTGCTAATATCGCCGTGGGGCAGTCTTCGATTATCGCCGACCGCATTGGCTTAAAGATGTTCGATTACCACATTACCGAGAGTGGATTTGCCGCCGATATCGGTTTTGAGAAGTTCTGGAACGTAAAATGCCGCTACAGCGGACTCAAACCCCACGTTTCGGTCCTGACGACCACTATCAGGGCCCTCAAGATGCATGGGGGTGGTCCTAAGGTGGTGGCGGGCATTCCGCTGCCTGAGGAGTACACCAAAGAGAACGTAGGACTGGTGGAGAAAGGCCTGCCCAATATGCAGCACCTTATCGGGGTTATCCGCAAATCGGGCATAAACCCGGTGGTCTGCATTAATGCCTTCCATACCGACACCAAGGCGGAGATTGCCGTGGTTAAGAAGGCGGCTGAAGCCGCCGGTGCCCGCTGCGCCGTATCCACGCACTGGGCCGACGGCGGCGACGGCGCTCTGGAACTGGCCGACGCCGTTAAGGACGCCTGCGAGGAAGAGAACGAGTTTAAGTTCCTTTATCCCAACGAAATGAAGCTACGGGATAGGGTGAATATCATCGCCAAAGAGGTCTACGGCGCCGACGGCGTATCCTGGACCCCCGACGCCGAGGCTAAGGCCAAGAGGTTCGAGTCTGACCCCAAATACGACGAGTACACCACCATGATGGTCAAGACCCACCTTTCCCTGACTCATGACCCTGCGCTCAAGGGTGTGCCCAAGGGCTGGACACTGCCCATCCGCGATGTGCTCATCTACTCCGGAGCCAAGTTCCTCTGCCCGATGGCAGGAACTATCAGCCTGATGCCGGGGACGAGCTCCAGCCCCGCCTTTAGAAAAGTAGATATCGACACAAGCACGGGTAAGGTCACCGGACTATTTTAAACGGAGGACAGCCGTTTGGCTTTCAGTATTGCTGTAGCTGGTAAGGGCGGCAGCGGCAAGACGTCGCTGGCCAGCCTGGTTATACGTTATTTGTTGAAGAAGGAGAAGGGGCCGATTCTGGCTATCGATGCCGACCCCAACGCCAACCTGGGGGAGAGTTTGGGGCTTGACATAAAACAGACCGTCGGCTCCCTGATCGCCTCTTTTAACGACGAGAAGATAAACATCCCCCCCGGTATGACCAAGGAAGCCTACTTGGACGTTAAACTGAACGGCACCATTGTCGAGGCCAAGGGATTGGACCTGATTACTATGGGGAGAGGGGAGGGGCCTGACTGCTACTGTTACCCCAATGTTATCCTGAGGAAGTTCGCCGACACCCTTTCCGGGAACTACCCCTATATGGTTATGGATAACGAGGCGGGGATGGAGCACCTTTCGCGGCGGACGACGCAGGATGTCGACGAGTTGCTTATCGTCTCAGACCATACCGTGAAGGGAGTGCGCACCGTAGCCCGCATAATTGAGCTGGTTGACGAGCTGAAGCTGGTGGTGAAGCGGCAGTCGGTGATTATCAACCAGGTCCCCGACGGGCTCGACCCTATGGTATCCGAGGAGCTAAAGAAGTTGGGCATAAAGCCCGCCGCCATCATCCCCCAGGATGAAGAACTAGTTAACTATGACATTCAGATGAAGCCGCTGCTGGAACTGCCTGATGGGTCACGGGCGGTGAAGGCGGTTGGCGATTTGATGACCAATCTTCTCGCTGTAAAGGAGGCAAAATGACGGCAAAACTTATCAAGGGCGCTGAGGTCGCGGCGGAGATTCGCGAGGAACTGAAAAAAGAGATTGCCGAGCTTAAATCGAAGCACAACGTCGTGCCCGGGCTGGTTACGGTGCTGGTCGGTGTCGACCCAGCCTCGCAGGTCTACGTCGGTGCCAAGGAAAAAACCTCGAAAGAGCTGGGCATCTACTCGGAGAGATACGACCTCCCCGAGAAGACCACGCAGCAAGAGCTTTTGAAGTTGATTGACAAGCTGAACAAAGACCCCAAGATTAACGGCATCTTGGTCCAGCTGCCTTTGCCCAAGCACCTCAACGAGGAGGAAGTCCTCTTCGCCATCGACCCCAGAAAAGACGTCGACGGCTTCCACCCGGTCAATGTGGGCAAGCTGATGATTGGCGAGCCCGACTATATGCCCTGCACGCCGGCGGGCATTCAGCAGCTACTCATCCGCTCTGGCACCCAGATTGAGGGCGCCGAGGTGGTTGTCGTAGGTAGGAGCAATATCGTGGGTAAGCCCATCGCCAATATCTTACTACAAAAGGCACCGGGGGCTAACGCCACGGTGACTATCTGCCACACCAGGACCAAGGATATCCCCTTTCATACCAAGCGTGCTGACATATTGGTTGTGGCCGCTGGCCGGCCTAAATATGTCACCGCCGACATGGTCAAAGATGGCGTGGTGGTCATCGATGTGGGCGTTAACGAAATCGGCCGGACGCCTGAGGGTAAGCGAATTCTGGCTGGAGACGTTGACTTTGAGACGGTTAAAGAGAAGGCGGCGGCCATCACCCCGGTACCGGGTGGGGTGGGGCCGATGACGATAACCATGCTTATGATGAACACCGTCAGGGCGGCTAAGGTAGCCGCGGGCTTGACTTAGGAGGTAGTTAAGGATGGAATACAAGATTGAGAAGACCAAAGCACCGGGGCGGGACGAGGTGGAGTTGCTGGGAGCTACCTTTGAAGAAGGCAAACCGGAAGGCGAGGATGTGGGAAAGTGGCGGCAGAAGCTAGACACCCGTGAAGAAAGACTTAAATATCTGCAGAACGGTGAGCGCTACTTCTACGGCGACGAGTGGTTCGGCAGCGAGAAACGGAAGAACCCAGCTTGATTTAAGGAGGGATAACAATGGCTTTTGAGGCCCCCAAGACAGCCTATAGCGGCCAGATTAAGGAGATGAAGCTGGGCAGCGGCGATAAGGCGGTAACCGTCGGCGGGGAAAGCAGTTACCCGTTTTATCTCTTTGAAGGGGAGATGCCGCACTCACCCAGAATAGCCATGGAGGTCTGGGATATGCCCCCCGAGGGCTGGGCGCCCGCCGCCCTGGAGCCCTTTGAGGGGGTTACCGATGACCCGGTGGCCTGGGCCAAGAAGTGCATCGACGATTACGGGGCAGAGATGATTTGCTTGCAACTCATCAGCACCGACCCCAACGGCCAAAACCGCGGTGCCGATGAGGCCACGGCCGTGGTCAAAAAGGTGGCTGATGCCATCGACGTCCCCCTCATTGTCTGGGGTACGGCTAACCACGATAAAGACACCGAGGTGCTGAGGCAAGTAGCCGAGGCCTGCCAGGGCAAAAATCTGATTATAGGGCCGGTTGAGGAAGGTGACCACAAAAAAATCGGCGCCGCCGCTATCGGTTATAAGCATACGGTAATTGCCTCGACGCCGATAGACATAAATCTGGCCAAGCAGCTTAATGTCCTGCTAGGCAACCTTGGTGTATCCGATGACCTGATTATCGTAGACCCGACCGTCAGCTGTATCGGCTACGGTATCGAATACTGCTACTCGGTTATGGAGAGAATGAGAATGGCGGGCTTAACGCAGCAGGACGAAAAGCTGCAGTTCCCGCTTATCTGCAATATATCTAAAGAGGCTTGGAAGACCAAAGAGGTGCATATCCCCACCGCCGAAGATCCCAAGCTGGGGGACGCCAAGAAGCGGGGAATACTGCTCGAGGCGATGTCAGCCATGGTGCTGCTGCTGGCGGGGGGGGATGTGATGGTGATGAGGCATCCTGAAGCGATAAAGCTGGTGCGCGAGATGATAGCTGAATTGACCGCAGCCGGCAAATAAATAGTCTTGAGTTAAGGGAGGACTGAAGAATGGCTGAAGAAAAAGAGACCAAGAGCATTGACCAGGGTACTCTAGAGCTGATAGAGAAGGCAGCCAAAGACGGTGTGAATACTACCTATGATAGGGCGGAAACTGTCAAAGCCTGCCCCATAGGTTCGGTAGGCAGTTGCTGTAAGCACTGCGGTATGGGGCCATGCCGGGTGCCGCTGCCCAAGGGGAAAGAAGAAACCCCGGAGGAGAAGCAGAAACGACGGGGCGTTTGCGGAGCCACCGCCGAAACCATCGCCGCCCGCAACTTCATCCGCATGATTGCGGGAGGGGCGGCAGCCCACTCCGACCACGGGCGGGGGGTCGCCGAGCTTTTCCTGGCCGTGGCTAAGGGGGAGGCACCGGGCTACGAGATAAAAGACGAGCAGAAATTGCTGCAGGTAGCCCTGGACTTGGGTGTTGAAATCGGCGAGCGCTCAAATAACGAGATCGCCGCTGATATCGGCCAGATAGCCCTGAGCGAATACGGCAAGCAAGAGGGCGAATTAATAACGCTGAGGAAAGCGCCCTTAAAGCGCCAGGAGCTGTGGCGCAAGCTGGGAGTCGCTCCACGGGGCATTGACCGCGAGATTGTAGAGATTATGCACCGAACCCATATCGGTGTCGACCAGGACTATAAGAGCCTACTCAAGCAGGGGGTGAGAGCGGCTATAGGTGATGGGTGGGGCGGCAGCCTGCTGGCTACCGAGCTCCAGGATATACTCTTCGGCACGCCGGCTCCTATTCTGGGTCAGGCCAATCTGGGGGCACTCGAAGCGGATCAGGTCAACATAATTATTCACGGCCACGAGCCGCTGCTCTCCGAGATGATTGTCGCCGCTGCCCAGGATCCAGAGATGATAAAACTGGCTGAGTCCAAGGGTGCTAAAGGGATAAACCTTTCCGGTATGTGCTGCACCGCCAACGAGATACTGATGCGGCACGGAGTGCCCATTGCTGGTAATTTCCTGCAGCAGGAGCTGGCTATAGTCACCGGCGCGGTGGACGCTATGGTAGTGGATGTACAGTGCATTATGCAGTCGATACAGACTGTTGCCGAGTGCTACCACACCAAGATTATCACTACCTCGCCCAAAGCCAAGATTCCGGGCGCCACCCATATTGAGTTCGATGAGCACGACGCCCTCAAGTCGGCGCAGGAAATCGTGAAAACAGCTATAGAAAACTTTCCCAACCGTAAGGGGAACATCCATATCCCCGAAAATAGAACCGACCAGATTGCCGGTTTCAGCCACGAAACCATCAACTACCTGCTGGGCGGGATGTTCCGCGCTTCCTATCGCCCGCTGAACGATAACATCATTAACGGGAGGATAAGGGGCGTGGCCGGCGTCGTCGGCTGCAATAATGCCCGCACCAAGCATAACGAAGCCCATATCACCATGGTTAAGGAGCTGATAAAGAACGACGTGCTGGTGATTACCACGGGCTGTAACGCCATCGCCTGCGCCGAGGCAGGACTTCTGGTGCCCGAAGCCGCCAAGGAGTTTGCCGGTAAGGGGCTGGCTGAGGTCTGCGAGACGGTGGGCATACCACCCGTATTGCACATGGGCTCTTGTGTCGACAATAGCCGCATACTAATCGCCGCCACCGCCATGGTCAAGGACGGTGGCCTGGGTGACGACATCAGTGACCTGCCCGTAGCCGGCGCGGCTCCGGAGTGGATGAGTGAGAAGGCTATTTCCATCGGGCAGTATTTCGTCGCTTCGGGTGTCTACACCGTATTCGGTGTTACCTGGCCCACCACCGGCAGCAAAGAGGTAACGGACTACCTCTTCAAGGATATGGAAGATATGCTGGGCGGCATGTGGGCTTTCGAGCCCGATCCGATAAGAGCCGCCCACCTCATGATTGCCCACATCGATAAGAAGCGTAAGGCTCTGGGCATTGATCAGGCTAGAGAGCGGGTGCTCTACGATATGGAGATGAGAAGGGAACTGGACGCGGTTTAGCCACCACATAAGATAAGGGAGGGCTTTAGAGTATGTCTAAGATAATAGCATCAGCCGCCATCAGGGGGGCTTACAAGATTGTGGAACGGGCGGAGAAGAAGTGGCAGGAGGCTATGGAGAAGTGGGGAGCCAAAGAACCAGTAGGCTTCCCTAATACCGCCTACTACCTGCCCATAATCTACGGTATTCTGGGCACTAAAGTGGAAAAGCTGGGCGACATGGAGAACGTGCTCAAACGCTGCAAATCCCTGTTGCCGCCACCGGTGAGGGAGGAACACCCCTTGCCCTACCTAGCGCCAGCCCTCGATTCTGGCATGGCCACCTTTTTTGCCGAGGAATTGTTAGAAGCCATAAGGTACCTGGAGACGCCCGATTTCTACACCAAGACGGAAGACCCCATCGATAGTAATATCTGGTTGGGCGCTGCCGATGACGTCATCCTGAGGAAGAGGGGAGTCGAGTTCGTTGACGGCACCGCACCTGGTTTCGCCGCCATCGTCGGCGCCGCTCCCACCAACGAGATAGCCGCCAGTATTGCCCAGGAGCTACAGCAGAAGAACCTCTATGTGTTTATGGCCTCTGAGTACAATGGTAAGCGCTTTTCCGAACAGCTGGTGGAGCAGGGGGTGCAAATCGGCTGGCCGACACGACTGGTCTCTTTCGGCCCCGATATCAGCGCCGCCGTCTTCGCCATGGGCTTCGCCACCCGGGCGGCCATGTCCTTCGGCGGCATTGAGCCCGGTGCTTACCGCAAGATATTAATCTATAACAAGGACCGAATCTTTGCCTTTGTCCTACCCATGGGCTATGTTACCGATGAGTGGTACGCCAACGCTGCCGGCGCCATTAACTGGGGATTCCCGGTTATCGCCGATACTCCCATACCCGAGGTTTTACCTACTGGCATCTGCACCTACGAGCACGTCGTTTCCAATATACCCCATGACCAGCTGGTGGCCAAGGCGGTGGAGGTGAGGGGCTTGAAGGTGGCCGTGGCCGAAGTGCCCGTCCCCGTGGCCTACGGGCCCGCCTTCGAAGGGGAGAGAGTACGTGGCGAAGATATCTATCTGGAGTGTGGCGGCGGACGGACGCCGATGGTGGAGTGGGTGACCACCAAGCGTATGGAAGAGGTGGAGGACGGCAAGGTCGAGGTAATCGGGCCTGAGTTAAGCGATATCGAGCCCGGTTCCCGCCTGCCCCTGGCTATAGCCGTGGAGGTGGCGGGTAGGGAGATGCAGGACGACTTCGAGCCTATACTGGAACGCCAGATTCACCACCTCATCAACTACGCTCAGGGGGTGATGCATATCGGGCAGCGTGATATCGCCTGGATACGAATCGCCAAGCAGGCGGTGGAGAAGGGCTTTAAGCTACAACACATCGGTGATATCCTCCACGCCAAGCTGCACCAGGACTTCGGGCGTATATTCGATAAGGTACAGGTGAAGCTTTATACCGAGGAGGCTAAGGTAAAAGAGGTGGAGGAGCAGGCGAGGGCGGTCTACGGCAAGCGCGACGCCCGCATCGAGGGTATGACCGACGAGACCACCGATACCTACTACTCCTGCACCCTCTGCCAGTCCTTCGCCCCGAGCCATGTCTGCGTCATCAGCCCGGAGAGGACGGGGCTTTGCGGCTCCTATAACTGGATGGACTGCAAGGCTTCTTTCGAGATTAACCCCACCGGCCCCAATCAGCCCGTAGAGAAGGGGGAAGTCATCGACCAGAAGATGGGGCAATGGAAGGGGGTAAACGACTTTGTACTTAAAGCCTCCAGAGGCAAGATAGACCACTATAACTTCTACAGCATAGTCAACGACCCTATGACCACCTGCGGTTGCTGCGAATGTATCGCCGCCGTCCTGCCCATGTGCAACGGGATAATGACGGTCAACCGCGAGTACACCGGTGAGACCCCCTGCGGCATGAAGTTTACCACGCTGGCGGGCACCATTGGCGGTGGCTTGAGCACGCCAGGGTTCGTTGGGCACGGCAAATACAATACCTGCCAGCGAAAATTCATCAGCGGCGACGGTGGCATCAAGCGCATCGTCTGGATGCCCAAGTCGCTGAAAGAAGAAATCGGCGACAGGCTCAAGGCCAGGGCCGAGGAGATTGGTATCCCCGGCCTGCCCGATATGATTGCCGATGAGACGGTGGGCGTGACCGAGGAAGAAATACTACCCTTCCTGCAGGAGAAGGGTCACCCCGCCCTTGAAATGGACCCGATACTGGGCTAGAGACAACAGGCTGGGAAAGGAGAATGTAAGAGATGGCACTTACCGGCATAGAGATATTTAAGCTTTTGCCCAAAACCAATTGTAAGGACTGCGGGGAGCCGACCTGCCTGGCCTTCGCTATGAAGCTAGCCGCAGGTAAGGCGGAGCTTTCCCTTTGTCCCCATGTCTCCGAGGAATCCAAAGCCAAGCTGACGGAAGCCTCGGCACCGCCAATCATTCCCGTCACTATCGGCGTGGGTGACCGGGTGCTTAAAATCGGCGGCGAGACGGTTATGTTCCGTCACGAGAAACGCTTCGAGAACCCACCGGGAATAGCCATCCTCGTTGGTGCCGATGAGGGCGACGCCGAAATCGACGCCAAACTACAACGGTTTAATAACCTCCAGTACGAAAGAATAGGGCTTACCCTCCGTCCCGACCTGGTGGCGGTAAAGGCGGGGGCTGACACCACCCGCTTCAAGGCAGTGGTTACTAAAGTGAATGAAAAGACGACTGGCGGCATAATCCTGATGAGCGAGGACGCCGAGGTTATGGCGGCGGGGCTTAGCGCCTGCGCCGACAGCAAGCCA
>JGI2171J19970_10000760_pt1 | contig 17720 bp, 7 predicted proteins | sample DeeMarSWOR324_28_FD_19970 | JGI IMG/M metagenome (IMG submission 19970) | reverse complement strand
TGTCAGAATGACATTTAGGACACTTTATTTCCATTATTCCCTTTCCCCTGTGCGACAAGAGAATAACAATAAATGATGAAAGAGTCAAATTGAATAGACTTATTTAAAAGATTTGCGTGGATAAGGCGTGGATAAAATGACTAAAAGAGGAAGAAGCTGGCAATAGCCGGTAAACGCAGCAATTTGCCCTCTTCAATTTTGCGCGTCCCTTTTCAATAAATCTTTTAAAAAAATTACTCCTGGACAGCGGTATTATCCGAAGCCAGTTGGACAACTGCCCAGATTTTTAAATGTTGCGGCATTCTTGGGCGTCTTCCCCCAGGCATTCCTCTGCCCCCGGCTCCCTCTCTCATTCCGCCCGTCGGGCCGCCTCCTACTCTTTCTCCGCTCATTTCTCTTCTTATATCAGGCCTTTCGATCTTAGCTGTTTCAAGCCCTATGCCAACCGAGCTGCCAGGCTTTGCTCCGATAGCATAAGGGTGCAGTTCGCTCTGAATAAGAGGGACTTTGAGTTCATAGATGAGCATCCCGCTTGAAAATTCAATATCAATCTCGATTCCTTTTGCCTCTTCAATCGTCATCTTTTCCACTTCATCCTTGCCGGGCCCAAGGATTTCCAATTCGTTCATTGGTCTTCTGGGAACTTCGCGGGCTTTTTCCAGATTCTGCCCATCTCTTCTCATATCCCTTAGTAAATCACTCGCTTGCATGCCTACGGGATATTTAATCCCAAAAGTTTGGGTTATCAANGTGTCGTGCCAGTTCAAAAACAGAGTATCATCATTAACGAAATTACAGGTTGCTTCCATGAAAGTTCCTGAACATTCAAACCACCAATATCTGTATACGTTCGTTTTTTCGTCCCAAGCAAAAATTCCATGGGCTCCTCCTTCTTTTGCTGCTTTATCGCCTGTTGTCAAAGATGCTGTGTAATCAAAATAAACATACTTATTGTTAAGCGCTCTTTTGAATGTACCAGTCCCAGCGCCTTTCGCTGCTTCACTGAATGCGCTCTTCGGGACTTTATACTCTAGATTCCAAGTTCCCAATAAAAAACCAAATTTATCCATCACTTCTGATCTTTTGGCCATCGACTCCTCCGCTTTCGATTCTTTTTCTTAACCTAAAGTTGTTGTCTCTCATCGATGAAATGATTGTGAAGAATTCTAAACCTGTTGATTAACCTACTGAATTCTTAAGAACTTCTTTTTGGAGGTTTATCTTAATTGTCTTTTCTCGGCCCTGTCAATTCTCTTCAAGCAAGCTTTTAAACCTTTGATGCTGGCGCAACGGATCCCACACCGGATCCAGCCGCAAAACAGGAATAGACACGATGTCCCCAGACGGAATGGACAAAAGGTACTCCAGTTGGTTGATGGCTTCTTCGTATTCGCCAACAATAGTATAAATCATGGCTAAGCTATTGACGTAGTGTGGTGCACCGTAGGCGTCTTTGGACTGCGGATAGAGGCTCACTGCTCTCTTCCCTTCTCGAATGGCTTCCTCCTTACGACCAAGGTAAGCATAAGCAAGGCCGAGGGAAGCGTGAATTCTTGAATCTTCAGGATGCTCTCTTAGGGCTTCTTCTAGGTCGATACGTGCCTCCTCGGCATGGGTTTTCATTAAGGACTGATTATTCATTGCCTGATATACCATGGCATAAGCAAGGTGCTTATAGAAATTAAAATATTCACCTTCAGCCACATCGTAAGATAAGGAGTTAAGCCGGTCTAGTACTCCTTGATAGTTTCTTTCAAGCAAACCATTAAGAATCCACCAATAATCATTAAACCTGTGAGGAGGTAATGTCTCCAATAAAGATCGAGCTCCTTCCGTATCTCCATTCGAGAGATAATAAACCCTTACCTTTCCGAATTGAGACCAGATATAATCCGCTTCAATCGAGAGGGCACGATCGAACGAATCCAGTGCCTCCTCGTATTTCCGCATACGCTCATAGATAAGGCCCAGAAAATGGAATTGACTTGGACTGCGCGGGTTGAGTTTAGATGATTTTTCATAAATTTCTGCGGCTTGTTCCCAATTACCCCGGCGCATCTGGATTGCTCCAAGGTAAGAAGGCGCAAGATTGGGGCGAGCTTTTTGGATGCCTTCAAATATTTCAATAGTACGGTCATAGTCCTGGAGTACATAATAATAGTAACTTCCTAATACTGCCTGGGCCTCTGGCAAATCTGGCTCAAGCTCAAGCACTTTATCCACAGCCTCTCTTGCCATTTTTTTTCGCTCTTCTGTTCGGTCGATTCCGGTATGATATGCTATGGCATGAATGTGAGCAAGAGCGATGTAGGCAAGGGTAAAGTCAGGATCTAGCTCGATTGCATTCTTCATCAATTCATTACTCCGATTTATCTCTGCAACAATTCTATTATTCATTCCAATTTCAGAGTGTTTTGCACCTCGAAGGAAAAGATCGTAGGCTTCAAGATTATCAGTAGGCTTGGCATAGAGAGCCTTGCGCTCTGGCTCCAGAACCACGATATCCAGTTGCTTGGCAACCTGCTCGGCAATCTCGGACTGGACTGAAAAGATATCTTCAAGGGCTCGATCATAGCTATCAGACCAGAGGTGAGTATCATCCGATACCCTAATAAGCTGTGGAGTAACACGCACTCTACCTTTGCCCTCAGCATTCCTATCCCAGCGCACTGTGCCCTCGAGTATATAATCAACACCTAATTCTTGACCTATATGCCGGGTTGTCTTATCTGTCTTTATATACTGATTTGCACTTGTCCGAGAGATGACTCCTAGCCCATGCAAAGTTGACAGCCGACTGGTTATCTCTTCAGTAATACCATCAGCAAAATATTTATCTTCTACAGGACCTAAATTCTCAAAGGGAAGGATTGCCAGCATCTTTGTCTCCGCAGAAGGAGGTACTGGTACCTCTCTCCTGAAATAAAGAAAAGCAACTCCAACCACCACTGAAATAGCAATAATCACAGCAATCACAGCCCAGGGTTTCCTGAACGTTACTGTTATTTCCCTGGAGGGAGTTCGCCTTCTTCCAGGGACAACCCTCTCTACAGTGGAAACCCCTTTTTCTATCTTGATCAATTCTGAAAGCAGCTCATTTGCATCCTGATACCTTTTATCTTTATTCTTCTTCATACATCTTAGTATTAACTGGCTCACACCTTCGGGAATCTGAGCATTGTACTGCCTAGGGCCCGGAGCTTCCTCTGTCTTGTGTTTTAGAGCAATACTTAAAGGAGTATCTCCCTTAAACGGCAACCTCCCGGTCATCATCTCAAACAGGATGACCCCTAAAGAATAGATGTCAGATCGCTGGTCTACTTCTTTACCCTCCACTTGCTCTGGCGACATGTATTCCGGTGTCCCTATTATCTTCCCAGGACCTGTTAATCCTTTTGTACTAAGCGAGCGGGCTATCCCAAAATCCAAAATGCGGGGATTGCCTTTTCTATCAATTATGATGTTGCTCGGCTTTAAATCACGGTGCACCACACCCAACCTGTGTGCTTCGGCTAATCCCTCACACACCTGCTTGGCTATGAAAACAACCTGCCCCGCACTTAATTGCCCCATCATCCCGATCATGCTCTTCAAGCTCTTCCCTGATACATACTCCATGGTAATGTAGTGAGTCCCTCTCTCTTCACCAAGGTCATACATCTTGCAGACATTCCTGTGGGCAATCTTGCGGGCGACTTTCAGCTCGTTTCTGAATCGTTCTATGGTCTTCTTATCCGAAGAAACTTCAGGCTTGATGAGCTTTAAGGCTACCTCCTCCTCCATCTTCTTATCGAATACCCTGTAGACATCCCCCATCCCTCCCTTTCCCAGCTCTTCGATGACCTCATACCTGGTGACAAAGGTTGTTCCCCTGGCTAATTCATCTGGGACTTTCTCCAAAGTCTTGGTGGGACTTGCCGAGATTTCCTCCAGGGAAGGAAGCGGTGCTGCACACTTGCCACAGAAACTGCTTCCTTCTGGATTTTCAAAATGACACCTGGGGCATTCCATAGACGGTACTTCCTCCTCTTATCTGACATCAGAATAACAAGTAACATGAAATGAGTCAAATCTTGTTAAATTCTTCTGGGATTTCGGTTCAGATGATTATATTTTTTATCTTTTTTCTATTTTGAATTCTCTTCCACTAACCGCTTAAACCTAGGATTCTCACGCAAAGGATCCCACTTTGGATCTAGCCTCAGTAAAGCAGCAGTAGCTACTTCACCAGCTGCGATAGACATGAGGAACTCCAGCTGATCGAGGGCTTTCTCATATTCGCCAACCACAGTATAATTCCAGGCCAAGTGATACACATGATGAGTTCCACCGTAGGCATCTTTTGATACTGGATAGAGATTTACCGCTCGCCTCCCTTCTCGAATCGCATCTTCTTTGCGGCCCAAGTAGGCATAAACAAGGCCAAGGGAAGAATTAAGTCTTACATCCTGAGGACGCTCTTCTCTGAGCTTTTCCAAAGAAATGCGCGCCTGCTCAGCGTGTGCTCTCATAAGGACAAATTCCTTCTTTGCATGATAGACGGAAGCCAGAGCTAGATATTTTTGGAAATAGAAATGATTTGCTTCAGCCAATTCGTAGGATAGGGAAGAAAGATGCACAATCATCTCATCGTAGTCTCGATCAAGCATTCCAATAATATATCTCCAATAGTCTTTGAACTTGTGGGAAGGCATTTCCTCTAGCAAAGAAAGGGCCTTTTTCGTATCTCCATGGGAGAGGTAAGCGACTCTGACTTTCCCGAACTGAGGCCAAATACTATCCTCTCTGATTGAGAGTGATCGATCAAACCATTCCTCAGCCTTCTCAAACTTTCGCATGCGCTCGTAACAAAGCCCCAGATCGTGAGCAAGGCCATCAGCACGCGGATTGCGTCTAAATGCCTCCTCGTAGTTTTTTGCGGCTTGTTGCCAGTTGCCTTTGGCTTGATGAATTAAGCCTAAGTACCCAGGCGAGATGTTTGGACGAGCTTTTTTTATCGATTCATATATTTCAAGCACGCGGTCATAATCTTTAAGTACACGAAAATAATAATTCATGAGTGCCCATTGTGTCTCAGGCAGGTCGGGCTCTAGCTCTAGCAATATATCTATGACTTCTCTCGCTTTTTCCTTCCTTTCCTGACTACGGTCCATTCCAATAAGATAGAGATAAGTGTGGACATTGGCAAGATAAACGTAGGCAAGAATGAAGTCAGAATCCAGCTCGATAGCCTTTGCCAGCAGTGATAAACCTTGATCATATTCCTTAATATCATTCATCCGATATCCGTTGTAAACATGTTCACTCGAGCGCAGGTAAAGGTCATAAGCCTCAATATTATCAGTAGGGCGAGCAAGGAGAGCCTTGCGTTCCGGTTCAAGCACTTTGATATCCAGTTTCTTCACGATTTGTTCGGTAATCTCGGACTGGACCATCAAGATATCTTCGAGGGCTCGATCATAGCTCTCAGACCAGATATGGGTATCGTCTGAGACTCTAATGAGCTGCGGCGTTACACGCACCCGGCCTTTGCCCTCAGTACTACGATCCCAGCGCACTGTGCCCTCGAGTATATAATCAACCCCTAATTCCTGGCCGATCTGCCTGGTTGTCTTATCTGTCTTTATATACTGTTTGGCGCTGGTCCGGGAGATGACTCCTAGCCCGTGCAAGGCTGACAAACGGCTGGTAAGTTCCTCTGTTAAGCCGCCAGCAAAATATTCATCTTCTGAAGGCCCTAAATTCTCAAAAGGCAGCACCGCCAGCATTTCGAGCTTTCGAGTAGGCACTGGCTTTTTGCTTACAATATAAAAAATAGCAATTCCAACCACTACTACCACAGCAAAAAGAGCGACGATCATTGCCCAAGGCTTCCTTAATGTTACTGTTATCTCCCTGGAAGAAATTGGCTTCCTCGCAGTGATAATCCTATCTACAGTTGAAATTCCTTCTTCTATCTTAATCAATTCTGAAAGAAGTTCCTTCGTATCCTGACACCTTTTATCTTTATCTTTGTCCATACACCTTAGTATCAACTGGCCCAGACCTTCTGGCATCTGTGCATTGTACTGCCCAGGATCTGCAGGTGTCTCTGTCTTGTGTTTTAGAGCAATACTTAAAGGACTATCTCCTTCAAAGGGCAACCTTCCGGTCGTCATCTCATACAGGATGACTCCTAGCGAGTAGATATCAGAACGCTGGTCTACTTCCTTACCATCTATTTGCTCNGGCGACATGTACTCCGGTGTCCCGATTATCTTCCCAGGATCTGTTATCCCTTTTGCCCTGAGCGAGCGGGCTATCCCGAAATCCATTATGCGGGGATTACCTTCTCTATCTATTATAATGTTGCTCGGTTTAAGATCACGGTGCACTACACCTAACCTGTGTGCTTCGGCTAATCCCTCACAAACCTGCTTGCCTATGAAAACCACCTGCCCCGCACTTAATTGCCCCATCATCCCGATCATGCGCTTCAAACTCTCCCCTGATACATACTCCATGGTAATGTAGTGAGTCCCTCCTTCTTCACCAAGGTCATACATCTTGCAGACATTCCTGTGGGCAATCTTGCGGGCGACTTTCAGCTCGTTTCTGAAGCGCTCTATTGTCTTTTTTTCCGAAGAGATTTCAGGTCTGATTAGCTTTAAAGCTACCTCTTCCTCTATCTTCTTATCGAATACCCTGTAGACATTCCCCATACCTCCCTTTCCCAGCTCTTCGATGACTTCGTATCTGGAGGCAAAGGTTGTTCCCCTGGCTAATTCATCCGGGGCTTTCTCCAAAGTTCTGGTGGGAGTTGCCGAGATTTCCTCCAGGGAAGGAAGCGCTGCGGCACACCTGCCACAGAAGCGGCTGCCCTCTGGATTCTCAAAATAACACTTAGGGCATTCCATAAACTCTATTTCCTCCTCTTACCTGACATCAGAATAGCAAGTAATCTGATATGAGTCAAATCTTGTTAAATTCTTCTGGGATTTCGGTTCAGATGATAACAGTTTTTATCTTTTTTCTATTTTGAATTCTCTTCCACTAACCGCTTAAACCTAGGATTCTCGCGCAAAGGGTCCCAATCTGGATCGAGCCGCAGGGTGGGAACAGAGATAATGTCTCCGGCAGGGATAGAAAGAAGATATTCCAATTTGCTAATGGCATCCTCGTATTGACCAACCAAAGTATAAATTAGAGCTAAGTTATAGACGAATCCATGGCCTCCCACCGCATCTTTAGATACAGGAGAAAGACTAACCGCTCGCTCCCCTTCTCGGATGGCTTCCTCTTTGCGATCCAGGTAAGCATAAACAGCGCTAAGGGAACCGTGAAACCTTGGGTCATTAGGATTGTCTTTAACAAGCTTCTCCAACATGATAAGCGCTGACTCAGCGTGAGTCTTCATCAGTGACCAATCTTCCATTGCACGATATACTGAAGCAAGGGCAAGATCTTTCTGATAAATAAACTTTGGATCATAAAAAGAATCATAGGAAAAGGATTCTATAAGATCTTGAGCTTCCTGGTAGTTCCGATCATACCAGGCAATATTAACCAGCATAGATTTAGCTCCCCTTGATTGGGGCAGTTCCTCGAGAAGGTTCCGAGCCTCTTTCGTGTTTCCTCTCGCAAGGAGACTTAAGGATGCTATAGCCAATTTAACAGAATTATTATTGGGATTAATAAAGAGAGTACGGTTGAACCATGCTTCGGCTTCCTGGTATCTGCGTAAGAACCTGTGGGAAAGACCTATCTGAAAAGGAATATCATCAACGCGCGGATTAAGCTTAAATGCCTTTTTAAGATTTTCAAGAGATTCTTCCCACTTACCTTGACGCCTCTGAATATATCCAAGTAATGTCGGCGGGATGTTAGGGCGCGCTTTCTGAACGAATTCAAATATTTCCGAGGCTCGATCATAATCCCGGAGTCCACGGTAGTAGTAGTACCCTAAGGCTAAATTTGCCTCAGGCAGATCTGGTTCAAGCTCTAAAGCCCTATCCACAGCTGCCTTTGATTTTTCCAAACGCTCCTCTGAGCGGTCCCAGCCGCTAAAATACATCCAGGAATGATTCATAGAAATCCGTATATGGGCTAGGACGAAGTCTGAATCTAATTCTATTGCTTTTTCTAATAGTTCTACAGAACGGTCGAATTCTTCGGGTTCTGCATTTAACCATCCTTGATAGTAATGTTTCATCCCTTTAAGGTAATAATCATAGGCCTCAAGACTATCAGTAGGCTTGGCTAACAAAGCATTTCGTTCCGGTTCGAGTACAGTGATGTCCAGCTGCTTGGTCACTTGTTCAGCAATCTCGGACTGGACGGAAAAGATGTCCTCGATAACTCTGTCAAAAGAATCAGCCCAGAGATGAGTTTCATACGAAACCCGGATTAGCTGTGGTGTGATACGCACTCGGCCTCTCCCATTTGGAGTCCGATCCCAGCGAACAGATCCCTCCAGAACGTAATCAACACCCAGCTCTTCTCCAATCTGCTTGATGGTTTTATCAGTCTCTTTATACATTTTTGCACTTGTCCTAGAGATGACACCCAGCCCGTGCAAAGCTGACAGGCGGCTTGTAAGCTCCTCTGTTAAGCCCTCAGCAAAATACTCATCTTCTGGAAGTCCTAAATTCTCAAAGGGAAGCACTACAAGCATTTTTTGCTCCAGTGTAGGCACGGGCTTTTTGTTCATCAAATATGAAATTGCAACTCCAGCCACTACTACTGCAGCAAAAAGAGCAAGAATCATAGCCCATCGCTTCCTGAATGTTACATTCATCTCCCTAGAGGGAGTTGGTTTTTTAGAAGGTATAATCCTCTCTACTGTTGAAATCCCTTCTTCTATCCTGGTCAATTCTGAAAGGAGTTCCTTCGCATCCTTATACCTCTTCTCCTTATCTTTCTTCATACATCGAAGTATCAATTGGCTCAGTTCTTCTGGAATCTGAGCATTATACTTACGGGGATCCGGAGGTGTCTCTGTCTTATGTTTTAGAGCAATGCTTAAAGGAGTATCTCCCTTAAACGGCAGCTTTCCGGTCATCATCTCAAACAGGATGACTCCTAACGAGTAGATATCAGAACGCAGGTCTACTTCTTTCCCCTCAACCTGTTCTGGCGACATGTACTCCGGCGTCCCGATCATTACCCCAGGGCCTGTTATCCCTTTTGCCCTGAGTGAGCGGGCTATCCCAAAATCCACAACACGGGCATTGCCTTCTCTATCAATTATTATGTTGCTCGGCTTTAAATCACGGTGCACCACACCCAACCTGTGTGCTTCGGCTAATCCCTCACACACCTGCTTGGCTATAAAAACCACCTGCCCAGCACTTAATTGCCCCATCATCCCGATCATGCTCTTCAAGCTCTTCCCTGATATATACTCCATGGTAATGTAGTAAGTCCCTCTCTCTTCACCAAGGTCATACATCTTGCAGACATTCCTGTGGGCAATCTTGCGGGCGACTTTCAGCTCGTTTCTGAAGCGTTCTATGGTCTTCTTATCAGAAGAGATTTCATTTCTGATTAGCTTTAAGGCCACCTCTTCTTCTATCTTTTTATCGAATACCCTGTAGATTTTTCCCATACCTCCGCTTCCCAGCTCTTCGATGACCTCATACCTAGCAGCAAAAGTTGTTCCCCTGGTTAGCTCATCTGGAGCTTTCTCCAGGGTCTTGGTGGGAGATGCGGAGATTTCCTCCAGGGAAGGAAGCGGTGCTGCACACTTGCTACAGAAGCTGCTGTTGTCGGGATTTTCAAAATGACATTTTGGGCATTCCATAACCTATTCTCTTTTTTTGACCATGTACCGATAAAATATTAATTAATGAGAAAAACGTCAAAAGCAATAAATCTACCGAATATTATATTACATTAAATAATACGAATAATGAATACAAAGGGTTACGAGCTTGTTTAAAAAAAGAGAACAAAAAAAGGGGACAGGCTACTTTTTCTGAATAAAAATGACGGTTTCTATTTGCAGACAGAAAAAAAGAAAAAGTAGCCTGTCCCCTTTTTTTTACAGGCGAGTTACGTTACCGACGAGAATTTCTTGAGAAATAGACTTGTATGCTTTTGAAAGTAAGGATAAAATATATATGCATTGCGGAAGGAAGGCCCAGCAAAATAGAAAAGGATTAAGAAACATGCCTCAACTGATCTTGAAGAGACCAGATTCTAAGGACAAAATTTTCAAACTCACCAAAGACGTTAACACTATTGGAAGAAGGCATACCAGCGATGTTTTCCTGGTGGATGAGAGTGTATCTCGTGACCACGCTAAGATAATTGCACTTAAAGACGGAGGTTATGAGATACACGACGTGGGAGCCAAGCATCCTACCACGGTCAATGGAAACATCATTTCATCCCATAGATTGAGAGATGGGGATAGAATAGGTTTAGGCGACTCAATTCTGATATTCAAATCAGAGAAAGCCTATCCCACCGCGCATGTTGAATTTCTTGCCAAAGAAGATATGTCCCAGGACACCTTGGAAGTTGCATCCTTTGACGCCAAAAAGACTTCGGTTTTCTCCGTTGATAATTCGGACCTCCAATCGCTCCGAAAGGACCATCAGAGGCTAATGCTTCTGTATGAAGTAGGCAAAGCTATTAGTTTACATCTTGAAAATTCATATCGTATGATGGATGAAATATTGAGCATAGCTTTAAGAACACTTGATGCGGAAAGAGGTTTCATCGCCTTAGTTGATGAAAATACAGGAGATTTGACCTGTGAACTTGTTCGAGATAACACTGGTGATCAAGAGCCAGAGAAGCTGGAAGTAAGCAGAACAATAATCCATAAGGTGCTTAAAGGCGGTGTTTCTGTTCTGACAGCTAATGCTCTCAAAGACAGCCAGTTCAGGGATGTAAAAAGCGTAAAGGAATTTAGCATCAGGTCCGCTGCATGTGCTCCCCTGCTGTTTAGAGATGAAGTCACGGGGGTAGTATACCTGGACAACCGTGCTTCTGCAGGAAGTTTCTCGCAAGATGATCTAATGTTCTTAACAGCGCTTTGTCACCAGGCGGGCATAGCAATGGGAAATGCATGGCTCCACAGACAAGTGGTCCAGGAAAATATCATGCTTGCCAAAGCATTAAAGCCAAAATTCCAAATCCTGGGTGAATCTGAAAAGATGAAGCCGGTTTTCTCAACCATTAAGAAAGTCGCACCCACAGAACTTACAGTCCTAGTTCAAGGTGAGACGGGAACAGGTAAAGAATTGGTCGCCCAAGCTATCCATTCGCTATCTCCGCGCAGAGACCAACCCTTTATCCCCGTCAACTGTGCAGCCATGCCTAAAGAGTTAATTGAGAGTGAGCTCTTCGGACATGAAAAAGGAGCTTTTACTCACGCAGTTAGCACACGACAGGGAAAGTTTGAATTGGCTGACGGAGGCACAATTTTTCTTGATGAGATCGGTGACATGAGTCTGGATATGCAGGCAAAAGTGCTGCGCACGTTGGAGGAGAGGGAATTCCAGCGAATTGGAGGAACTAAAAATATAGAAGTTGACGTTCGAGTAATCGCAGCCACAAACAGAGAACTGGGAAAATATGTTGAATCAGGAGAATTCCGCGAAGATCTTTATTATCGCTTAAATGTGGTATTACTTAAGCTTCCCGCACTTCGAGAGCGAAAAAAGGATATAATCCCCTTAGCAGAAAACTTCATGACCGCCAGAGCAAAAAAAATCTCACCTAGTACAGAGAAATTATTATTAGCATATGACTGGCCTGGTAATGTGAGGGAGTTGAAGAATTGTATTGAAAGAGCGGTAGTTTTAGGAGACGGAGAAGTCATTCAGCCAGAGGATTTACCCATTTATATCCGTAAAGGCGGCAAGATAATTCCATCTCCACTTGAATCGCTAGAAAATATGGAGCAGGACCATATTATAAGAGTTTTGAGATACACCAACTGGAACAAAAGCGATGCCGCTAAGATATTGGGTGTTACGCGTCAGACTTTGGATAACAAAATCAACAGGTATAAAATCAAGAAATAAAGCAAAAAGGGAACAGGCTACTTTTTTTATGTTAGGGGCAGGCCTTATCTTAGAGAATGCTATTAAGTGTTAATTGGGGTCTGGTGTGAATTGGAGCCTGGCCCCATTTTTTGGGTAAAGAAAAAGTAGCCTGTCCCCTTTTTCTCCACTAACAGCATAAAAATTAGACATGCTTGCTCTCTCTGCTTTTATCCCGTTTATTTTCTATAAATTCCAATCCGCTCCTTCCTTCCCCTTTACCTCTTAATGTCTAAAAATTAGACAATTGGATTCGCCAAAAAGGAATCATTCCTCAACAGCCGTTTTAGGCGAACTAGAAAATATATGAATTATCGCGTGATTATTTCCAGGGGAAATAATGTCATTCGCTATCAGATTAGCTATTTTTCCCGCATTTTTTCTTGGCGGTTCATGTTCCCCTGATTTAAATGGCATGATTTTTGCTAAATAATCAATGAATACCATAGTAAATGGATTAAAAGAACAACCGGAAAAAAGGAGAAAAATTGAAAAAGATCATAATCTTAATCGCGATTATTCTTATCTTGTTCTTCCTGACTGTAATTTCTGATCCAGGTCAAGAATTTGGAGCTATCCAAGGAGTCCTAAAGGGTGCGGGAATGGCGGCCCCATTCCTTGTGTCAAGGTAACCTTAAAAGGTAAGTACATTAAGGCCATTGATTATATTGTTTCCTGGCTAGATATCAAAGGGGGATTGAATAGTCAGGAATAATATAACGGAGAAGTTGTTGCGCATGAAAAAGAAGGTTTCTGAATCCAAGAGTTTTCAGTTCTGGAATAAGGTTCAACCTTTATGTTGTTTAGTTCAATTTTACCCTCCTTGGGCCCCTTCCGCCCCAGGGTGGAAGGGGTCTCTTCTCTTCTGTTTCAGCCGCAGAATGGAATTTGAGGTCTCTCGATGCTTTAATCCAAAAAAGTCAACAAAAATAATGTGAAATATTATAAATAAGAAGAATATTATGAGATATAAACTGACAACATTTCTTCTTGTTTTTCTTTTATCAGCGTCTACTNTTTTTTCGGCTCCTAAGATTAAAGAAAAAGACCTTATGATATTAGCCAACATCTTCGAATCTCCAAAAAAAGATGTAGCACCTTTATATGCGACTCATTTTTTAAATTATAAAGGACATATGAGCACGGACTATTTGACGAATTATATCGAAAGCATCACAGAAGTTGCATTAATCCTAGATCCAGTCCTTAATATAAGTTTTTTACATTTCTCTATCAGCCCTGCAAGTGTTTCTGTCGATTATTCTGAATCGAAAGAGCAGTATTCCTGTAATTTCAAGCTCAATGTAACCTTAAGAAAAGATAAAGAAATTATTTTTCAATACTCCAAAGACTTTCCCTTCTACTATTATCCTGATGAAGCTGACAAAATAAAAGGAAACGGGATTTCAATCCAGGATTCCTTCCCAGTGATTGAGGGCAATTATAGACTAAATATTGTCATCCAGAATTCCGTGGGAAAAGAGTTTAGCGTTTTTGGTAAAGATATTACTGTCCCAAAGAATTCAGGACCAGCAGAGATTACCGGCCCTGTTTTGGGAATCAAACTCCAGGAATCTCCTACTCATCTATATATTCCTTTTAAAGTGCTGGATACAAAACTGCTTGTTGATCCCAATAATATTTTTTCTTCAACAGATAAAATAATCGTCTTTTTTAACATTAAGAACGTCACAAAAGATTTATGGCAAGAAGGCAAAGTGGAAGTTTTAATAAATGACCTTGGCAATAAGAATCCTTCTTATAAATTCATTAACGCGGATTTGAGGAATTATCCGTATAATAATACATTTTGCGTCATTCGCTCAATCTCGCTCGAAGGATTACGCCCTGATTATTATAAAATGAAGATAAATTTAAAAGATGGAAAACAAGCAATAATTGATGAGGAAACTGCTAACTTTATTGTATCCCCAAAAAAGATAGTTCGTCACCCTGTTATTTTGGCCAAGTCAATTTCCCCTTCTAATAACTTTTTATATTTTTATTCAATAGCATACCAATACGACAAAGTGAATGAGTTAGAAAAAGCCGAAACTGCCTATAAAAAGGCCTACTCGCTAAAACCTGAATGCAAAGCGGGATTGGTCGAATACGCATATTTTCTGAAAAAGATTAAAAAGTTTAATAAAAGTTTGGAATTGATCGAGCGTATTAAAAAAGACGAAAAATTTAAATTTGATTACTATTTGATAAGAGGAAGCATACATATGGAAATGGGGAACTACCCAGATGCTATCGATAATTTGCTGGAGGCTAACAAAATCTATAAATGCGAAGTAACACTTCTTAATTGCCTCGGTTTCTGCTTCTATAAGACCGACCAAAAAAAGAAAGCGCTGGATGCATTGAGAGCATCCTTAAGCCTGAATTCACAGCAGGAAAACATTAAAAGATTAATCCAGGAAATCGAAAAAAGCCGCGATTAAATTATTTCTATTCCCTTTGCAGCAAACGCTGAAACTTCGGATATTCACGCAACAGATTCCACTGTGGATCAAGGCGAAGTAAAGGAATAGAAATAGATTGCCAGAGAAATTCAGCAGATGGGATTGAGAGGAGATACTCCAACTGATTGATAGCCTCCTCATATTCACCGATCACAGCATAAATCTTGGCTAAGTTCAGGATGTAACTAGGACCAAAGGCTGCGTCTTTTGATACCGGATGAAGTTTTACAGCATGATTTCCTTCCTGAACAGCTTCAGCTTTGCGGCCTAAGTAGGCATAAGCAAGCCCAAGTGAAGCGTGAAATCTCGGATCTCCAGGATTCTCTCTAACAGCTTCTTCCAGCACGATGCTAGCTGATTCAGCCCTAGTTTTCATCAACGGCCACTCTTTCATAGCATGATATACTGCGGCAAAAGCAAGATCTTTATGGAAATAAAAATGCTGCCCTTCAAAAGAATCATAAGACAAGGAGGCAAGTCGGTCCAATACCTCCTGGTAGTTTCGTTCGAGCATGCCAAGGGTAAGCCACATGTAATCAGTTAACTGGTGCTGAGGCAATGTCTGCAGCAAGCCTAAAGCATCTTTCGTATTTCCTTTCGAGAGGACATAGGTCCCAATCTTCCCTAAGCTAGGTGTAAGACGCTTGGGATTAAGGGAGAGGGCTCGGTTGAACCATTCCTCAGCCTTCTCATAGCTGCGCAGACCCTGGTAGGACAGCCCTATTTCATAGGCTAATTGAGAATGACGCGGATTGAGTTGAAATGCCTTTTCGAGGACCGGCAAGCATTGTTCCCACTTGCCTTTCCGCCTAAGAATATAGCCGAGCAACTCCGGAGAGGAGTTGGGTTGAGCTTTTTGGACTGATCTAAATGTTTCCTCTGCACGATCATAGTCAAGGAGCCCCCAATAGTAATAAAATGCCAAAGCCACCTGTGCCTCAGGTAGATCCGGTTGTAGCTCAAGCGCTCTATCCAATGCATTTCTCGATTTTACCAAACGCTCTGTGGTGCGATTATCTCCGAAAAAATACATCCTGGAATGTATCAAAGATATCTGGACATAGGCAAAGGCGAAGTTAGGGTCTAACTCAGTCGCTTTTTCTAAATTCTCTATAGCAAGATCGAACTCTTGATCATCTGAATATGACCATCCTTTATACTCATGCTCTTTTCCTTTTAAGTAATAGTCATAAGCCTCGAGATTTTCTGTAGGCTTCTCGTACAGAGCTCTTCTCTCTGGTTTCAACACCTTAAGATCCAATTGCTTGGCAACTTCGTCGGCAATCTCGGATTGAACGGAAAATATATCATTTATAATCCGGTCGTAGCGCTCTACCCAGAGGTGAGTGTCGTCGGAAACACGTATAAGCTGGGGCGTCACCCGCACCCGGCCGTTACCTTCAGCACTTCGATCCCATCGCACTGCGCCCTCAAGCACATAATCAGCTCCTAACTCTTCACCAATCTGCTGGGCCGTCATATCAGTCTTTTTATACTGTTTTGCACTTGTCCTAGAGATTACTGCGAGTCCGTGTAAGGCGGCAAGGCGGCTTGTAATCTCTTCAGTTATACCGTCGGCGAAATATTCATCTCCAGGAGGGCCTAAATTCTCAAAAGGCAAAACTACAAGCAATGTTGCCTCTTTAGTAAGCATTGGCCTTTTTATTCCGCTGTACAATATGGCCATTCCAGCCACAGCTATCACCGCAAAAAACGCAGCAATCATCATCCAGCGCTTCCTGAGTGTTAACATTACTGCTTTTAAAGTGACGGGCTTTTTCTCAGGAATCGCTCTCTCTGCGGTGGTAATCTCATCCTCTATCTTACTTAAATCAGAAAGGAGCTCCTTTGCATCCTGATACCTCTTCTCTTTAGCCTTTTCCATACATTTGAGAATCACTCGATTCAGTTCTAAAGGCATTTGAGCATTAAAATCTATGGGATCAATAGGTTTCTCTGTCTTATGCTTCAAGGCAATACTTAAAGCTGTATCTCCATTAAAAGGCACTCTACCTGCAATCATCTCATACAGGATGACTCCTAAAGAATAAATATCAGAACGCTTGTCTACCTGCTTCGAATCCACCTGTTCAGGTGACATGTAGGCTGGCGTCCCGATCATCACCCCAGGACCTGTAATGCTTTTTGCCTTAAGTGAGCGAGCTAATCCAAAATCCAAAATACGGGCATTACCTTCTCTATCAACTATGATGTTGCTTGGCTTCAAATCTCGATGAACAACTCCCAAGCGGTGAGCTTCAGCCAGTCCTTCACACATTTGTTTCGCAATGAAAACAACCTGGGCTGCACTTAACTGGCCCATCATTCCAATCATGCTCTTCAAACTTTCCCCAGGCACATATTCCATGGTGATGTAATGGGTTCCTTCTTTTTCACCCAGATCGTACATCTTGCAAACATTCCTATGGGCGACCTTGCGAGCAAACTTAAGTTCATTACTGAAACGGTCGATAGAATCCCCGTTGTAAGCAATTTCAGGTTTTATTATTTTTAGGGCCACTTCCTCATCTAGTTTCTTATCGAATACCCTGTAAACATTCCCCATGCCTCCTTTCCCCAGCTCTTCTATGACCTCATACCTGGAAACAAAAGTGTTTCCCCTGGTTAATTCATCCGTGGTTTTCTCTATGGTTTTGGTGGGAGAGACAGAAATTTCATCTGCGGAAGGAAGCGGAGTTGCGCACCTGTTGCAGAAATGGCTGTCGTCGGGGTTTTGGAAACTGCAATTGGGGCATTCCATCTTTCTAATCTATCCTATTTACATCGTTCATATATATATACGTAATAGAGTCACAAAATGATGCATTTTTATTTAAATTCCCCGTTTGGTCTCGTTCGCTTTCACTTATATCTCCGCCAATCGATTCTTTCAGCAATTTGTAATTTTATTCAGCAAAATTCATGCCAATTTGAATTAAATTGAATTAGGGAAAAGGAAAGAGATGAAGGAGTCAATACTGTCATATATTTATGACACATGACTTATAATAAACGAAAAGCAGCACTTCGAGAGAGGAGTGAATCCAGTAAGAAGAAAAGCTAAATTAATGGAAGCATCTCCAAATCCATGATTGCTTAACAAATTATTAATGGGCTAGCCGATAAAATGAAGAAAGGATACAATATATTGAAGCGACTGTAAAAAAACTTTATAAAACATCAGAAAGATGTAAACAATTTTTTCTTTTGTAACGGT
>JGI2171J19970_10000759_pt1 | contig 17733 bp, 11 predicted proteins | sample DeeMarSWOR324_28_FD_19970 | JGI IMG/M metagenome (IMG submission 19970) | reverse complement strand
AAACCCAGTTATCATACGATACCCTCTCCCGATTAACACAAATTGAATACCAAGATCAATCTACCGTTTCCTTCACTTACGATTTGAACAGTAACAGGACAAGAATAGATGATAATTCCCCAAGCCAGGGAGACTACGTTAAATACCAATATGATTGCTGGAATCGATTAGTTACAGAAACACGGCATATTTCAACAAGTACCTACACAGCCACATACCAGTATGATACAGCCGGTAGGTTAACCACGTTAACCTACCCTGACAGCACAGAGGTTCTCTATTCCTATGATGATTTGAATCGGGCAACAGAGATCAAACGCTACATAGATGGTGTAAACGATGAAGTACTCATGGACAATGTGCACTACAACAGTGAGAGCTTGCTCACCCAATTTGACTACGGGAATGATTTGAGAGCTACCTTCGCCTACGACTCAAGGGGCAGAGCAGTAACTATTGATGTCAAAGATGGTGAAACATCCTTTTTAGATTTGGATTACACCTATGATAGCCACAGCAACATTACCCAGTTGGTAAATGGCTGGAGAGACACTAATTCTGACTGGCATTCACAGACAGAATCTTACAGTTACGATGGGTTGGATCGGTTAGTATCTGCCAGTTCCACATTGTGGTCTCACACCTATTCATACGATAAAGCAGGGAACAGAACTGCCAAAGATTCAGTTACATACACCGTTAATACAGTCAACCAAGTAACAGCGTTATCAGATGGTACCTCCTTCACCTACGATTCCAACGGGAACAGAACCCAAAAAACCAAAGGAACTGACACCTGGGTGTACACCTACGATTATGCTGACAGACTAACCAAAGTGGAGAAGAATTCTGAAACCCTCGGGGAATACATCTACGATGGTGGTGGTAGAAGAATCCAAGTCACAGAAAATGGTGTAACCACTACCTACGTATACTCTGGTATAAATGTTCTATACGAAGAGAATTCTACTGGTACAGCTACATACATCTACGGACCCACAGGAAGACTAGCCAAGAGGACAACAATCAACAATGAATCTCACACCTTCTACTACCACACTGACCATCTAGGATCTACCAGACTGGTAACAGATGAGTCAAAAACTATAGTCACAGATGTGAACTTTGAACCCTTTGGCGAAAGCACAATGAATGGAGAGGAATCCTACCTTTACACGGGAAAAGAAAAAGATTCGACTGGTCTTTACTACTATGGTGCCCGTTACTACGATTCAGATCTGGGGAGGTTCATCACTAAAGATCCACTACGTGGCAAAAAAGCTCTCCCACAATCGCTGAATCGATATACCTACTGTCTCAATAATCCGGTGAAGTTTGTTGATCCTGCAGGGTTAACAACAGGTAGAATGTGTGACGTTAAAACAGGAACATGTGTTAGGTTCTTTGAAACTGGAAGTCGTGGGTGGATAGCATACGATGCCGATGGTAATGTGATCACTAGTCAAGAAGAGATTCAATCGTTGTTAGATAAGCGCAAGTACTTAGAAGCCGTCGTGTTGCTCCTCCAGGTTTTCGGTTATGATGTAGACATGAGTGATATTACGTATTACGTAACTGAAGATGAAATTGCTGCATGGATCGACAATCCCAATCCAAGGAAAAAAACTCTCCGTATTGGCCATATTCAATTCACAGTTGATGGAAGGGAAGTTACAGTCTATGTAGACTTGTATAAATTTCGTCCTCGATTTTCATCTGGACATACGTATCTGATGGAAGATGGTTCAATTGAAATGTACTTAGATCTCTCACCATACATAGAAGCAAATAGACTTTTTCATATAGTAGGCCATGAATGTATTCATGTTGATCAACATGTCTCGGGCAGATATGCTGAATGGGAAGCTGTGTATGGACCTGAGGGGGCGGAAGCTCGTGCTGAGATAGAAGCTTATTTGCATAACTTCATATGGGATTTTTTTGGGATAACTTTCAACGGATCTTCTGTTGAACATCTTAACTCTCTCAGAAAGTGGATAGAAAGATTCAACGAATGCTGTACATAGTTGAGAGTATTCGGGGTTGTAAAGGGTTCGGGTGTTAGAACTTGTCTGATCTCATAGATTTCTTTTTTCTGACGATCTATGGATCGAAAAGGCAAATTCACTGAAATGTTACACGTGTAACAGAGTAACCCCCAATGATTTGACAGCCCCAAGCATTCAAAAGGCTTATATACTCTCGACTCAATCTTCCAGAAATATGAAGCATGATTCGTAGAGGGATGGGATCATGAGACTAGATAACAAGATCAGAGGAATATTTGTAACAGCTCTAATAGTATTCCTTTTACCTGTCGAAGACTCATGTGAGCTTCGAATAACGGATGAACCATTTATTCAAGGGTATCCTGCAATCTATGGCGACATTGTGGTCTGGGAAGATCGCAGAAATAGCAGTAGTTTTGCTGATTACAGAGATATCTACGGGTATAACCTTTTAACGAAAGAAGAGTTCCAGATAACAATAGACCCAAGTTTCCAAGAAAAGCCAGCAATTTACGGCAATACTGTTATATGGGAAGACTACAGGAACGGAAACTACGATATATACGGGTATGATCTTGTAACAAAAGAAGAATTCCAAATAACAGAAGATCCAAGTAATCAAAGTTCTCCAGCAATTTACGGCAATACTGTTATATGGGAAGACTACAGGAATGGAAACTACGATATCTACGGGTATAACCTTTCAACGAAAGAAGAATTCCAGATAGCAGAAGATACAAGTAATCAAAGTTCTCCAACAATTTACGGCAATACTGTTATATGGCTAGACTACAGGAATGGAAACTACGATATCTACGGGTATAACCTCTTAACGAAAGAAGAATTCCAAATAACAGAAGATTCAGGTGATCAAGTATCTCCAGCAATTTACGAGGAAATTGTTGTGTGGGCAGATTATAGGAATAGTAAACGTGGTGACTACCGTTCGGGAGATATCTACGGATATGATCTTTCCACAGGGGGGGAATTCCCCATAATTGCAGATTCAAACGATCAAATGTTGCCAGCAATTTATGGAAACATTGTTGTGTGGATGGATTCTGCCAATGATCGCCATCAGAGATATCGAAGGTACAGCATCCATGGGTATAATCTTTCTACAGAAGAAGAGTTTCAGATAGGGTCAGACATTGGTGATCAAGGGTGGCCAGCAATCTACGGAGATGTTGTTGTATGGGATGATGGTAGGCATGGTAAATCTGATATCTACTGCTGCAACCTCCAAGCAATGAGGGAGGTTCGCAAAGCTGATTCACTGTTTGATCAAGGAAAAGAAGAGTTTGAGAAAAAAAACTACAAGGCTGCCCTGGACTACTTTCAGCAAGCAAGAGAGATCTATCTGAGCGTAAAATCTGAGAAAGCAGCAGAATGTGACCAATGGATCCGAAAAACACAAGAAGAAATGGAGAAAGGATTCTGCTTGGGAACACTACTTATGGCACTTCTTGTTGCAGTAGGCTCCTTGATTCTACAGAAGAGATAATGTATAGCATTCTACAGCGCCAGAACCATCTACCCTTTCTATTTCCCTTTCTGCTTCAGTAATTTTGGCTGTTTTGATAGGAATCGTTATATACTATTTCATGAAGCGTAAGAAATCTAGCAATGATTGATAAATAACAGAAGAAAATGATGAATCCTAAACCTTTTATTGCCACACCATGTAGGATATACCATGCTATAACAGATAACAACATCTGTATTAATGTAATTAGTGAAGTAACCACCTTAATTGCCAAAACTGATTATATATTCTATTTGAGGATATGCACATTTAATTCTGCCCAAAACATATAAACGTGGGAAAATAGCTTTGTCTAGGAAACAATGGTGAAAGGTATTTTCTTAATTGTTTACCAGCATGCATTTGAGAACATAGCTCACCTCTGCCATGCGATTGGTCATGAAGGATGTCACATCTATGATCTGATGATGACGAATGGAAAAATCAGTGAATATGAACTAGAATTCAACGGATACATGTGGAACTTCAAACATCGCTATGGTCCATATCCCTATCCCTATGATTTGGACAATCTCTTTACCAGTATGAAAGAAAAGAATAAAAGGTTAAAGAAGGAAGTGATCATGAAATGTTAGATACTCTCGAGGTGGTACCATGAAAAGCAAAGCTGTGTTCATTTCAGTTTTCATGATGTGCACCTTTGTAAGTGCACAAGGATTCAATTCGTGTGAGTGGGTCCAACATCTGGGAACCCCACAACGAACAGGGTATTCAGCGTGTAATGGACCTGAAGCGCCCGAAGTACTCTGGAAAGTTAGTATCCCGGGAGAATTCGATACTCCTTTCATTGTAGACGACAACGTGCTGATTCTCTGGAAGAATCCCCGGGGTTTTGTAGAAGCAAAAGTGCTGCTTCTTGATGTGCTAACAGGAGAGATTTTGCAGGATTACTATGACCCTCAACTCTCAAGAGTTTTTCCAGTAGATGATCGGATCATTGGTGAATCTGGTTCATATGTTTATGAGATTGATCTCGTTTCAGCTACGAAAACTCTCTTAACTGTAACTCCAAAGAAGGGTTCCCCTTTGTATCCTGTGATTCTCAAGGAAAAAATCGTTTTTCCTGCAACACCAGCAGTTTGCCTTTCTACTTCCGATTTTGATGTAGTATGGAGTCTGAAAGATGTAATGGTGGATCCCGAATTAGATCTATTTAACCTGGCTGGCGATGAAGATATTGTAGCTTTCATTATGCAAGATCGGCTTTACGTGGTCGATTCATCTACTGGAGTGCTCAAATGGACGAGTGAACCTCTTACTCTAGCTCTATGGGTAACTTTTGGAAAGGATACCATTTACTGCGGTGGAAGAAATTTATGGGCATTTGATCGAAATGGATCTGAGATCTGGCATTTTATACCTGATGAAAGAATTGTATCCAACATAGTCTTGGGATTAGATGGTATGTATTTTGCTGATGAAGGAAACAACCTGTACAAGATCGATATAAACGGCAATCTCATTTGGAAAATATGCTGGGAAGTATCTCCCCGGTATTATAAGACACATCTCATTGGAGCAGGAGATACTCTTTATTGCATTGGTAATTATGGAAAACCTGATTTGGTAGCTAGAACATATATCTCTGCCTACAACATGGAAGACGGGAACATGATATGGGATCTGGAGTTTGGGTCTTCATGTTACATAAAAGGATCTCCTGCCACAGCAGAAGGCATCCTCGTAATAGGGAATACGAATGGAGAACTCATTGCTCTAGCTTCTGATCCAGAGTTATACAAAAAACAGGGTGACACCTTCTGGTCAGAAAATCTGAAAGATGAAGCTATCAACTCATATGAAAAGGCTGCAGAACTCTATGAGAAAAATGGGAATTCAACGCAATCCAGGGAAATCCGTGAACTAATCTCTGAGATTGAGAACTTTTCGGAAACAAAATCTCCTACAATACCAGCAGAGCCATCTATTCCAATTCCCATTTCAACAGTGCTGGTTTTCACTGTGGTATTGGCTGGAATCTTCATTACATACTGCACCAAAAAGAGGAAATAGTGATCCAGAGGTACACATCTCAGAGCCATTCTTTTTATCATGTTTTCAAGCTAAATATAAGGCAGAAAGGCAATTTCAATTTCTATTGAACCTCAGAATAGCTTCTCGAATATCGAATATCTATACTTTCAAAAGTGTTCTTCAGAGCCTCTCTTGTCTATAGATCAGAAGTTTGTCAGGAATTAAGTTATCTCTCAACTGCTCTCAAGGTTAACTCTTTCATAACTGCTTTATACATGAAGTCCTTTTGTCGGTTCAGTACCAATATCCTGATGCAGAGCAAAACTAATATGTCCACCATATACATCAAAAGCATCTGAAACAATAGAGTAGAAAATAGAGAAGGTAACCAATTTGTTACACGTGTAACAAACGACATCCACAGATTTGACAACTATGTGAAAAACCTTTATAAGATCAACCCTTCTGTTCCAATCATGATTCAAAATAAGGGCTGCTGCCGTATTTCGTACTACAACCTACTGGTGATTTTATGAAAATTACTGTTGTAGATGTATTCGTGGTTATACTGCTGGGATTATCTTTATATTCCTTTTATGCAAAATATGACCCTGCGCATGAACTTGGTTACTCAGGTTCTGAAATAGTGGAGGTAGTCCAAAAATGTGATACCCTGGATAGTGCAGGATTTTTGTATACCCTTTATGTGAGAGGGTACTGGAATTTTGATGTTGGCCATTTCGAAGAAGAAGCTTTTGTGTGTGACACAGAGAAAGACTACCTGGTTCTCGTTTTAAAAGATGGAAGAACAGTAACAGTGGGGAAAAGGTTGAGCTACAAAGAGGATATCCAGGCTACAAACGTTGAACTTCATATAAAGAGCAAATCTTCAGTAATATATTTTTTGAGACCAGCAGCAGGTTCACAGCAAGAACTTATTAATTACATAGAGAAATCTCCTGGATTTATTAACTATTCAAAGGAGGACATTGCAGTTACTACCATTTTTACTGTTGATACTGATGTTAACCCGTCAATACTTTTAGAATCTGAAATAGAACATGAGTTAAGAAGAAAGATTTTTTTCATGAAGAAAGTAGACGTAGAAATAGATAATGGAGTGACCGTTTTTGTAGAAAAATTGAGTATGAAAGAGGTTGAAAAGGTTTTCGAAGTATTAGAAAAGTACGTTAACATTAAAGACATATACACAGGAGATATTAAAGTTTTTTATCAGACAGCACAAGAAATTGATGTGGAAGATATTCCTATACTGGAATCATATGAAGGGAACGGGGTATACCAAGTGAGTGTTTATGTGAGAGTGTAGAATACTGGAAGATATGATTATGCTCTTTTCTGGCCAATTGGAAATACGCAAATATACGCATTTCATATTTAAGGATTTATTTTCTGAGGATAGACTTGAAGAATACTTAGAAGATATAAAAAATGGGGTTATCAAGGTTTCGGTGGTTGAACCTCTCTGAGCTCATGAATTTCTTTTTGTCAGCAATATACAAGCAATAGAGATAAATTACTAATGTTACACGTGTAACACCATTATCCTTCAAAGGGTTGACAACCTTGAAAAATTGCGAGAAAAGGGTTGTAATTGTGTATGAAAAATTGCTAGATCCCGGTGAAAATTGCAATTGGTTCTAAGTGGGAAGAAAAAAACTATTTGAAAAAAGAGTATCTGTAGAGGAAATGAGAGAAAAAACAAAGGAATACCAATATTTTGCACTTAAGGACATATTTTCTGAGTATGAGCTAAAAAGAGTATCTAAATGAAATAAAAAATACGGTATAAAAAAATGGAGAAGGTGAAGAGTCTGGTGAAGATTCCACTCTAGAGGTTTGAGAAAACAAGTCTCTGTAAGAAAGTTCATGATTTGTATCTCTTTTTCTGGAAAGAAGAAGCAAAAGATGAATATAAAGTTTTGTTTTCAAAACTTAATTTTGAAGAAAAGAATTGTTTTAGAGAAAAGGGAGATTTTGGAGAAAAAGGTGAAAATTTTTATGCACTTATCATTTGATATACATAGTAAATGACTCTGTTTCGGATAGGGCCGATTATGCGAAGTAATAGGGGTAGAAATAAGGCTATTCATGCTTATTTCAGGCTATAGTTATGCAATAATAGTCAGAGTTAAATATATGATTAGAAAAACATTACTTTTTCGGTTGGTAGTCTTGTCATTCCTAATTCTAAAGGATGTAGGTACGCAACCTTTTTGTGTTGACACTTTCCATGCACGAATATGAGAAAAGAGGGAAGAATTGAAATGAACGAAATTAAAAAAATAAGAAGAATGGTACAAAGAAACTCTGTCTAGGGTCCAGGTTTCTTCTTTGGATAAAGATGGGCCTCCCTATATGTTGCTAATCATGAAATTACATCACTCACAATATAAGTTATTCTATCAGTTGTCCACAGTTGGGCTGATTTCCAATCATACCCTCCTGGCATCTCATCCTGAACAGTAGCCACTGCAAAGCCCTTTTCTTCTGCCATCCTTACACACCTAGCCAAATGGTCACGATGTGCTATAATCAGAACTGGCCCAATGTCTTCAGGTTCTTTCGGCTTAAGCTTTTCTACGATTCTTTCCAACATATCTTTAGTACTCAGGTGCTTTGTGATACTCTTCTCAGGATCTGTTTCAGGGTAGATAGGGATCAAATCTTCCTCAGATATTCGTCCATCAAGTGCCTCATATATGCTCCACTGGACATATACTCTTCTTGGTTTTTCATTGTAGTACTTCACTACCTTATCCGCCAGCTGTCTATTCTTAAGACCAGGTTTTCTAGCCCCATTCTCATCAAGATGAAACCCAAAGGAAAAAGCAAAGATAGTATCTGTCTCTTTTGGGTCACTTTTGTTTCCAACCTTCCACGTCAGAACATGTTCGTTGATAATTTTGGCCATCTCCTCGCTGATTTCACCAAGTCCCTGCTGATCTAGATATTTTGCAATGTCTTCTTGGAGTTTTTTCATAGTTACAACCTCCTTTCTCTTCAGTATTCCTTTCAGAAAATCCATAAAAGATTTCTTACCAGAAGCAAGTTTACACATATCAGCAAATATCCTGAGTGAAAGTAAACCCATAAGAACTCCAGCAATCACATTTAACCAATAATGGATATTCGCTATATTTTTAGGAAGCAGGTAAATATATCCTACCAAGAGAAGTAAGATTGAAAAAAAGGTAATGCTGTAAATTACTCCCATATCAAAAGGTGTATAACACTTCCATTTTGTCTTTTCATGAGCTCCACATGTCTCCCAAAATTCAAAGGATTTCAGTATCGGATCTTTTCTCTTCCACTTATCAAGTACATTTTTTTCATAGTATTCTTGTATATAAATTCCGATATTTGCAACAACACGTAAGTTTCCCAGGATTATCATATCGAAAATTGTGCTAATAAAAGGAATTATCCAGATTACATATTGGGTGTTCTCAATTAGAGATGTCCAGTCGAAGGGAAATTCTTCGTATTCCAGAAAAAAAGCCAGAATTGCACCTATAGCTATTAGTTTATAAATGACGAAGTAAGAATGTCTTGTGATTCTGAGGTTAATCTCTTCCCTTAGATAATTAAAGTATCCTATAAGAAATTTATCCAATTTTTCGACTTGATTTTTGCCATTCGTGTCCATTTCTTACCCTCCTAATATTGAATCTGCTGTAAAGACTAGTAAATCACAAGCTACTAATCAGCACTTGAAGGCTTTAGATAAGCTACTCAGTAATACCTCCCAAATTACTCCTCACGCCTTTATGAGAAAAGACTACTGGCAACCTTTCATAGCCCTTGGTGTTTTTTCTACTCATGTAATAACGTAGTACGTTCTTTTTAAGTTTTTTGGTTCTCACTATGCAATTCTTTCAAAGAAGTGTATGGGTATGGGTCAAAAAGCTTATATATTGAGCATTTAAATAACCTCCATCTCGTGTGTAAGTAACGACCCAAGTACTTTTGGATAACCAAAAGATCGAGATGATCAGTGGAGGAAAAGAATGAATAAGAAAAAGAGAGAATTTCTAAGTCCACAAATTGGAAATGTCCCAAATATTGCGTGGAAGAAGGTCAAACCAAATATCTGGATATCAGAACCTTCTCTTAGGACATCTGAGTACAGTATGAATTTTGTCTTCATGCCTCCGAAAAAAGAATATAGGCTTGAAGGTAGTGGGATAATCTGTGCATTAAGAGGTAGCAATGTCAGTCTCATTCAGCCTGATTCTTTATGTGAAGCTTCTTTGACTGTGAGAGAATCATTTTTGTTTGAAAATGGAATATTACAGTCTGGTGAAAATGAATGTTTACTATTTGTATGTAGAGATGAAGGTGATAAAAATAGATATCTCGATGATATTTCTGGGTTAAAAATCAAATGGTCTGAATATGATATCAATATGTATAGAACAGTACCACAGATCTATGTCGATGACTACAGGGTAAACCTTTGGTACTTGGGACCCCACAAACATGGGGGAATACATAACCATGCAGATGAACCATCACCTTTTGTTGAATTCCATTTACAGCTAAGGGGAACTGGGTGGATGGTAAAATATGAAGACAAAGAAAGTAAGAAGGAACTAGAGAAAATAAACATGGTAAGAGGTTACACGCATAATTTGTTTTGTACTGTTGAAGATAAGAAAGTCACATATCCGTGGCATGAGTATATCGCAGGAGAAAAAGGAAGTCTATTCATAGTGTTTGAAGACACGAGAATATGAAGAGAAATTTCTCGGCTGGTGACCAAAGAAAGCTTCTAAAAGCATATACAAGAATAAGTTGAAATCTTGACAACTATTTTTGCCAGATATCCGAATTATGAAATAATCCATGATGTGGACAAGATGATTTCTCAGGAATTTCCTTTTTCTCAGGCAGCAAGAGATGAAATAAGTAACATCTGATTCAGGATTTCCAAAGAAATGTTTTCGTGAGTCCCAATAGGGAACTCTTAAATTCCTCTTTGATCTTTTCAAACTGTATTTCATGATGTTCCAAAATATCAAAAAGCTAGAATATGATCAAATAAAAGCCCAAAGTTGACAATCCCCATTCACCATTCGCTTCTGATAACCATGTCTGATTCCTGTATATATCTAACAATCTAAAAGCCAAATCTTATAAACGCTTAAACCTATAACCAGGTACGAAGTGAACAGTTTCATCTTCAGTAACCATCAAATGAACTATCACTTATGGACTATGAAACAGCAATATATATTAATGCACAAGAAAAGGTCGTTACCGTGAAGCCAGAAGAACAAGCACGAGAACAAATAGATGAACTGCTAACAAAAGCAGGCTGGACTGTCCAAGACTACAAAAATGTGAACCTTGGAGCTTCTCCAGGAGTAGCTGTACGAGACTTCCCTCTTAAAACAGGTGAAGCAGACTACCTGCTCTTTTTGAATAGAAAAGCTGTTGGAGCCATAGAAGCTAAACCAGAAGGTACCACACTAGGCGGCGTTGCAGAACAGTCTGAAAAATATGTGAGAGGTGTCCCCGATACGATCCCTCATACTATGAAACCACTCCCCTTTGCCTACGAGAGTACAGGTACAGAAACCCGTTTTAGAGATTTACGAGACCCTGAACCTCGTTCTCGAAATGTATTTGCCTTTCACCAGCCAGCAATGATGAGAAAGTGGCTTTCACAGGAAGATACCTTGCGGGCACGACTCAAGAGAATGCCCCTTTTAATTGAGGAAGGATTACGAGATTGCCAAATTGAAGCTATCAAATACTTAGAAAAATCTTTTGCTCAAGAAAGACCCAAAGCACTAATTCAGATGGCATCAGGCGGCGGAAAAACCTATGCTGCTGTCACTGTCGCGTACCGATTGGTTAAGTTTGCTCATGCCGAAAGAATTCTCTTTCTGGTGGATAGAAACAACCTCGGCCGTCAAGCATTGCGAGAATTTAAGCAGTTTACAACGCCCGATGATGGCAGAAAATTCACAGAATTGTACAATGTCCAGCATCTTACCTCTAATGTCTTAGATCCTGTGAGCCGTGTCTGTATTTCCACTATCCAAAGAATGTATTCCATGTTAAGAGGAGAAGAATTTGATACTGAGTATGAAGAAGAATCTCTCTTTGAAAACCCACCTACAGAGAAAAAAGAAGTAGTATACAATCCTCAAATTCCTGTAGAAACCTTTGATTTTATCATTGTGGATGAGTGCCACCGCTCCATTTATGATGTGTGGCGGCAGGTCCTTGAGTATTTTGACACCTTTATTGTGGGGTTGACAGCGACTCCTTCTATGCAGACGTTGGGGTTCTTTGACCAGAATCTAGTGACAGAATATCTTCATGAGAGAGCAGTGGCAGATGGTGTCAATGTGGGATATGATGTGTACCGGATCAATACTCGAATTACAGATGAAGGCAGTACAGTTAAAGCGGGTTATTACGTGGATAAACGTGATAAATTTACCAGAAAAGTGAGGTGGGAACAATTAGATGAGGATCTGGTATATCCACGTCAGTACTTAGACCGGCAAGTGGTGTCTAAAGATCAAATCAGAACAGTTATCAAAGCCTTTAAAGAAAAGTTGTTTACTGAAATATTCCCTGGAAGAACAAAAGTTCCCAAAACCCTTGTTTTTGCAAAAGATGACTCACATGCAGAGGACATTGTGGATATTGTACGAGAAGAATTTGGAAAGGGAAATGAATTCTGTAAAAAAATAACGTACAAGACGTATGGTGAGAAAACAGAAGATTTAATTGCCAGTTTCCGAAATTCATATTACCCGAGAATTGCAGTAACAGTGGACATGATCTCCACAGGGACTGATATTCAACCATTAGAATGTCTCATCTTTATGCGAGATGTGAAATCACGGATTTACTTCGAACAGATGAAAGGCAGAGGCATGAGAACGATTTCATCAGATGATTTTCGGGGCGTTACTCCTGACGCTTTTTACAAGACCCACTTTGTGATTGTGGATGCTGTGGGTGTGTGTGAGCATGATAAGACTGATTCTCGACCATTAGAACGAAAGAGGAGTGTATCTTTTGATAAATTGGTCCAGATGGTGAGTCTGGGTAATCGTGATAAAGATGTTATTACTTCTCTGGCGAATAGGCTTTCTCGGCTGGATAGAACAATAGATGAAAAGGATAAGAAAATGATTGAAAATGCGGGGGGTGCATCTTTGAGGGAGATTATTAATGGATTACTTGATGCTGTGGATCCTGATAACCAAGTGGAGAAAGCTCAAGAAATGTTTAACACGGAAACACCTACAGATAGCCAGGTGAAAGAAGCTTTTGAAGAATTAGCAAATGAAGCGTGTACCATTTTTGACAATCCAGAGTTCAGGAATACACTTTGCGATATTAAGAGAAAAAGTGAGCAGATCATTGATACGGTAAGCAAAGATATTGTTGAATTTGCTGGGTTTGATGAGCACGCGAGAGAAAGGGCGCGCACTATTGTAGATACGTTTAGACAGTTTATCGAGGATAACAAAGACGAATTAGCAGCTTTACAGTTGATTTACAATAAGCCGTACAAAAAGCGGCATGCCACTTTTGAGGAGATTAAGCAGTTGGCTGAAGCTATTAAGAAACCTCCTTATAGTCTGACACCAGAACATGTATGGCAGGCGTATGAACAACTGGAAAAATCCAAAGTGAGAGGAGCTGGGCCGAAAAAACTCTTGACTGATATTATTTCATTGGTGCGGTTTACTGTTGGGGAGAGTGATGTACTAGAGCCTTTTTCTGACACTGTGGATAGACGATTTAAGGAATGGCTGGAAAATCAGGAGAAAATGGGTCGGAAGTTTACATCTGAACAGAGGGAATGGCTTGATATGATAAAGGATCATATTGCTACATCATTGAGTATTGGTATTGATGATTTTGAGTATATGCCATTTTATGAGAAGGGTGGAGCTTATAAGGCATATGAGGTTTTTGGACAGGAATTTGATAGTGTCTTGGAGGAATTGAACGAGGTACTGGTAGCATGATTGATAACGAAAATCTACCCGAGATTCCTAAAAATTGGGTGTGGACAAGGTTGGGGGAGATTGTAGATTCCCTGAAAGGTAAAAAGCCTGAGAAATTAGGTCCAAAGAACGATGCATTAAATATCCCTTATATAGTTATCAGATCATTTGAACACAAAATCTTTGAAAAATATACAGATGGAAATGGATGTGAACTTTGCGACAAAGAAGATATCCTAATCGTTTGGGACGGAGCTCGATGTGGTTTGGCTGGCAGAGGCGTATCAGGTGCTGTTGGTTCTACAATAGTCAAACTAATTTGTTATGAGTTAGACAAGTCATTTATATTTTATTTAATCCAATCGAAGTATGATAATATCAACAAGAGACCTAGGGGAGTAGGTATTCCTCACGTAGATCCAAATGTTTTTTGGAATATTCCAGTTCCTCTTCCTCCCCTCTCTGAACAACAACGCATCGTTGCCAAAATTGAAGAGCTTTTCACCAACTTGAATGCTGGCATAAAAGCATTAGAGAAGGTAAAGACACAGTTAAAACGTTATCGTCAGGCCATTTTGAAGTATGCCTTTGAAGGGAAACTAACAAGAGAATGGCGAGAATTACATAAGGAGGAATTGGAGCCAACTTCGGTGCTTTTGGAACACATACTCAAAAATAGACGAGAAAGGTGGGAAAAGGCAGAACTGGGAAAAATGCAACGAAATAGTAGATTTCCAAAAGACGACAAATGGAAGAATGCCTACAAGGAACCTATGAGACTAATCCACCGACCTGATATCAAATTACCAAGAAGATGGGATTGGACAAGTCTGGATACTCTTACTTACTTCATAGTTGATTACAGGGGGAAAACACCCCCCAGTTCTGAAAAAGGAATACCTGTGATTTCTGCAGCTAATGTCAAAAATGGGAAAATAGTTCTTGATAAGCCACGTTTTGTTAGCCAAGAAACTTATGATTCATGGACTACTCGGGGCCTTCCGAAACCTGGTGATCTCATTGTTACTACTGAAGCACCAGTGGGAGAGGCAGCCTTATACCCTCAAGATAGGACATATCTCCTCACGCGTAGAGTGCTAGCTTGCCAAACCCTAGGGGTTGAAAATTTTTATCTTATGTGTTTTTTCTACTCGGATCTGGCACGCGACTATTTGAATGAGAAAAGTAGAGGAACAACTGTTCCACGTATCCTTAAACCAATTCTATTTTCAATGCCAATTCCTCTTCCCCCCCTTTTAGAACAACAAAAAATTGTTGAAGAAATTGAACAGCGATTCTCTGTGATCGATGAAATAGAGAAAACGGTAGAAATTAACCTCAAAAAAACTGAAAGATTACGTCAAAGCATCCTGAAAAAAGCATTTGAAGGCAAGATAGTACCCCAAAACCCAAATGATGAACCCGCACATCTTCTACTTGAAAAAATAAAAACAGAAAAAACCAAAAAGAACCAAAGAAAATCTAAGAAGAAAAGAGAAAAATACAGACAAAAGAGGTTGATAGACTATGGCACATGAATCTTCCACCATTGTACAGAAGTTATGGAACTACTGCAACGTGTTAAGAGATGATGGTGTCAGCTACGGTGATTACGTAGAGCAGTTAACATATCTTTTATTTTTAAAAATGGCTGATGAACAGACCAAACCTCCCTTTAATAAACCATCCATCATCCCTGAAGAATTCGACTGGGAAAGCCTCCTGAAAAGAGATGGAGATGCCCTAGAAGTACATTACCGCCACATTCTCGAAACCCTTGGCAGAGAATCAGGCATGCTGGGAGTCATTTTCAGAAAATCCCAGAACAAAGTCCAAGACCCTGCAAAGCTCAAACGATTAATTACATACATCGACGGCGAAACCTGGGTTGGGTTAGACATTGATGTAAAAGGGGAAATCTATGAGGGATTATTACAGAAAAATGCAGAAGACATCAAAAGTGGCGCAGGACAGTACTTCACTCCTAGACCCTTAATCAAGGCAATGGCAGATGTTACGAGACCAGAACCGGGAATGACCATCTGTGACCCTGCCTGTGGTACTGGTGGCTTCCTATTAGCAGCTCACGAGTACATATCTAAGTACCCACTGGATAAAGAACAAAAAGAATTTCTCAAATATAACACTTACAAGGGAGTAGACATTGTGGATAATGTAGTACGGTTGTGTGTCATGAATTTGTATCTTCACGGTATTGGAGGAGATGAAAGTCCCATTAAAGTGGATGACAGCCTCATATCTGATCCTGGCGACCGTTACGACATGGTGTTAACCAATCCTCCCTTTGGGAGAAAGAGCAGTATGACCATAACAAGTGTTGAAGGAAAAGCTGAAAAGGAATCTTTGACGTATGAACGGACAGATTTCTGGGCAACTACATCTAACAAGCAGTTAAACTTTTTACAGCATGTAAAGACTCTCTTGAGAATTAATGGGAAGGCTGCTATTGTGGTACCAGATAACGTTCTGTTCGAGGGAGGTGCAGGAGAAACTATTCGGAAGAAATTGCTGCGGGAGTGCGATGTACACACATTGTTACGGTTACCTACAGGTATCTTTTATGCGCAAGGTGTTAAAGCGAATGTTCTCTTCTTCGACAGAAAACCTGCCAGTGAAAACCCTTGGACAGAGAAATTGTGGATATATGATTTGAGGACAAATAAGCACTTCACACTCAAGCAGAATCCGCTGCGTTATGAAGATTTGCAGGACTTTATCACGTGCTATAACCCAGAAAACAGATTTGATAGAACAGAGACAGAACGGTTCAGATCTTTTACGTATGATGAACTAATGCAGAGAGACAAGGTAAGTCTTGACATATTCTGGTTGAAAGATGAGAGCCTTGAGGATACTGAGAACCTTCCTGATCCTGATGTGATAGCAGGTGATATTGTAGAAAACCTTGAAGCAGCCTTGGAACAGCTCAGCAGTATTTATGAGAATTTAGGAGGAGAATAATTCTTTCTTGAATATTACTCATAGTTAAATAGTTTTACTCACTTCTTCACAGTAAACTAGGACCTGGTTTGTCCTCAAGAGAACAGACCTAACACTTAAATAAATCACAAAGAAACTATCAAAAATGGAAAGTGTTGATACTTGCAGAGTAGAGCACCAAAGGGGTGATAGCACATGGTGGGACAAAAATCCAACCATATATCAGATAACCCAAAAGATCAACAACCCTCACATTTTGCAGACCTTCGGTCAGACAAAGAAAAACGCACTGAAAAAAGAGCATACAGTAGTCTAAGTCTAGGACCAGATGCTGATGTTCTAGTAGCTGAACTCGTAGAAATTGGCAGAACTTGTGGCTTCATTTCAACGCCAGGGGACAATTTTGATGACAATGGATACCACACACGAACCCGACAGATTGGAATACTACTGGATAAGATCGGTGGAATGGAACTCATGCAAGCAGCATACTACAGGATTGTAGCCATACTAGGTGTAGTGGCTGGCAGATCATTAGAAGTAGCATGGGGATACATTGGCAATTGGTGGCCGTAGCTAGAATTTCTTTTTTTCTTTTTTTCTTTGCTGTCATTTTTTCAAAATGAATGAGATAAAGAGCAATAGATTGTTACACGTGTAACAAACCTGAGACAATCACCCAACAATTTTACAACCCCACAATTCCGTAAACCTTAAATGGGTATCCATTATTAGAAGTAAGAAGTCCAAGAGAGGTTATCTATGAAAGATAAGGAATTTGATGCAGTGAAGATGATGAGAGAGATCCGGAATGGGTTAAGCAAGAAGTACATTGAGGACCCTGAGGCAGAAAAAAGGGACTTAGAAGAGATAAGGAAAAAATACGGAATATACCCATAAGTCACAGCAACGTAATCTTCTTATCACTAATTTTCAAAGGTTTATCCCTAATGTTACACGTGTAAAATTCAGACAGCCTTCATTATTTCTGAGATACCTCTTTGCATGCAAAAAGGGGATGCACACCCTGTCATTTAGTAGATTTAAAAGTCTTTTCTCTCAAAAATATAAATTGCCACACCCATAGTTACTACTGCATAAAATAGGACTCCAAGAAAGTACTTCCACTCCACATTCATTTCCAACAAGAGCTTTAACGCAATCAACTGAGGAGTCTGCAGATCAGGTAACACATACAGGAAAACCCCTGAAGATCCCATTTTGAGTAAAGCTCCAC
>JGI2171J19970_10000758_pt1 | contig 17750 bp, 20 predicted proteins | sample DeeMarSWOR324_28_FD_19970 | JGI IMG/M metagenome (IMG submission 19970) | reverse complement strand
GGCGTTGGAGAAAGCTTCCTCCAGGGTGTTCCCGAAGGCCTGGAATTTGGCGTCAGCCGTGTGGTCGAGGAACCTGTATCTCTCCATCCTAAGAGCCCTCAACCTCCCCAGCTCCAGGCTTGAACTGACGCACCAGCCGGCTCTGAAGCTCCTCCAGCCTGGGTGAAAGCTCAACCGGGTATTCTTCTTCGGTCCTATCCAGTGATCTGTACTTTTCGTCCAACCGGAAAAATTCTTCCAAAAAACGCTCCTGGATCTGCGGCAACAGAGGTTGTTTCGCATCCGCTTTTCCCCTGCTCATCACTTTCTGCAGCAATGCTTCGCTTCCTTCGATATCATCGTCCCGCAATCCGATGATATCTTTGTGCAGCTTTCTTCCAGACGTGTTGAAACGGAAGACCTGCTTTTCCGAAGCCAGAGTCGTCTTTCCCGGGCTGAGCTTGAGGACCGGACGCCCGCCATACTGCACCAGCTTGTAGGCCATGTCCAAATAGGGGGCATCGGCTGAAACCCCCATTTTTGTCCCCACACCAAAGGAGTCTATATCCCCTCTCTCTCCCAGGACCTTCTGGATCTTGTACTCATCAAACCCGCCGCTGGCAAAGATAGTCACCTTATCCAGGCCTGCATCGCGGAGCAACTTCCTGACATCCCTGCTCAAAGCAGCAATGTCTCCGCTGTCCAGCCTCACGCCTTTGAGCGTCTTTCCTGCTCGAGCCATCTCCTTTCCCAGATCAGCCGCAATCCTCGTTCCAGCTAGGGTGTCGTAGGTATCCACGAGAAGGACCGTATTTTCAGGAAAAGTCCGGGCAAAGGCACGGAAGGCCTCTTCTTCACTCTCGAAACTGGAGATGAAGGAATGAGCCATGGTCCCGAACACGGGAAGTCCGTAGACCTTTCCAGCCAGCACATTACTGGTTCCGGTGAAACCACCGATAAAGCTGGCCCGGGCGACTTTCATCCCCGCGTCCGTTCCGTGGGTCCGGCGCAGGGAAAAATCCACCAGCTTGCGCGGCCAGGCCGCCTGAACACAGCGCGAGGCTTTGGTGGCGATCATAACCTGCAGATGGGCCGCGTTAATGACGAATGTCTCGACGATCTGGGCCTCTATCAGGGAAGATGTGACCTCCAGGAGGGGCTCGTTGACAAAAAACAGTCGCCCCTCGGGGATGGCATAGACATCGCCTTTGAAGCGGAACCTTTCCAGGTAGGAGAGAAATTCCGGTTTGAAGAGTCCTGTCTGTTCCAGATACTCCAATTCTTGAGGAGCGAACCTTAAATTTTCAAGATATTCGAGGATATCGGCCAGCCCGGCTGAGATAAAATAGCGGCGGGAAGGAGGATAATCGCGGATGAAGAGGCTGAAGGTGGCGGGCTCGAACATCTGGTTTTCGAAATAGCTGGCTATCATGGTCAGCTCATACAGGTCTGTGAGCAGCGCAGAGACCTCTGTTTTTTCCATCTGGTTACTCCGGGACTCCTTTGTATGAGCACGTGAATATAAATCTGATAAAAACTGATAGAGTACGACCATCCGGTTTAAAGTGACATGCTTCGGGGTCAGGCCTTGTCAGGAAATCAGAGTCAAGACTTGATTTTTGCTCTTCAGGCAACAGGTTTAATAAGGCCTGCCCCCGACGGAGGCACCGAGGGAGACGGTGAGGGAATGGAGTAAAAAATTTGAAGGGAGCGATGCTATTTCTGTGTATTTTACTCATAAAACGACCCGAACAAAACAGAAGAGAACCATTATATATATGTCTAATATATATATGTCTAAGTCAATGCAATCCTCAAGAGAATCTTCCGCTGATCGTGTTCCCGCAGAAAGGGCAGGTGGAATCCTTCAGCTTGTTATCTGAGACATGAAATCCGTCTCTTCGAATGAGCGATTTCCCGCAGTTCGGACATCGGGTCTCTTCTGACTCGCCGTAAACATTGCCCACATAGACATAGCGGAGACCGGCTTCCTTTCCAATGGAACAGGCTTTGTGCAAGACCTCGATGGGAGTGGCTATGGTATCCGTGAACTGGTAATCGGGATGGAAGCGGCTGATATGCCAGGGGATATCCGGACTTGTCTCGGCGATGAAGCGGGCAATATCCCGGAGCTCTTCGATGCTGTCATTCTGGCCGGGGACCACGAGCGTGGTGACCTCCACCCAGATGTCCATCTTCTTCATCAACCGAATGGAATCCAGGACAGGCTGGAGGCGAGCCTGGCAGATCTCCTTGTAAAACTCATCCCGGAAGGATTTCAGGTCGACATTACAGGCATCAAGGTAAGGATGGAACGCCTCCAGAGCTTCAGCGGTCATGTAGCCGTTGGTGACAAAGACATTCGCCAGTCCCCTTTTCGCAGCGAGCCGGGCTGTATCGTAGGCGTACTCATAAAATATGGTCGGCTCGGTGTAGGTGTAGGAAATGCTGCGACAGCCATAATTCGTGGCCGCGGCCACCACATCCTGGGGAAGAAGCCTATGTCCGGACGGCCCCTCATCTTTCCTCTTGGATGCCTGGGAGATCGACCAGTTCTGACAGAAGGGACAGCGAAAGTTGCAGCCGATGGTGGCGATGGAGAAGGAAGTCGTACCGGGCAGGAAATGATAGAGAGGCTTTTTTTCGATCGGATCGACATGGGCAGCAATGACTTCGCCGTAAACATGGGTGTAGAGCTTTCCCTCTTTATTTTGCCTGACACCGCAGATGCCGAATTTCGAATCCGCGATCTGGCAGCGATGATTGCAGAGAAAACAGGAGACTTTCCCCTCTCCAAGGGGGCGAAAGAGCATGGCTTCTTTGATCATATCGATGATCCTCAAAGATCGAGCTCATTCCCAGGATAGAATTCGCTCGCCGAGGGGCAAAAGCGCTTCAGCTGGCATTCCGGACAGCGGGGCTTGCGGGATGGACAGACAGCCCGCCCGTGGTTGACGAGCATGTAATTGAAATCGAGCCAATCTTCTTTGGGAACAATCTTCATCAGGTCCCTTTCAATTTTATCGGGGTTTTGCTCCTTGCTCAAGCCCAATCTTTGCGACAACCGTCTCACATGGGTATCGACAGCGATGCCTTCAGCTCTCTGAAAAGAGCTGGAGAGGACGATATTGGCCGTTTTCCTGGCGACTCCAGGCAGGCTGATGAGGTCCTCCATGCTATCAGGGACCTTTCCTCCGAAATCCTCGACAATTTTCTTTGAAGCACCGATGATGCTCTTTGTCTTGTTCCGGAAAAAGCCTGTCGGCCGGATTTCCTGCTCCAGGACTTTGGGGTCAGCTGAGGCGAAATCAGAGGGGGTCGGGTANTTTCNGAAAAGGGCNGGGAGTGATCTGATTGACTTTCTCATCGGTGCACTGGGCAGAGAGAATGGTGGCCACGAGTATTTGAAGCGGGCTCTCGAACCTTAGGGCTGTCCGGCTCCGGGGATAGGATTGGCGCAGAAGGGTGATGATCTCTCCGATTCTTTCTAAGGCATCTTTCATCTTCTCACCTCATCTCAAAAGGGACACATCCCGGATTGACAGCCTCCCGAATATTCGGGTTCCGCTGTTATAAAATCCAGCATTTCCTCTCGCTCCTCGCCTATCCGGGTGTCAAAGGAAAGGACCTGATTCTTCTTGGTCCCGTAGCGGTAAACGGTGATCCCTTTGCACTTCAGTTCATGGGCCATCAGGTAATTCTTTCTCACATCCTCCACAGTGGAATCAAAAGGCAGATTGACGGTCTTGGACACGGAATTATCGGTATAGCGTTGAAAAGCGGCCTGTATTCTCAGGTGATGCTCGGGAGGAACATCGAAAGTGGTGACGAAGATTTTCCTCAACTCCGCTGGGAGCTGCTTGATGTCCTGGATCGTGCCCACTTTCCCGACTTCAGCCAGGAGCTCTTTGGAATAGAGGTTCTTGAACCGGAGTTCCTCCTCGAAGAGCGAGTGAATCTCGTAGAGTTTCCTCCCGGATAAGACGTTGCGCACAAAGCTGAGGGCGAAGAGAGGCTCGATACCACTCGAGCATCCGGCGATGATGCTGATGGTGCCGGTCGGAGCCACCGTGTTTACTGTGGCATGACGCATCCTCATCTTCTTCCGGGGATAGATCGATTTCCTGTGGTTGGGAAAAACTCCTCTCTCCCGGGCAAGACGCTGGGAGGCTTTCAGCGATTCCTGGTGGAAGAATTTCATGACCTTGGAAGCCATACGGACCGCGGCCTCTTCATTGTAGGGAATTCCCAGCTTGATGAGCATATCAGCGAATCCCATCACTCCCAGGCCAATCTTGCGGTTGGCAAAAGTCATCTCTTGAATCTGGGGGAGAGGGTATTTATTGACCTCGATCACATCGTCCAGAAAGCGTACTCCCCAGTGAATCACCTCGGCCAGCCTCTCCCATTCCAAGGAACCATTCCTCACGAACTTCGAGAGGTTGACTGAGGCCAGGTTGCAGCTCTCGTTCGGTAAAAGGGGGATCTCTCCACAGGGATTCGTGGCTTCTATCCTTCCCATCTGGGGAGTCGGGTTCCGACGGTTGATCTCATCGAGGAATATCAGACCCGGGTCTCCTGTCCGCCAGGCTGAATAGACGATCAGGTCAAAAAGCACCCGGGCTTTTATCGACCTGGCTGCTTTCATGGTCCGGGGATTGATCAAATCAAATTTTCTATTCTTCTTGACCGCTTCCATGAACTCGTCGGTCACCGCCACCGAGAGGTTGAAATTGGAAAATGCTCCTTCTTCGATCTTGGCTTCAATAAAGTCCACGATATCCGGATGATCACAGCGCAGGATACCCATGTTGGCTCCTCGTCTTCTCCCGCCCTGAACGATGACTCCGGTCGCCTGGTTGAAAATGCTCATGAATGAAACAGGCCCTGACGCCTCTCCCTTGGTGGAGGCCACCAGGTCTCCCCTGGGCCTCAGCCGGGAAAAATCAAAACCCGTTCCTCCTCCGGTCTGATGGATCTTGGCCATATTCTTCAAAGCATCAAAGATTCCCTCGATGGAGTCTTCGACCGGAAGAACAAAACAAGCAGAGAGCTGACCTATGGAAGTCCCGGCATTCATCAGGGTTGGAGAATTGGGGAGGAATTCGAAATCGGTCATCATCCGGAAAAACTTTCTCTCCACCTCTTCCTGGTTCCACTTGGATTTAAAATTGACTTCTCCACCACTGATGCTCCTGGCGACGCGCTGAAACATTTGACGGGGAGTCTCGATGATGTTCTTCTCGTCATCCTTCTGAAGATAGCGCTTNTTGAGGACAAGAAGAGTGTTTANCGGAAGTTTCAGGTCATCACGAACACCGTAGATGACCTTGACCTGACGGATATCCTTGTGCTCTTCCCGGTAGAGGATGTAGCTTCGGGCNACCGAGCCAAAGCCCAGCTCCATCAGGCTCTCTTCCACTCTGTCCTGGACCTCCTCCACGGCAGGGATTTTGGTNTTGAAGTCCGCTGCCACCTTTTCCAGGACCTTCTCTGTCGAGACCTCAGCCGTATAACGGGCTTTCTTCTCATCTCCGAGAGCCTCGAGGGCTGCCCGGAAAATGGCTCTTTCTATCTTTCCCCTGTCAAAAGCCACCAGGGAGTTATCTCTTTTCCGTATTTTTTTCGGCAAAGTCACCTTCTCTTTCTCCTTATACCCCAAGCTCGGACCGGAGCTGGATGAAACGGAGTATATCGCTCCGGCAGATGATGCCGGCGACTCTCTCTCCTTCCATCACCGGAATCTGATGGATGTCTTTGGAAGTGATGCTGGCGAGGACCTTCCTTCCGTCGGCATCCGGTCTCACCGCTTCCAGCTTTTCCTTTGGAGTCATGATCTCTCCAACCAGGATCCCGGGCCAATTCTCTTTTGGCGTGGCCTTTACATCATCCAGACAAACGATGCCTTTGAGGTTCCCTTTATCGGCAACGAGAAAAACCCTCTCCTTTTTCTTGAGAATATAGTCATCCACCAGGCTTTGGACAGGAAGATCGGATGTCACCGTCTCAAAATCTCTGGACATCAGCTCTTCTGCCCGCACTCCTTTGAGAAGAGATTCGACCATAACCTGGTGATAACCGCGAACAGCAGCACTATGGAGAAACCAGCCGATGAAAATCAGCCAGAGACCGGTAAGGTTCGCCCTGAAAATCTGAAGGATTCCGAGGAAAATCAGAAAAAAGGCGAATCCCTGGCCGGTGAGAGAAGCTATCCGCGTCGCTTTTCTCAGGTTTCCCGTCACCTTCCAGACGATGGCCCTCAGGACTCTTCCTCCATCCATCGGAAAGCCAGGCAGCAGGTTAAAAATGGCCAGCACCAGGTTGATGGTGGCCAGATAACTCAACAGGGCTCGAATAGGGCTACTCGCCCCACTCAAGATCAAGGAGAGGACAAAAAAGACAAAGGCCAGCGCCAAGCTGGCAAGGGGTCCGATTAAAGCCAAGGTGAATTCACGCCAGGGCTTTTTTGGCTCCTCGGAGATCTGGGCCACTCCGCCAAAAAGAAAAAGAGTGATGTTGCGGACCTTTTCCCCCTGGCTTATGGCCACGAGGGAATGAGCCAACTCGTGGACCAGGACTGAGGCAAAAATGAGAAGGCTGGTGATCGTTCCGATGATCCAGGAGAGGCCCGGCGACCAATCGGGAAATCGCTGGGGGAAATAAGTTGTGGATAAGATCCAGCTGAACAGGATGAATATAACCAGCCAGCTGGAGTCGATGTTGATGTCTATTCCAAAAATCCTACCGATGCGCCAAGAATGTCTCATTCTCTTCCCTCCTTAAAAAGACACAAAAGCCTGTTCAGGTATAGGAGACGAACGAAGCTCCCTTTCTCTCTCTTCTGCCTATCTTGATTATATAGAAAGCTGAGCCGGGGGAAAAGCAAGAAAAATAGCTATGCTTTCCTCATTCCTCCACGGCCTGCTTCTTATTCCGCTAAAGGCACTCCTGTCCCACCGGTCTTCTAAGGTCCGATATGCACCATATCCTGGCCGAACTGAAAATCCTCCACGTTATAATAGTCAGGGAACTTCTGGAGAAGATCGATCTCGGACTGGATGGTGAAATAATGGCTTCTTTCCACACGGCTGAGATAGGTGAGGATTTTCCGGCTCGTCTCATCCTCTGCCTTTTCGCCTGCTTCTTTGTAAAACTCCTCGCTTGTCTGTTCAGCCCGAAGAGCGGCTTTGAAAAGCTCTAGAACAGAAGCCTCATCGTCCACATCAGCGGCGATAGGGGGAAGGAAGGATTTCTCCGGGATATGGAGATCCTTTCCGGGGAACCTTTGAGAAAAGAGCTTCTCCAGGATCTTCCGGTGCTTCTCTTCTTCAAAGATCAAAAATTTCAATTTCCCTCTTAAAAGCTCATTCTTCACTCTTTTGTAAAGCCTGGAGTAGAAATCGGCGGCATCCATCTCTGACCTGACTGCAGCCTCAATAACCTCGAAAGGTTTCAATTTAGGGTCTAAGCTCAAATCATCCTCCTTTTTTCTCATCTCTTGAATATCAATCCTAATATTCCTCTTCCAATTAGCGTGGGAAAATACACGGGAATGGCTGAAGCGACCTTGAAGATTTAGCCTTGCCGAATCGTCCATTGAGGGAAGCCGATGAAATCGGCCGCCGAGTATGTTTGAGCACGTGAGGATCGATCTGATGAAAAATGGTAGAGTACGGATATCCGGTTGGAAGTGACAGTCTTGAGTGCGGAGTTACGCAGGCGCCGAGAGGGACGGTGAGGGAATGGCGTTAAAAATCTGAAGTGAGCGAAGCCATTTCCGTGTATTGTACTCACAAAATTACCTCCACAATACGGAATAAAAGCATCTTAGCCCAAATTCTCGGCATTAGAATCTTTTGAATTTTTCTTTGGGAGAGCCGCAAACGGGACATTTATCCGGAGCTTCCCCTTCTACAGTGAATCCGCACACTCCGCAGACATGGACCTGTTCGATATCCACATCCTGCCCATTGGCCACGGATTCCTTAGCCTTCTTATAAAGTTCGGCATGGACTTTTTCTGCGGCCAAGGCCCACCTGGTCGTTGTCTCGGCATGTTTCTCCTGCTCTTCTTCAGCCACTCGAATATAATCAGGATACATCTCCTCGACCTCAAAAGTCTCTCCTTCTATCGCATCCTGAAGGTTGTCCACGGTCCTTCCGATTCCATGAAGAGCTTTGAGGTGGTTGACCGCATGAATCTGTTCAGCATAGCTGTTAGCCCTGAAAAGCCGGGCCGTATTGGGCAAGTTCTCCGCCTCTGCCTTATCGGCAAAAGTCAAGTATTTCAGGTGAGCTTGGCTTTCTCCAGCAAAAGCGTCCTTTAGGTTTTGTTCTGATTTCTCTTTCATTTCTCCTCCTTATATGGCAACCATTTTCTCGATCGCTCCTCTTGCTTTCTGGCTGATTTCAAGAGGAACATCCACTTTATGGATCATTCCTTCCAGAGAGCGCAGGACCTTCTTCAAGTCTGTCTTCTTCATGTTCGAGCAAAAAGCCTGGTCCCTGGCAGGATAAAAATTTTTGTCCGGATTTTCTTTCTTCAAACGGTAGATAATGCCGGTCTCCGTGCCGATGATAATCTCTTTGTTCTGTGTCATCCGGGCTTCCTTCACCATCCCCCCCGTTGAGAGAATCTTATCTGCGATGTCGATGACCTCGGGCCGGCATTCCGGATGAACCCAGACCTCAGCACCGGGATAAACGGCTTTCTTCTCTTTCACATCCTTGACCCGGATGTTGTTGTGCACGTAGCAGTACCCGTCCCAGGGAATGATCTTCTTCCGGGTGTGACGGGCCGCATAAGCGGCAAGGTTCTTATCGGGCGCGAACAGGATCTCATCCCCATCCAGAGAATTGACCACTTGGACCGCATTGGAGGAAGTGCAGCAGATATCGCATTCCGCCTTGACCGCAGCGGTGGTGTTGACATAGCAGACGACACTTCGTCCGGGGTAATTGTGCTTCCATTGACGAAGTTCCTCAGCAGTGATCATATCCGCCATCGGGCAGCCGGCATTGATCTCAGGCATCAGAACGGTTTTCTCCGGGGCCAGGATCGCAGCCGTCTCCGCCATAAAGTGGACTCCGCAGAAGACGATGATGTCCTCTTTCACCCTGGCTGCCTGCTGACTCAGCCCCAGAGAATCCCCGATGAAATCAGCCACATCCTGGACGTCACCGATTTGATAATTATGAGCGATAATGATGGCCTTCCTTTCTTTTTTTAATCGGATAATCTTTTTCTTCAATTCCTCTGTGTTCATTATTCTCCCCGATTTTCCATCTTCAGCATGGTCCGGATAAACAAAGACCCGTTCCTTTTCTCAACTTTCTGGAGAGGAAAGCGGTTGATCATATCCGCGGCATCCTCATCGAGAAAACCCACTTTGGCGAAATCGAGTACGATCCTTTCTCCTTCGTCCAGGCCGCGGATTATTTCGGTTTCAAGCTCCTTGACCAACTCCCTGCATATCTTGCCCTCGAGGTAAAGCACTCGCTTTTTTCGGCCCTCTTTTTTCACAGTGATTCTCAGCATCACCCTCAATCCCTCACTTTCCTGATATAGACTCTGATTATCTCGCCGTCATCCTCCACTCCCACGAATTCCTGCCCTGTCTGTCTGCACCAGGCAGGCATATCCTCTTTGATCCCTTGATCCGTGGCAGCCACTTCCAGAACTTCACCGACCTTCATTTCCTTGATCTTCTGGGAAGTCTGGATGAGGGGCATCGGACAGAGCAACCCGAAGCAGTCCAGCTTCGCGTCAGCCTTCATCCTATGGTCTCCCTTCCTTCTTTATCCGTTCCTTTCTCCCCAGGAATCCTGAGCCTCAAAGCCTCTAAACCCTGGCCTTCGTCGCTCCGCAATGCGGGCATTCCTCCCCTTTCTTCCTGGCTTCTCCACATTCCGGACAATGCTCAAGCTCGATATCACAGCTCTTGCAGTAGTCCTCTAAATCTTCCAGAGGGCCCTCGCAGTAGGGACAGCAGCATTTCTCACTTTCAGCAGGTTTCTCAACAGCCGCCTTCTCACCCTCACCTTTTTTTTGAGCTTTCTGCTTTTCCTGGTAATCCTTGATAGCCGCATGAAGGGCGTCCGCGCCAAGGTTCGAGCAGTGGAGTTTGTTCTTGGGCAGCCCTCCCAGTTCCTCAGCCACGCTTCTGTTGGTGATCTTCAGCGCTTCCTCAATGGTCTTTCCTTTGGCCATCTCGCTGACCATACTGGATACGGCAATCGCTGCCCCACAGCCGAATGTCTGGAATTTGACATCCGCGATGCGGTTATCCTTGACCTTGATGTAAAAACTCATCATGTCGCCGCAGACCGGATTTCCGACCTGACCGATACCATCAGCATCCATGATCACACCCACGTTGCGCGGGTTTTGAAAATGTTCCATGACTTTTTCGCTGTAAATCATTTTTTCTTCTCCTCCAAATATTGGGTGTACAAAGGAGACATCTTCCTCAATCTTTCTATGATAGGCGGAAAGACTTCAAGAAAATACTCGATATCCTCCGCAGTCGTGTCTTCGACCAAACTGAAGACGAGAGAGCCCTGAGCCAGGGCATGGTCGATGCCCATGGCCAAAAGCACGTGAGAAGCCTTCAATGCCCTTGAGGTGCAGGCCGAACCGCTGGAGGCCGAAATCCCCTGCATATCCAGGTTCAGGAGCATCGCTTCTCCTTCGATGAACTCGATGCAGAAGCTGGCATGATGGGGGAGTCTCGTCTCCGGATGACCGGTGAAAAACACATGCTCCACCCTCTGAGGAAGCTCCTCAATGAGCCTGTCTCTTAAAGGCAAAACCTTATCCTGCCGCTTTTTCCAATCTCTCCTGGCTATCTCAGCGGCCTTTCCCAACCCGACGATAGCCGCCACATCCTCTGTCCCGGCCCTGCGGCCTCCCTCCTGAATGCCTCCATCGATAAAAGGAAGGATCCGTGTTCCTTTTTTGACGAACAGAGCCGCACTTCCTTTCGGACCGTAGAACTGATTTCCGGCCAGGCTGAGCGCATCGACTCCCAGCTCCGTAACATCAACAGGAATACTGCCCACAGCCGCCACTGCATCCGTATGGAAAAGCACTTCTTGTTCACGGCAGGCCTCAGCAATCTCTTTGACGGGCTGGATGGTCCCCACTTCACTGTTGGCCAGCATCACGGAGACAAGGACCGTATCCGATGTGATGGCCTTCCGGACGTCCTCCGGAGCCACCCTGCCGAACTTGTCCACAGGAACGAGGCTCACGGTGTAACCGAATTTCTCAAGCGATTTGGCCGAATGAAGAACGGACTGGTGCTCGATGGAAGACAGAACAATATGTTTTCCCTGACTCTTCTGTGCCAAAGCCAGTCCTTTGACGGCAAAATTATTGGACTCCGAACCGCTGGACGTGAAGAAGATCTCCGCAGCCTGAGCGTGAATCAACCGAGCCACATTCTCCCTCGCTTCCTCCATAGCCTGCTGGGCTTGCTGTCCGGCCGAATGAAGGCTCTGGGGATTTCCGAAATTCTCCTTCAAATAGGGCAGCATAGTCTCCAGTGCCTCTGGATGAAGAGGCGTCGCGGCAATATGGTCCAAGTACACTTTTCTCATTTCAAACCTAGACAGCCACGACCTCTTTGATTTCCGGGATTTCCTGCTTCAACAATCTTTCAATCCCCATTTTCAAAGTCAGCTGAGACATGGGGCATCCGCCGCACGCTCCTGTCAGCTTGACCTTGACCACACCATCTTTGACCTCAACGAGCTCCACGTCTCCGCCATCTGCCCTGAGCGCAGGACGAATCTTATCCAATGCTTTTTCGACGTTGTCTATCATCTAAACATTCTCCTTATATAAATTCTGGATATTCCATTATATCATTGAAACTCTTCCAGTATTCCTTCAAACTTTTTGACATCAAGATCCAGGTCATTGCCGACGAGAGGATGATCACTCTCAGGCAAAACGAGTTCCCCGTAGGTCGCTCTCTCCTCCGCATAGATCAAGCCTACTGGAATCTTATCTTCCTTTATCAGTTTCTCCCCTGCCTGTTTCCTGTCCCTGGGATCATATCCAGGATCTTCATCCAGAGGGGAGATGTGTTCTTTGAACCACTGAGCGCTGATGATTTTATTATGAGTCACGCAGGGACTCAGCACTTCAATAAAAGAAAATCCCTTGTGTTGTATCCCTTTTTTTATAAGAGCGGCGAGCTTCTGGGGCTGGCCTGAAAATCCACGGGCAATGAAAGTTCCGCCTGAGGCAAGGGCCAGCCTTGGGCCATCCAGAGGAAGTTCTTTGGTACCGAACGGGGCAGAGATGGAGACATGGCCCAGTGGGGTTGTGGGCGAGGCCTGTCCCTGGGTCAGGGCATAAATCCGGTTGTCCACCACCAGATAAGTGATATCGATGTTCTTCCTCAGAGCATGGATAAAATGGCCCACTCCTATGGAATAGGCATCTCCATCTCCGCTGATGCTGAGCACGGAAAGGCGTGGATTGGCGAGTTTGATACCTGAAGCAAGGGGCAGAGTCCGGCCATGAAGGGCATGAAAACCGTAAGAGCGAAAATGATTGTTCAACCTCCCATGGCAGCCGATCCCTGTGACGATGACTGTCTCTTCAGGGCCAAGGTCGAGATCTCCAGCGGCCATCTTCAAGGCCGCGAATAGGCCGTAGATTCCACAGCCCGGGCACCAGGTTGGATCGCTCAAATGATAGTCTTTCTCTCTCCTCATCTACAACGTCCTCTGGATCTCCGTTGAAATTTCCCGAGGCCTGAAAGCCAGGCTGGAATAATTCAAAATATTCTTTATTTGTATCCGAGCCGGTATCCTCAGTTGACTCTGGACCAGCCGGCTCAACTGCCCCGAGTAATTGTTCTCCACGATGTAAACAGCATCACAGGAAGATATAAATTCTCCGGCCTTCTTCACAGGAAAGGGCCAGAGAGTCCTCATCTGGAGATACTTGGCTCTTATTCCCTTATCTCTGAGCTGAGAAAGGGCTTCCCGGATGGGGCCAAAGGTGGACCCAAAACCGATGATCCCGGTCTTCGCTTCCCTCTCCCCCCAGACTTTCGGAGGGATCGAGTCGCGGGCAGCACTCTTGAGTTTATTCATCCTCTTCCGCATCATCCTGACCCTGTTTTCCGGGTCTTCATCCCGGTATCCTCTCACATCGTGCTCGTTGCTCTCTACCATATGAAGGCCGTTCTTCATTCCCGGCAGAGCTCGAGGAGAGATACCGTCCGCCGTTAATTCATATCTTCTGTAGTCCTTAATCCCGTCCAGCTCTTCCTGACTGAGGAGCTTGCCTCTGTCGATCTCGACTTCATTCCAGTCGAACCTCTTCACCGTGAAGAGGTTCTGGCCAAAATCCTGCTCGGTGAGAAGAACCACCGGACACTGGTATTTCTCAGCCAGGTTAAATGCTTTTATGGTGAAACCAAAGCACTCTTCGACCGTCCCGGGTGAGAGGACGATACGCGGGAATTCTCCGTGTGAACCACAGACCCACTGATTTAAATCCGATTGTTCGGTCTTTGTCGGGATTCCTGTACTCGGGCCGACTCTCTGAACATGAGCCACCACAACCGGTATCTCCGTCATCCCTGCCAGGCCGAAAGCCTCCATCATCAACGATCCTCCTGGGCCCGAAGTGGAGGTCATCGCCCGAGCTCCTGCATATGCAGCNCCTAACGCCATGTTCAGAGCGGCCAGTTCATCTTCGGTCTGGACGACGAGGCCGTTATAGCCAGGGAGATACCTGGCCAGCCACTGCCAGATTTCAGTAGCCGGACAGATCGGATAAGCGGCAAAAAAACGACATCCTCCAGCCAGGGCGCCCAAGGCAACAGCATCATCGCCGGAGAGAAGAAGCCGGCCTGCCTCCTTTCTCTCCACAAGCGGGTGCAGCTCTTCAGGTTCTACGATCTTTTCGGCCTGTTGGCATCCCAGGCGAATGGCACGAATGTTTTTCTCCACGACTTCCTTCCCTTTTTTCTTCAAGAACGCTTCAGAGATAAGCTTTTCGATGACTCCAAAATCAAGGTCAAGGATATAAGCCAGCGCTCCAAGAGCGATCATGTTCTTGTAGATCTCACTCTTGAAATTTTCCCTGGCCAGCTTTCTCAGAGGAAAGATGTGGTATGTCCTTTTCTTTTTCTGGGCAGGAGTAGACCTGGAGAGGCCGACACCGTCACAGAGAAGAAGCCCTCCTTCGGCCATCTTGTCCGCGTGGTCGATGATGGCTCCGCAATCAAAAGCCATAAAGACATCGATCTCATCTGCTCGACTTTGAACCCTGTCCAGGCTGGCTCGGATGGTGTAGTTAGTCGGCTCTCCTCTTATATTAGAAGGAAAATCTCTGTAGGTGCATACCCACCAACCTTGTCTTTTCAATATCCTGGCCAATATATTTCCCGTGAACAGTACGCCATCCCCCGCTATTCCAGCGATCATCACAGAAATATCCCTAATCCTCGTTCCCTTTTTCTTCATGACATCCNGCTGCTTAATACCATTTCTTTAACAANCTGCTACTCCTTATATAAAGCAATATCCGTGCCAAACGNATAAAAAAAGNTCTTATTTCATTAACTTTATGTAAATAAATAAGATACGAATGAACCATGAGNTTTCCTTAGGAAATATACGATCCTCTAATACCGAAATATCGGTATTTCCCCGAAATTTATTCCCCGATTCAGCGGCTTTTCGGTCTCTCGATGCTCAACTTCTTCATCCGGCTCTGGAGCGTGGAGGGCTTCAATCCCAGGATGACAGCGGCCCCTTTGGGACCGTAGATGGCACCTTTTGTATGCTGGAGAACTTCAAGGATGTACTGTCTTTCATATTCCTCGAGGGGAATGAGTTCTGGTTTCCTTTTCTCTTCAAGAGCTTGCCCAAAATAAGCCTGGGGAACTTCAAGCTCATCCCCCTTCGAGACGACCAACCCATGCTCGATGATATTCTGCAGTTCCCGCACGTTTCCCGGCCAGGAATAGGCCATGAACAGCTCCATCGTCTTCTCGCTGACTCTATCGACCTTCTTCCCGATTCTTCTCCCCAGTGTTTCCAGGAAATAGGCGGTCAAAAGAGGGATATCCACTTTTCTTTCCCGAAGGGGACTGATCTTTAAAGAGAATACGTTTAAGCGGTAGTACAGATCCCGCCTGAATTTTTTATCATCAACAAGGAGCATCAGGTCGCGATTCGTGGCCGCCAGAATCCTGACATCGACCTTTATGGTTTTTGAGCTGCCGACCCTCTCGAACTCACCATCCTGGAGAACGCGAAGAAGCATGGCTTGGGTTTCGAGCGGCAGGTCCCCAATCTCATCCAGGAAAATGGTGGCCTTATCTGCATACTCAAAACGGCCGATCCTTCGCTGTACGGCTCCGGTGAAAGCCCCTTTTTCATGCCCGAAAAGCTCGGAAGTGATCAAGCCTTCCGAAAGAGCCGCGCAGTTCACCTTGACCAGAATCCTATCCTTGCGGAGGCTCAGCTCGTGGATGTAGCGGGCCACAAGCTCTTTTCCTGTCCCTGTTTCTCCTTCGATAAGAACGGTTGTATCCGTCGGTGCGACCTGCTGGATGGATCTTTTTATCCGCTTCAGATCCTGGCTGGTCCCGATCATCTCCTCAAAAGGATATTCTGATTTGATCTCATCCCGTAAAGCGAGAGTTTCCTGATAGTATCTGTTTTTCAAGGACTCAGCCTCGGCCTTGCCCAGTCTCTCTTCTTCAAGCCTGATCCGGTCCGTGATGTCTCGGAAGGTTCCCCTGTAGCCGATGATGTTTTCCCTGTCATCCTTGACGGATTAAGAGAAAACTCAAGATGCTGTTCCTGCCGGCCTGCCATAAAGACAAGAGGGTAATCGTTGACGACTTCTGACTCATCCACTGACTCGATAAACCTTTCCCATTCATCATTATCCACGTTGAGCTCGTTGATGCGGATACTATGATCCAAAAGTTTCTCGGCAGACGAATAGCCCAGAAGTTCGGCTCCTTTGCTGTTGATCTGAAGTATGGAGCCTTTTGTGTCCAGCTCCACGATCCCGATGGATGTAGAATTCAGCATATCCATCAATTTCTTCTGAGACTCGCTCAACTGCGTGTAAAGCTGCGAATTCTGGATGGCAATCCCGACCTGGACAGAGACATCTTCTAAAAAACGGACTTTTTCCTCAGGAAAAAGATCCTTGTTCTCATCTGAGAGGTAAAGCTCAGCGATGATCGTTCCTTGAGACCTGACCGGAACGATAGCCACCGACTCGTATCCCCTGCTCAGGCAGGCGTCTCTTAAAGTCCCTTTGTCTATCTGCGGATAACTGGCTTTTATCTGAGCCATAAGCTGGGAGAGAGAGTTTGTGAAAAAAGACCCGTAGGCGGTGATAAAAGGTAAGGACTTGTCCAGCACGCCTCTTGCCACATGGCCACAGAGACAATCCCTTACAGTCACCCAGTGCTCGGAGTCCAGAAACTTCTTGTCCAAACCCAGATGAGTGGAAAAGGGGATATTTCCTTTAGAATCGATCATCCTGATGGCCAGATGGCGGCATCCGGTTACGGTCTTGAGAATGGCCAGGACGTCATCCAGGATTTTGTTCAGGTCACCCAGCTGACTGATCTTCTCTGTGATCAGAGAATAGATCTCAAATTTTCTCGAACTGTCAAAGTGGAGAACACCCCTCTCTTTCGGAAGGTTTCGCTGAGCCATTTTATCCTGTTTATAAGCGAAATTGGAAGATTATTAGCTTTTTATCACAAAAATGGTTTCATCTCAATTTATCCAGAAAAAAGTGAAGCATCCCATCTTCCGGAATAGAAATGCGTTTGTCGCTCAGGTTAGGTGGTTCTAAAACACGCTATTTTTGCCCCAGCGAGTCAAAAATAGCTCGATTCCAGGCTTCGCTCTCCTCTCCCTTCGGTCGAGGAACCATGCCCTCTCAGCCTTCCATACGGTTTTCTTCACCATCCAACCTGAGCTCTTATCTATATCGAAATTTCTAATTTTATGAGGAAAAAGAGGCGAACTCCTGTATGCTTCAAGTCAAACAGTGATGAATAAACTTGGCATGAAGCAATTATCAATCTGTAAGAGCCCCTGGCTTTTTTCTTAAAAAAGAGAAAAAATCCCCTTCTTGGAGAACAAGGAGTGAAATCCAACTTCGGGTTGCGGAAGAAATTTGTCTGGGAATCTAATTCTCTATTAACGTCTAAGGCTAGGCTACTTCTTCGCCTTTTTCATCATCGGCTTCGAACAGCAGATCAGCACATGCTCCTCAACACAGCCACAGACTTTATCGACGATGACCCGCAGGCCGCAAACTCTGCATTCATAAGCCTGGCCTTTTTTAACCTTGGCCGCAACTTTTTTTTGGGGAGCCGCTTTCTTTGTTTTCTTCACAGCTGCCTTCTTAGCCGTCTTCTTCGGTGCCTTTTTAACAGCTTTTTTCTTGGTCTTGCCTGTTGTTTTCTTTACCGGCATTCTGACCTCCAGTCAATAAAACTCACTATCGTTCAAAAGAAAATTTTAACCGCTAAGGAATTCTAAAGTCAATCGTAAAGAATGAAGGCCTATGCGTCTCTATCGAACGACAACACGGCTCTGTCGACTCACAGAGAAGTCAGCGCTCTCACCGGTAGGTCCGTTGGCTGAAACCTCGGCGACTGTGATCTCGCTTTCTCCCTGGCTGACAGGTTCGAAGACAAGAACAGCAAGGGTTCCCGTTCCTCTGAGGCCTTTATCCATTTCAGGGCTGGAGAAACCCAA
>JGI2171J19970_10000756_pt1 | contig 17763 bp, 13 predicted proteins | sample DeeMarSWOR324_28_FD_19970 | JGI IMG/M metagenome (IMG submission 19970) | reverse complement strand
ATCCCGCCCACCTCACCTGGGTGACCCAGATGCAATCAAGGATGTTCATCGCCGGAGCCCTGACCCCGGCGATCATCTCCCCGCAGTGCGCCCCCAGCCTCTCGTAGTGCCGCTCGCTCCTCCGGCCGTCGGCCATCGACAGTATGCCGTAGTAGCTCTTCACCGCCCCGGTTATCCCGCAGCCGTCGTGGTGCTTCAGGACGCACGCGCGCGCGGCGCCACCTACCACGGTCGCATCACCAAGAAGGGGTCCAGGTAACTCAGGTGGGCGATGGTGGAGGAGGTTTGTGACCATTTCAGGTTTGACTCGCCGGTGAACTGGGAGTACCACTGGATTGGGGTGCCATGACGCTGCCTTGTATTGGGCGGGCCGAGAGTTTACCATAACCATTAAATGAATCGACACTCGACAAGAAGATCGGTGCCGAATTGGTAAGTTCTGATGATTTTAAGTTGATGATTGAACCGGCCGAGAGGTTTCTCTTAGAGGAGATGGAGAGGAGGGATGTTCCAGGGTTCTCTGCGGCTGTTGTGAAGGGTCAGGAGATAGTCTGGTCGAAGGGTTTCGGGTACGCCAACATCGAGAAGGAATCCATGGCGAGCCCAGAGACAATTTTCCGTGTAGCTTCTGTGTCTAAGCCTGTGATCGCGACCGGCCTTCTCCAGTGGATGGACAGGGGAAGTTTCAGCCTCGATGATCCAGTGAATGGACTCATGAAGGAAGTGAAGATACGAACTGAGTTAGGGACGGAACCGACAGTTAGGAACCTCCTGACCCATACCTCTGGGCTCCCGGTCCACGTGGACCCTGTCTTCTTCGATCTGAGCGAGACCATCACCCTCGCGGAGCTGATCAGAGGGTCGGCAATTGCCGTCCGCCCGCCCAAAGAGGAGATCGTCTACTCCAACACGGCATTCAACATAATCGGCTATCTCGTGGGTATGTTCGCGGGTGAATCATACCCTGATTACATGAAGGAAAACCTTTTTGAGCCTCTGGAGATGCGCTCAAGCTCCTTCGATCAGACAACTGATATCATGAAGAAAATGGCTCAGCCATATAGCAGGAAGAAGCCGGGAGAACCGCTCGAGGTTGTGCCTACGTGGTATGGCGCCTCTATGCCTGAGAAGCCTTGCGGATCCCTGTTCACCACGGCCACGGACCTGGGCCACTTCCTCATAGCCCAGATGAATGGGGGCCTGTACAAAGACCGGAGGATCCTCAAAGAGGAGACAATGGACGAGATGCACAGGCTGCAGGCGAGTGCCGGCGCCTCTAGGAGCGGCTACGCCCTTGCCTGGAAGAGGACTTGGCACCACGAGAGGCCCATGCTCTCCCATACCGGGGGCAATCTCGGCTGGACCGCCCACGTAGCCTATTACCCAGAGCTCAAGGTCGGGATCGCCATCCTCTGCAACCTGAACGACAACTCCGGGTGGAGGCCGCCAGCGAGGCAGGCCCTGCACCTGCTCGTCGGAGGGACGCTCTCGTTCGACCCTGAGAAGTTCAGTCGGGATGATGCTCAAGAGAGGTGGGGGAACCTCGCGGGTGCTTATACCCGGCAATTCCAGAAGGCGGAGATAAGTATCGAGGAGGGAAACCTCATCCTTGTGAGGGGGAGCGAGAAGGCCTACCTAGAGGAGTTGGAGGCTTCCATGTACATGGTGCACGGAACGGGGGTCGACGGGGCGGAACTCACCTTCGAGTTCGACGACCAAGGAACGGTGAAGCAATTCGATCTTGAGACGGAGGTCTTCCCCAAGGAGATTGGAGAAAGGAGACCTGTTGACGAGAAGGCCGATCTGAGGGGGGCCTGGCAGGGAGAGTTTGTGACGCCTTATGGATATTTCACAATGGACCTCAAGGTCGAGGGATCTACCGAAGGATATTGCACAGATCTGTCGGGTAATATGATTCCAGTCCAAGACTTCAAGGCACGGGCCGGTCTGGTGACTGGCAAGTTTAGATTCAGGAACCTGCCCGGATACGTGGGTTGGGGCGCAGAATGGTTCGACGCAGCTTTGAGCCTGTCGGCTGTGGAAGATGGGTTAGAGGGGTATATGACGCTGAAATCGGAGATAGGCGAGTCGAAGGTGCTCCTGAGGCTAACTAAGATTAGTAACAACTGATGAAATTTTTTTTTGAATAATCGTAAAAAAAGGGGTTTAGTAGTCAGCTCGTTTCGTTTTCTATACGCTCTTTCTTCTTATCATGGCGTCGGCGACGACTATTAGCAACGCAACTGGTATCAGGTACCACGCCGGGGCGACGAGCAGTTCATTGAGGGTCCCTATCACGATTGAGAGCCTGCCCATTATGGAGTTCGCAAAGTATGCTCCCATAGTCAGCATCAGCAGGTACCTGCCGATCTTCGGTAGAGGTCCAACTATGTCTGAGGCCCTCTTCTCGTAGACGAAGTAGAGGAGGACGCAGATGACGCCGATCATGTAGACGAGTCCCTCGATGTTTGTTATCGGGTTTACTGCGCCCTTTATCTGGCCTATTACATTGACGGACATAAGACCTCTTATCGATAGCGAGAGGCCGACTGCTAGCATGAGGGCTATCGAGACCCGCGAGATGTACCTGTACTTCGATGAGAACTGGAAGTAGATCAGGACGCCAAGGATGATCGGTATGATGTAGGCTATTCCGACAAGGTCCCCTGTCAAGATCCCAGTCTGCAACTTTCTCCACGCGAGATCTCGAACCTGAAAGACACCATAGACGATTGCGTGGCCGACAGTGGCTCCGACGAGCAGGTGCTCGCCGAACCTGAAGGCCGGGTTCTCGCGGTAAAGAATGGTGTAGATCATTAGTATAAGGGTGGTGGAGATTAAAACCATCAAGATATCCGCCATTATCAGCCCCTCCTCCCTCTCTGCGTGAAGAACAGCACGTTGCCGAGGAATATCAGCCCAATGTATAGGAGGTGCGCCAGAGATTGTGCGTCCATGCCCTTGACGGCTATCCCGGGCCTACCTATGAGGACCTCATACTGTGCAGCCCCCTTCAGGCTCTCGATTATCCCGAATATCTGTCCTGCGGTGTAGTAGGCGTATGCGTCAGGCACCTTCACGGCCGTCAGCCCGAACGCCACTTCGGTCCCGTAAGGTGCATATGCCTGGTTGAGCCAGAACTGCGAGTCGGCGCTGGCCGTGAAGTCTATGACTATCGTGAAGTCATTCGCCCCGTTGACGTCATCCATCATTGGGAGGTCTTCCAGATTGTTGCCTTCGTAGTCCACATCTAATAGAGCTTTTATGTCCCGGCTGAGCCCTGCGACTGCGGCCTCCCCGCCAGCTATGAAGCCGAGATGCACAAAGTCCTCTCCATAGGTCTTTCTGGTGAAGGCGTTCACCTCTTTGAGCGCTTTCTGGGTGAAGATCGGCCCCTCCGTGCCGTGGTCGACGAGGAGAATCTTCACATCCGGCTTCCTCAACAGGTGTTCAAGGATGGCGATGTACTGAGGATAAACCTCCGCGTAGATCGCTGCACCTATGTTGCTCCCGAGGACGGCGACGTCTCCGGGCTGGAGCGCCTGGATCCTATCATACACGTCCTGAGTTGTTTTGTCCACGGGGACAGGGAGCCCGATTGGGCGCATGAGCGGAATGGCGAGGGACACGAAGAGGCAGAGGTAGATGACCTGCTTGTAGTTCCGGCTCAGTAGTTCCTTCCACGACATCAGTCGGCACCACCTAGAGGCGTCTTCTCCTGCCCTATTATGACCCTGAGACCGAGGGCGAGGGTGCCTATACCGATCCCGATCAGGATGGCCCTCATCCCGGTGGCACCGGCGATGTCCCATATGATCGTCCCGATCGAAGGTAGGATAGGCGAGATCACGCCACCTATGGGAGCGTTCTTGAGCATCAGGAATATCGCCGCGACGAGGAGCACCGCTGCCTCCCAGCTCCTGGCCCTGAAGGCCCTGTAGGAGGCCGACGCGATGAAGAAGGCGTTCATCCCGTATAGGGTGCTGGAGATCGGCATGACGATCGCCGAGTATATCCAGTTGTACTGAGGGCTGGTAACGCTTCCTGTGATCAAGCCTGTCGCTATGAATGTAAACAGGGTGACGAGGAGGACTACACTGTAGGGCCAAAGGGTCCTCCTCTTCACGATCATGCGCCAGTGACGCACTATGATACTGTAGCCTCCAAGGCCGAGGGTGAAAGCGCCGATCACAACGGCCCAGTTGTTAAAATCCGTCGTCAACCGCTGCAAGGTCGCGTCTACCCAGACATACTCTACGAGGATGATCAATGATACCAAGAACAGGATGGCTGAAGTCACATTCCTCCAAACACTTGACATTTTCAACGACCTCCTACTTTGAGAGCAGTTTCGAGATAACGTCGATGCCAGCCGTCGACAGCAGTGCCCCGAGTACGATCAACAATGCGCAGATCAGCTTCGCTATGTCCTGACCGAATATGGTGCCTTTCTGGACCGGATCGGGCGAGAGGTAGGCGGCTGCGGCGAACTCGTCCTCCCCTATCAGCGTGTAGTCGCAGGCCACCAAGAAGAACGGGAGCTGATACACGTTCGTTGAGCCTGCCACCTGCATCGCCCCAACTGTGGCTCCGCTCTCCGCTATCACCATCGCCTCGGCAGCGTGCCCGCCGAAGAGGAAGTTGGCTGCCACTTGCTCCCTGTGCATCATACCTATGTAGCTGGTAGCGAAGCCCCACTGATTCGGCGAAAAGAACTGGACCGTCTCCTCCTCGATGTACTCCTCCGGTTTGCCCTCCATCAAATAGGCCGTCCTAACTATTTCCTCGGCTACCGGTAGCACGGTAGGAGGAGCGATTCCGACGATAAACTTCGAGCCTTTCTTCACCGCCTCCCTGGCGGTGTAGCCTAGTATTGTAAGGGCAGCGGCCGTGTCACCAGCGTACTTGGTGCTGTACAGATCCGATGTGCCAGGAGAAAAGCTGACAGGACGACCCATCTCAGTGGCTCTCCCGAGGGCCTCGATGATAGCACCGACTCCAGGGTGCTCCCTGATCTGAGGGATGTAGATCTTCTTGGACGAAAGATAGAGGAAAATGAGTAGAAAGAACGAGAAGACTACTGTCAGTGTAAGCCAGGATAAAGTCCCAACTTTAAACATGTTTTCGTCTCCTTTATTTGCAGATATAGGCACTACGCAATCGCTATTTAACTATGAAGGTCGAGAAACGTGAGTGCCTGATGCGTCTTAGTCAGGTTCAAATGCGTGAGTCACTCAGCCTCAGTTATTTTGGTCGGAATATTGGACATTTGTCATCGGGCGAGCGCGCATTCCATCGCGAAATAGTTAATATAGATAACAAACGATTTCTATGAGATTTCAAAATGTATGAGAAAATAGAGAATTATATTTCATCGGTGATTAAGGAAAGGGAGATTCCAGGATCTTCCGTAGCAATAGTAAAGGACAGAGAAATAGCTTGGTCGAAGGGGTTTGGATACGCCAGTTTGGAGGAAAAGACTCCGGCAACCCCAGACACGGTTTACCGATACTGCTCCATTACGAAGCCATTCGTGACGACAGGCCTACTTCAACTACTAGAGAACGGCAAGTTCAACCTCGACGACCCTGTGAATGACCATCTCGAAGAGGCGAAGATCAAAACGATGTTCGCCAAACAACCCACCATCCGAGATCTGCTCACGCACTATTCAGGTTTACCCACTATAGGAACGCACCGAGCACGAGACGAATGTGATGCATCATCTACTGAGGAGTACATAGCAAAGTTTGCCAGGGCCATACGACCACCCGGACAGGTCCACGGCTACTCTAACCCCGGATTCATCATAATGGGACATTTAATCGAACATTTTTCAGGCACCCCATATCCCGTCTACATGAAGGAGAACGTCATCAAACCCCTCGAGATGGATTCAAGCGATTTCTACCTGACGCCTTCGATGGAGGGCAGGATGTCGACGGGATACGGCAGGAGGAACCCTGAGGAGCCCGTACAACGTGTGGAACCATATGCATCTGGAATAACCCCACCGGCCGCCTCCGCGAACCTGTTCTCCACCTGCACCGACTTCGCCCATTTCATCATCGCCCAGATGAACGGGGGAGTGTACAAAGGCAAGAGGATTCTGAAGGAAGAGACTCTGAAGGAATCTCACAGGCTCCAGGCCGCCACCGGCAACTCGAGAAGTGGCATGGGGCTGTCCTGGTTCAGGTTCGTACACGACAGTCACGTGGTCATAAGACACACGTGCGGCATGCTAGGATGGACGTCTCACGTCGCCTTCTACCCGGACCTTAAAACGGGGGTCGTCTGGAACACGAACCTGAACGACGGCTCCGGCTGGAGACCACTTGCGCTGACGGTATTGAGGATGGCATCAGGGAAACACGAAAAATTCGATCCAAAGGCCACACGGTCGGAGACGGTCCCAGACGAGTGGAGAAAGATCGCGGGCACCTACGGATCACCGGACCAGACGCTTGAGATCAAAGTGGAAGACGGTAACCTTGTATTGGGGGAAGGAGGCGGCAGGGTCTTCCTTGAAAAAATTGAGGACCTGCGCTATCTAGTTCACGGTGGCCTCAACGACGGCCTAGAGCTTACATTCGAGTACGATGAAAAAGGCAGGATCAAGCAATTTGATCTTGGGGCGAATGTAATCCCCCGTTATTTGACTGGATTCTGGCGAGTAATTCACACAACTAATCCTCTCCTTTTCGACTTCGTCCTTGATATCGAGAGCGAGAAACAAGCCACGGCCATAAACGCAGACGGCAAGAAAATTCCTACAACCAGCTTTAAGGTAGAAGACCAGAGAATAATGGGAACCTTTCAAACAACAGACCCCCAGGATGTCATAGGCTTATCCACAACACCGCCTAAATATAATGTCACATTTGAGTTGCAGTATATAGAAGATGTATTGGTCGGTCGCATAGAACTGAATCGAGAAAAAGCCACAGTTCGAGTACCTGGGAAAATAATAATTCTTTCTCGGACTTGAATATAGTGCATTAAAAACACTACAACATCCTATCTTATTTTAATATCTGAAACAAAGACGCTCGCGGTCTCCTTGATCCCCTCCACTTGCGCGCGAGCATTATACTATGATAAATGGTACCATTATTATCATTTATCGCGCGCGCGCTTGTTGGCGAATTGTTGGCCGATGGGCGTCGGTGAACAGGGTCATGAAGCATCGAAGTCACCCAGATCCGTCGCGCGCGCTTGTCATGAGGATTCTTGGCCTGTGGCGGTGTGCTTGGTAAGTGGTGGCCACTTACAAGGAAATCGCGGTTGCGTGCGATGTTTGGGTTTATGCGCGCGTCGGTGGCAGGTCATATTGGTTTTCCGGGGGCGTGGTGATTTTCTGGGTAATGCTGTTGCGCCTCTGCGTGAACTTGTTCCTGTCTGAATTTTGTTTCTTCATTTGTTTTTTAAACGTGTTTTTGTTGTTCCTGTGAATTTTGGGGTCGGTCCGGGGCAGATGGCGGTGTTGGAATTTTGAAGTTACGAATGTATTCATGCGCGAGATAAAGATTTAAGTAAAAATGAAGATATTTTGTATATATTGGAATTTTCAAGTAAAATATTGAAAAGCGCGCGCTTTTTATTTGTACGAAGTTTATTTCTAGAATTTTCTTTTCTACTATAAGGACGTATCTTGTGATAGGATGGACGAGGGGTAGCTTATCGATCGCGCGCGAGCGAGGTTTCTATGAGATTCTCGGCACGATCCCATCGAAGTCCTTGTCGAAGCTGACTATTTTCTCGACACCCCTCGCCCTCATGAGGGCGATGGAGGTGCAGTCTGTGAAGCTTAATCCTCTCTCAGCGAAGTTTGGGAAGAGCCTCCAGGCCTCCTTGAAGGCTTTACCGTCCACCCGGAGGACCACGAGGAATGGTGCGGTGAACTCTCCAAGGATCATCCCCCCTACGGTTAGGGCTATCTCAGGCCTCCCCGTACGGACTAGCGCCACGGTGACCGCCTCGTCGAAGATATAGTCTGAGGTGTATGGGGTTCCCAAACCTCCATCGACGATCTCTCTGACGAGATCCAGGGCCCTTGTATGGTTTGCATCCCTGGTGTTATGGAAGGCTACAAAGACGCCTGTGTCGACGAAGACGCTCATCTTGGCTTGCCCTCTCTCCCACCATACAGGTATACGTCGATCTCTTCTTCGCCTGTGTCGACTCCCCACTCCGCGGGCAACTTCATGAGCTTCTCGACTTCTTCAGGGAGAAGGGGGAGGGAGACGCCCGCCAAGTAGCTGATCAGCTCATCCTCTCGCTCTGCTGAGAGCCTCACCAACGTGTCCAGAAGCTCCTGCTGGGAGAACTTCCTCCCCGTGGCGATGACGATCCTGGCCTGCAGCTTGTCGAGGAGTCGTTTACCCTCTCCGCTTATCTTCACCGAAGTGCTCATAAGAGCTTGTAGAGGATTCTGCAATTAATACTTTTCTACTTTTTTAGGGGGTTTCATGCGTACATAACTCCTTTCAGACCCAAACACCTATGCGCGATTCATTATGCATCTGGTGTCTTGCTTTTTCAGGTTGTTATGGACGAGCCTAGTGTCATTTGGGTATCAATGGTCGTCTAAACGATTTTAGACAGATTGACCTACTGATACGTTTTTAACTGTGGTGAAAATGAATGGAATGGCTTTGATGTACTTCAGCGCGCGCCTATAGCGCGCGCTCATTCGAATATCAACCGGAGGAAATCCACTTCGCCGAGATGCTTCCTGTCGTTCGAATACACCTCGGCGACGCCAAGCCTCCCCATGATCGCGGCGTTAACCCCATCGTTAAAATCGACGTTGTAGATCTTCATGTTGCTCGCTCCCACGATGAGGTCGTCCTCATCGAAGCCAGCCACCTCCAGATCGTTGTACGAGCGCGCGCGACCCTAAGCTTTAGCGGTGGGAGTATGTCATCGGTTAAGTCTATGGTGATGTTGCTTCTAGTGGGTTGTTAATTTTCCCCATGAAGAGGATTGAGCCTGAGCGGTCATCCCTTATGATGAAGGCGAAGGGTCGGTCGACTGTGAACGTTTGTGTCATTGGCATGCTTGTGAGTGCTATTCCGACGACGGTGGCTGCAGCGGCCTCTGTGCCCTTCTCGTTGACTTCCACAAATGCCTTGTGGTCAACGAAGTCTATGTAGAGGTTGTTTGATGCTTGGACAAGCGCTATACCCGTAAAGTTAGCTTCGACGGGGTCGAATGCGATACCCATTCCGAGGTTCTTTAGAGCGTCGTTGAGGCGTTTAACCCCGTACTCTAGCTTGAATTTGGGGAGTTTGATGTCGACTTTTGTTTTGGTGTAGCTGCTGAAGCTCATGTCGAGTTCGCTTTGGCTGATGCTTTCAATGAATGAGTCGATGTCTTCTTTCGGGAGAAGAATATACATCGCCATCTTGTCTCTTCCGTATGGTAGCCTTACTGCGTCGTAGTTGCTTCCCTTGTAGTATTTGTAGTCATCAGTATTTGACATGAAGCTGACTTTCACCTTCGAGCCATCCGGGAGGTTGAAGTCGTCTGTGTGTGTTTCTTTTTCGTCGAATGGGATGGTCCAGTCTCCTTTGAAGTATATTGCGTTGATGACGAACATCACGATCTGGTTTTCAATCTTTTCTATCATTTTGTTGATCTTGTCGTTTGTCTCTTTGCTGATCCAGCTGTTTATCTCGCTAACTGTTTTCGGGTCGTCGAAGTCTCTGGTGTATAGGTCGCTCTTGAAGTAGGTGCTGAGCTGGTTGATGAATGCCTGTTTAACGGATGGGGCGAATTCACTCTTCATCCAGACGGAATCTGCGATGCTGAGGTGGACGTCTGAGTCGGCGTTTTCGAGGCTCTCGATGAGGTTGAGGTAGTTTTGGTTGAGTTCTTCCATTGTCATCCCCGTGATTTCAAGGGTTTCAGCCATGGCTTCCTTTGTTGAGCCTTCCGCGCCGTTATATACCATCGTTAGGGCCGTGGAGATGCTTAGAGGTGAGATGAAGATGTTTTTGCCTTCATCCTCCTTGGAGATTTCCTTGAATATTTTGATGGCGAACCGTGTATTAGCGGCTACAAGGGTTTTGTCTGTGGCCTGGGCTTTTTCGTCCGCTGCCGCGTATGCGATCCCTTGCCGGTATTCTGGAATAAAGATGAACGTCATGTATCCTGCCCCCGCGATTAAGGTTAATGTCAGAATGGCGTAAACTGCTCTTCTATTATTAACCATTCTACTCAGCTTAGAAACCATGTGTATCGCCTATGCTATGTGGGGAATTCGTTATAAGCCTAGGTTTTAGAACAAGGAGGTATTCTATGTTCTATGTATTTGAACGAGTTCCTTATCATNTACGAGCTCGCGTGTATGCGCAAGTCCCGTCAGCCNTCATAGGCTAATCTAAATATTAGGGTTCATAGATCTCTACGAGCTTCGATGAAGGTTGTTAGATCCAGCCAGGCCCCCTCTGAGGAGATGACCGGCGGCATATTCACTGGTACCATAAGGATGACCCCCCTCATCAACGAGGCAACAGGCGCTGAGCAGCTAAAGTCGGCTCTCGTATATTTTCCTGCGGGCGTGAGGAACAAGTTACACCGCCACACCCACGAGCAGATACTCTTCGTTACCAAAGGGAAGGGGATAGTCGCCACCGTCGACGATGAACGTGTTGTTGAGCCTGGGGACATAGTGGTCATACCGGCGGGTGAGATGCACTGGCACGGCGCCACCGGCGACACCGACTTCGAGCACCTTTACGTGGTGCCACTAAACAGCGAGACCACGTACTAGCTATCTTAGCGCGCGCTAATAGTGCTGTCCCTAGGCTTACCTCAAGAAGGTAGTCCATTAGAAATGTTAAATATTAATATTATTATAACTATTAATATGCACCGCAGATATTTCCTTTTTTTCTTGATACTGTTTGTTTGTAGTGGACTTACTGCACAAATTGAATTAATGTATGGTGGTGAGGATTATGCTGAAGAGGTGATTGTTGACCCATCTAAAATAAGATGGGTTCAAACAAATGGTCCACCCGGAGGTAAGATATTGAAACTTATCCAGAATCCTCTACGTCATAATGAGTTATTTGTGTTAAGTGAAAATGGGGGGATTTACAAGTCTATTGACAAGGGTGAAACTTGGGGCTTATTGGATGAGCTGAAAAACATCGTGGTTTCTGCGATTGCGGTTTATGAGGATAAATTGTTCGTTAGTGGTAATGGTAGTGTTCTCCATTATGATAGTGAGGGAAATCTAACAATACTCCTAGGAGGTTCCTGGAATGAGATGTTTTTGTCTGATGGTAAGCTTTTTGTGGTTCGTCAAGGCGACAGAAAAACAATATGGATCAAGTATGCTGATTTAACTTCAGGAGCTTATGATTGGAAGGACATATCGCCCTCCGAATCTGAATTAAATGATTTGGTGCCGCCGCCAGAGGAAACGGGTCTCGAGTATGGTATAATGTTAAGAAACCTCGTGACTGTTGATGATAAAATTTATGCGAATATCGTTATGGAAGTGGAAGGGAGTGGCGAACATTTTAACGGCCACCTATATGTCTTAGAAGACTTTGGCGCAAGTTGGTCTAAAGTTGATCTTAATGTTCGAAGTGATCTTATCATCTCAAACATTATCCAAGATCCTAAAGACAAAGAACATCTTATTTTATCATTTAAACACCGGTTAAGTAATACTAACTTACCTTTATCGGAGTTATTATTAGAATCTAATGATAGCGGTCTCACTTGGAGCTCTATCACAGATCTTACAATAGAGGCAAATCATGTAGGTGATATTGATTTTGTGGATTCCTCATACTACATCACACTTGCAGAAGAATCAAACATCATTAAACTGAATCAGACAGGTTATGAATTAATTGATATACCTAGAGCAGAAGGGTATGATCAAAAAATTGTGTTTCCTTTAATTGAAGTATTCTTTGACTTGGACGACCCACAGATAGTGTATGGCAGATCTACTACGTTAGGCCTTCTCAAGTCAGAGGATGGTATGAAGACATGGAGGAAAATTGATGGAGACATCATCTCTTCCAACGTATCTATTGTCGTAACCCACCCCGATAATTCAGATGTCATATTTACGTCAGGAAATACGGCTCATGAAGCCTATTTAACGAAAGATGGCGGGGAGACCTGGCAGCCTTTCAGCCACATCACATACGGGGACGAATTAAAATTTGACCCTCATGATTCAGATCACATAATTTTCATTGACGAAAATAGTCAGATATACGAATCATTCGACCTCGGAGAGACATGGAACCACATTAATTACGATTTCAGTTCGGCAAGGGTTTTCGACTTTGAAATATCGGATGATGGTACAATCTACGTATCCAACACAGGAGTTGGCATATCAAAGCAAGAACACGGCGACATAGAATGGCAGTATCTACTCAGCTCTCCCGACTATGTTTACGATTTTGAGATAGACCCTGAAGACAGCAATATTCTCTACGCCTCATACTCACCGAAAATCTTCGAGAACCACTCGTCCATATGGCGATACTCGCCTAACCAAACTGAAAAGGATGGTTGGAGTGAATTGTTTAGAGTTGAGAACACTAGAGGAATAACATCTCTTAGTTTTGATCTTTCAAACCCAAACAGGATTTATGCAGGAGTCATAGGAAAAAGAGGTGCTATCTATGTAAGCAATGACAGAGGTGCGACTTGGAACATACTGAACGAACATTTCATAATGAATACAATCTGGGGACAACCTCAACTGATTGTAGATCCAAACAACCCTTCAACTGCTTACGCCGCAACTTGGCTTGCCGGTACTTGGAAAACAACAGATGCAGGCGAAACCTGGGAATTGCTTAAAGACGCCCCCATCTCCTCGACTGCACTGAGCTTGAATCGGGAAAATACAAATGTCATCTATCTTGCAGACCGTTCATCACCTACAGTGTGGAAGTCGATGGATTCAGGTAGAACTTGGGAGAAAATCGCTGACTTTGCAGGCGACGGGGCACTTCTCGTGATGCGTGTACTAGCAGATGGAGATACTGTGTACGCATCTACTTTCCTTCCGTCTTTGCAGGGAGGCATGCTATACAAATCAACAGATGCAGGCGCGACCTGGAGTGATATTACAGGCACGCTTCCCAAAGGCATCCTTGACATAGCAGTCGACCCCACCAATTCCAGTATCCTTTATGTCACGACGAACATTCACGGCGCCTACAAATCAATAGACGGCGGTGTCACTTGGGGGAAGATGGAAAACCTCCCCTACATAGGCGCTTATGACATCGAGATAGATCCCGACAACCCAGAGATACTACACATTGCCGCTCGTGGCGGCTCTTTGCCCAACTGGTTTACTGAAATAGCTGGTGAACCCGAAGGCATTGTTTTCGAGGACAGTGCGGGTATCTACAGGTCTACTGATGGTGGACTGACATGGAGTAAGATATTGATTACTAGCGCTAGCTGTCGTGCTATACGCAGACACCCTGATAATCCAAATCTGCTCTTCGCTCCAGACTTAGTTGATGGCTTGCTGGTGAGCATTGATGGGGGCAACAGTTGGACTGCTGCTGCCAAGGAAGGGTTAGATAATGCAGTGGTCACCTCAGTCGCAGTGAATGATGACAAAATATATGTGGGAACACAAGGTTGCGGCGTGTACTCAGGAGACTTGGATATTGGAACTGGCAAAATCACTATGCAACCCAGCAGAAGCAATAAACCCGTGCCCGAGGTCTACAGTTTGCAAATTGAGGTTGACCCCACAAATTCAAACAACATCTTCGTTGGTTCAAATCCTGGAGGCTTATATGTCTCCACCGATGGTGGAATTACATTCAAAGACAGGAACGCGATCACTCCGAGTGTAATTGTCGACGATCCTTTACTACAGGGTTATTACACTTTTGCAATTGACCCAAGTAATCCCAAGAGGATGTGGATAGGCACATGGGGTAAGGGAATCTATAAGTCTTATGATGCAATGCTCCTCGATGTTCCCGCAGGTTTGTTTGGCAAACATATAAGGAAAATAGTCATCGACCCCTCTAATCCCGACAACGTTTATGTAGCAACAAAAGAAGGAATTTTTATTACCAGAGATGAAGGAAAAACATGGGAAGACCTGAATGAGGGACTACAAACCTTAGACATTTTGTCGCTTAAAATTGCTAAAATCGAACATGCTCCCTTTTTTGATGATTTTGAAGATCTGGATACAGGTGGCTGGCAGTTAGAAGAAAAACATTGGTCTCTGATCGAAGAAAATGGAAATATGGTCTTGCAGGGCATTGGGCACCACTGGGCCACTGTTGGTTTGGAGAGCTGGAGGGATTACACACTTGAATTCAGAGTCAAATCGATTCAAGGAGGGATTCACATAAACTTCAGAATGCAACCTGAAGAAGGAAGATACTATCTAGGATTTCACACAGATGGATTATACCTAGGAAAGCAATTATTCCAGCAGAGCGAATTTACCACGCTAATCGAGAAGGCGGAGACATTCAATCAGGGTCAATGGTACGATCTAAAAATAGAACTCGAAGGTGGTTCAATCAAAGTCTATATCGACGGTGAATTGAAAATCGAGCACATGGATCCTGATCCTCTGTTATATGGTGCAATCGGCTTTGAATCCCTTGATGAATCACAGATTATCATAGATGATGTAAATGTGGCAATAGACCCTACTTCAGAAGTCTACGTAGGTACAGGCGGCTACGGAACATACAGGTTTGATCGTAACGTTGGAGAATGGGAAAACCTTGGTAGGACGCTCGGCACAGGGTGGTGGCATGTATGGGATAGAAGGATGTATCAATTCTGCTCAATCGCTTTTGATCCCGTAAACCCTGAAAAAATATATTTAGGGGTTTTTCCAAGCGGCTTCTTCATAAGCGAAGACAAGGGGCATACGTGGAGGGATTCAAGCCTCGGATTGGGAAATGATGGTATGTTCTCATTGACCATTCATCCAAATAACACAGATATCCTATGGGCCGGGACTTATAACGGGGTTGCGAAATCCGTCGACGGCGGGAAGACGTGGGAGTTGAAGAACAATGGTTGGCCATCCGAGCAGTGGCCCTACACCGTTTTAATCGACAATGAAAATCCAGACACAATGTATTCTACATCTAAGAACGGGCAGAACAAGGGTTTCTGCCATAGGAACTCTTTCTGCGGAGTTGTAGTGAAATCTACCGATGGCGGCGAGAACTGGTTTTCCATCATGAATGGTCTTGATGATAGGAGTGAATTCTACAACATATTTTTCCATCCACTGGATCATGAGATATTATTCATGAGCACAAGTAAAGGAGTCTATATGAGCATGGACGCTGGAAACAGCTGGACAGGCGTAAACAATGGACTTCCGACGACCGAGAACTGGGTGAGGGATAATGTTGCGGATAATCTTGCATTGACACCCGACGGCAAATACCTGGTCTTAGGCATCATGGAACATGGTGTCTGGAAAGCAGATTTGAGTAAAGCAACAATAAGGAATAAGATGCCCGTAGCATCCTTCACATATTCACCAGATGAAGCTACAACACAGGACGATATTAGTTTCAATGATCTGTCTGAAGACCCTGAGGGCAATATCACTTTGTGGGAATGGAATTTTGGTGATGGAAGCATTTCTAACGAACAAAATCCAACTCACAAATATGATGAAGAATCCACGTACACGGTTATATTGAAAGTTACAGATAATTACGGTTCAACAGGCATCACTTCAAAGGACTTGATGATTGAAATTGGTAAACCTTCTGTAGATCCTTTATACATCGTCACCGCCGCCGGATTTGGTATCATAGTAATATTAGTATTGTTATTTATCAAGAAGAGAGGATAATTTACATGTTTGCTCGCGCAGTTACTGCCACGAGAGCACGATCATAGCCGTGTAGGAAAAAAAGGGATTATCTTCTACCCGTCAGCTTCTCGGCGGCCTTCCTCGCTATCTCCAGCGGGGGCTGAACGTCTTGGGGGATGGCGCATTTGTAGGTCCTGTCCTTTAGTCTCTCCCTGTGCTCCTCCTTTGCCTTCTCCAAGAGTTCGTCGTCGGCGATGAGGTCCAAGGCTGCTCCTGCCATCGTCTTGGCCGCGAAGATGAGGCTCTTGTGGCCTATGCTGGTCCCACTGCAGGCGACGTGCTGCCACGAGTGGCCGGGGGCCCCGAGGACGAAGGCGGTCGTGCTGAACTCCATGGTGGGAGTTGTCCAGCTCACGTCTCCGACGTCGGTGGAGCCGGGGTTGACCTCCCCCTCGTCCCAGGGATCGAGGACATCGGTCACTAGGTCGACGTCGATGAATTTCTCGTAGTCGGGGACCTTCCTGTTCCTAAGGGAGTCCACCTTCTGCTGCTTGGGCACGGTTTCAGCTATCTTGGCGGCGAACTCCAGCTCCTCCGAGGTGTACGTTGGGGCGCCCACCTCCCTCATGTTAGAGATGACCACGTCGCTGAGGGTCTTGTTGGAGAGCAAGTTGTAGATGGCGTCGATGAACTCCACTTTAAGTTCTGTCTCAGTCATCAGTGCCGCCCCTTCCGCTATTTTGACGATGCGCTCGTGTATCGGGTCGAGTTGGTCCCTCTCCGGGGCCCTGATGTAGTACCAGCTCCTCGCGTAGTCCGGGACCACGTTGGGCTGGCCGCCACCCTCCTCTATCACATAGTGGATGCGGGCCTTGTCGATGACGTGCTCCCGGAGGAAGTTGACTCCCACGTTCATCAGCTCAATGGCGTCGAGGGCGCTCCGGCCCTGCTCGGGGGAGCCCGCTGCGTGGGCCGTCTTCCCGTAGAAATGGAACTTTACGCCGTTGACGGCGTTGCTGCTGCCCAGGCTGGTGGTGTTGAAGCTGTCGGGGTGATGGCTGAGGCAGGCCTCGATGTCATCAAAGAGACCCTCCCTCACCATGAAGACCTTGCCACCGTAGTTCTCCTCCGCGGGGGTCCCGAAGAACTTGACCTTGGCCTTGACCCCCTCCTCCTCAAGAGCGTACCTCACGGCGATGGCGGCCGCCATGCCGGACATACCGTGAATGTTGTGGCCGCACCCATGCCCGGGGCCCCCCTCTATCAGGGGGTCCTTGACGGGCGCCTTCTTCTGGGATATGCCCGGGAGGGCGTCGTACTCTCCCATGATGCCTATGACGGGCCTCCCCTCGCCCCAGGTAGCCGTGATGGCCGTGGGCATACCGGCGACGCCCAGGTCGACCTGGAAGCCGTGTCCCTCCAGCTCCTCGGCAATGAGCTTGGAGGACCTTTCCTCGACGAGGCCGAGCTCCGCGTACTCCCAGATTGCGTCACTCAGCTCGATCAAGCGTTCACTGTTCTCTTCTATCCATCTCCATGCCTTATCCTTCATCATTTCATCAACTCCACTATTAGATTCCGTTTCAGATAATTAAACGCAGATTAAACCGGGATAAAAAAGGCTTTATCTGGTCTACGGGAGGGCTGGGTCGAGCCTCTTGAAGCTCTCGACGAAGCCAACGAGGTGATCCAGGGCCGCCTTGTAGAGCTGCTCCCCCTTCTCCGCCGACGCCCTGGTCGGGTCCCCCATGAAGCCCGAGGGCTCCACCTCCTCGGCGAAGAGATAGACGCTATGTGGGACACCGCCATGCTCATGGACGCCGTATGATTTGGTCTTGAAGCCCTCCATGGGCTGCCTCAGCTCCCTCAGCTCGGCCCTGGACATGTCCACCAGCTCCGGGTGGAGGTATAGCATCACCGATGTGGTGGGCTCTCCGCCGTGG
>JGI2171J19970_10000754_pt1 | contig 17794 bp, 16 predicted proteins | sample DeeMarSWOR324_28_FD_19970 | JGI IMG/M metagenome (IMG submission 19970) | reverse complement strand
ATTGTAAAATTTCAAATTTTTCTTTATTCAATTTCGAAATTATTCGGGGTCTATTGCTACTGATTTTTTTAACCTCCTTAAATATGATATCAATCTCAGATCCGATTTTTTCTTGAAAACCCTTTCTTAAAACTGAAAAAATCTCATCAACAGATGTGGTATCGTTTCTGATTTCTCTATCAAATACAATTTGTACTTCAATCTTCTTTAAATCATGCTGTATTATCATGTTGTCTTTTATTTTCCTGGTTCTTAATTCATATAAAACCTTTCCAAAGATATCGGTTATCGAGGAGGGAAGCAATAATTTTCCATCTGGAAGATATACTGATAAATCATTTCTACCGTAAATTTTGTATATAAGGTCACCAGACATTCCACAGCTACATTTTTCATAAAGAGGTGCTACAATATCATTTACTGAGTTATATCTTATAATTGGGGTTCCTAAACCATATAGTTTTGTAATAATCATCTCACATGGCTCTTTAGATTTTACTGGGATGTTATCCTTTAAGAATTCAAGATATACCATATCAGACATAACATGAAAGTTCCTATTTTTACATTGAAAAGCAATTGTTCCTGACTCAGTTGCACCATAAACTTCAAATACATGAGATCCAAAAACTTCTTCAATTAACTTTCTTAGATAATCAGTTAAAGCATATCCGATTGTTGCTATATATTTTGGATTAATATTTTCCCCATAACCTTCTTCTTTAAGGAGTGCTAAATGGCTGAGCCTAAAAATATAACCACCTATAAATTCTGGATTAAAACGATTAATATCCTCAATTAATTTTTCTGATTTTTCATTTGTGTCTAAAAATTGCATATTACTAAAAAAGAAATCGTGATTTAAATTTGAAAGCAATTCTTTTGATATGTATCTAGAACCTATTGTATAAGGACGGAAATCACCAATTATCGTCAATTTGTTCTTTCTCCAAGAAATACCATATTCTTTGATTACTCTGATATATTCAAAAAGCCAATTTATTGAATCTAAAAAATCACTATAGATAGATAATGATTTCCCAGTTGTACCAGAAGTTGTTATTTTAATTAGTTTATCTTTCCGCATCTTCGAGGAGATAATTCCATTAGGATAATATTGTTTAATATCAAATTTAGTTATAATAGGAAGCTTCTTGATATCCTGAATTCCTTTTATATCACCTGGATATATTCCTACTTTCTTGTATTTTTCATGATAAAGCGGGACAGTATAAGCAAATTGCAATATCTTTTTGAACTGTTTATTTTGATATTTTCTCAAGTCATCTTCATCTAAATTTTTTAGTCTGTCTATATCAAATATATATTTTTTTAAAATCTTTGAAAGAAAAATAGGATTAAGGAATGGATTCATTTTTCCCCTATAGATTTGAAATAAGTGATATTATTTAAATAAATTTTCTAATTATTTTAATATCAATTTTTCATTTGTTTTTAAAAAGATATCATTACAAAATCAAACATAATATTTAATTTAAAAAATAGCAATATTGTTTAAAGATAAGATATATATGTCTTAGAAAGTGTCTTAATCTGGAAGGACAAAATGTCATTAGAAAAAAAAGGAATGATTGCCCCTTTTACAATTCTTACCTCAATAATAACAGGAGCAGGATTTCCATTATTAGGCTCTATTCTTGCAGTTGATCTTAATATAATAAACGAACCTTACTATGATGGGATATATTTAGTTGTATTAGGCGGTTTTATTGCACAATGGGTATTAGCTCATACAATTCATGATTTTATACACATGGATATAGAAAAGAGAGTTACCTTCTCCAAGAAGACTTTAAAAATTTTATTTGTGGTTTCTCTGATTATGTTACTTACAATAGCTATATATTTAACATTGAAGAGAGGCTGGCCAGTTATGGTATTTTCAATTATTGGTGGTATAGCTTGTATATATGCTGAAGGATTACTACATCATGAATCACAAATGGCATTTGGTGCTATGTTTCTAGTAATAGGTGCTTTTTATGTCCAGGTGGGTACGCTATATTTAGATTACATAATTTGGATTAAAGTTTTATGTATGGCATTTTTTGCATTTATATCTCAGTATGGTTGGCTTCTCATTTATCGTTTGGATGACTATGGATATGATGAGAAGAAGAAAAATATGAGTATTTTCATTACAAAATCTGCAATTTTTTTCCTATTACTTTATTTTATTTTATAAAAGCTACAATATTCCAGTAAAAATTCAAGAATATACAATATAAAAAAATATTAATTTCTAGCAAATAAATAAAAAATTTGTTTTATTCTGGAAAGATTAAGATAAAACTAAAAATTGAGAAACCTTTTACCGTCTTTGAGGTTGGCTCTTCACCAGATGCACATGCCGTAACAGTCATTTCAAATCTACCAATCCAACTAATTCCTATAGTTTTTATAGCAGTTCTACCCGCCTTTATAACATTAATAGTACTATTCATACCACTTGTGTTAATATCTAGTATCTTAAATATTGGATGTTTTAGGTTTAAACTCCATTTTACGTCATAAGCATTTGAATCTCCAATATTCTTTATTTTTATAATTATTACAGCCCCCCATATAATTGTTGACCTACCTCGAATTTTTACAATTTCAAGAACTGGTTCCTGACCTGCAGCAACCGTCGAAAATAAAACAGGTACAAAAAACAGCATAATAACAAATATTCCAAAGGTCTTTCTATGCATACTATATTCCTCCCTTAGCATTTTATTAAGGAGCTTTAGGTATTTAAAAATTATGCTAAATAATTAACAAAATATTGTAACAATCGTTAAATTTCTAAGAATAATATTAAAAAGTATTAACTTTTATTCCAAGATTTTTTTTACCCTAGTTACAAGATCCTTTATATCAAAAGGTTTAACTATATAATCAACAGCAGCAAGTCCACCCATACCAACGCTCATAGTATCTCCCTTTGCAGTTAAAAATACAATGGGGATTTCCTTCCATCTAGGATTTTCCTTAAGCTTTGCAGCTACATCCCAACCACTAACATTTGGCATCATGATGTCAAGGATTATTAGATCAGGATCAGTTTCTGACTCGTTCAGCTTATCAATACATTCATTGCCATCCTTTGCCCTGACTACCTCATAGCCACTCATTTCAAGCATTTGTCCAACGGTAAGTAAAATATCAGGTTCGTCATCTACAACCATTATTTTTTTACTCATTTTCTTCAGTCTCTTGTAAAATCTTATCTATTCTGTCAAGTAGGGAGTCCTTATCAAAAGGTTTCATAATATAATCTGCAAGACCTTCTTCAAGTAAAACCTGTTTTCTTTTATCTGATATTTCAAGAACGCTCATGAATGCAACCTTTATATCAGGTGATTTCTTGTTAATTCTGTTGAATACATCCCAACCGCTCATACCAGGCATCATAATATCAAGTAATACAAGGTCTACCTTTTCCTTCTCAAGCTGTCTGAGACACTCTTCACCACTATAAGCAGTGACTACTTCGTATCCTCCAAGCTCAAGAACAGTTCTAGTAAGATCTACAATATCTGGTTCATTATCAACAACCATTATCTTTTTCATTTTGCATCTCACCATCTTAGTTGTTAGTGAATCTAGCAACTATATATTAAAAACTTGTTTTTAAATTCATGCATTTATCAATGTTTTTAAATAACTAAAAGATTTAACCACTTACCCGAGTTACCCTATAACCTTGGGGGTCATTAGTATTGAAAGCAGGATCAAAGTCAAAATTAGCCCTTAAAGACAAGCTTTTTGCACATTTAGAAACATGGAGACTTTATACTGTTGTATGGTGCGGGCTTGTAGGTTTAGCAGGCTCATGCATAACATATGGGAATTTTCCACCTCTAAAAATTGCTATCCTTACTTTGTTTGTTCCTATGATGGGTTGGACTGCAGCATTGTATCTATCAGATTTTTTAGATAGAGAACTTGACTCCATACAAAAACCGCATAGACCAATTCCCTCGGGTAGAATAAAACCATATGAAGCATTAGTAATTGGTGCAGTTTTTGCAATTTCTGGATTTTTTTTATCTTTTCTGCTAACTTATAAAAATATAATATTGGTCTTTGTCGTGGCAGGATTGGTATTTACATATACTAAGATATCTAAATCTCGTGGACTGATGGGAAATATAAATAGAGGAATAGTTACAGTAGCAGCATTTCTATTTGGAGTCTTTTCAATAGATAAATCTATTCAATCAATACCAATCTACATCTGGATACTTTCATTTGTTTTCCTATTTCATGATACTAACAGCAATCTGGTTGGTGCAATAAGAGATATGGAGGGTGATAAAAAAGGTGGATACATAACTATCCCTGTAAAATACGGGATAAAAATTTCTGTTTTTATATCACTTGTACTTACAATAATTTGGCTTTCACTTTCATTGTATCTACCATACTATTACAATTTCCTAAAAATGGAATTTTATCTTATTATGATACTTGATGTATTAATTCTGATATCACTTTATATCTACTTATTTAGAGCTATTAAAAATTATTCAAGAGAGAAAGCTTTGAGATTTCATGAATTCTTTGTTATAGAACGTATTACCTTAGCATCAGCTTTCATATTTGGTATAGCAGATACATATATTGCAGCAATCATATTTGTATGTGCAATTTTTGTAACTAGCCTTTCTCAGTATCTTCTTAGAAAAAGATATGAATTTGTGGGGAAAAAATGAAATATGCAGTTATAGGTTTAGGCGCAGTGGGAAATATTGTTGGCGGTATTCTAAAGAAATCTGAAAATAATGTTGTTTTAATTGGAAAGGAAAACCAAGTTGATATAATAAATAAAAATGGCATTAAAATTAATGGAATAAATGGTTCATTATCAATAGAAAATCCTAATGCATCATCTGATCTTTCATATCTTAAAGATGTAGATTTTATTATAATTTGTGTGAAATCTTATGATACACAAAACCTTGCAAATCAAATTAAACAACATATTAAAAAAACAGCATTAATACTTTCACTTCAAAACGGTGTAAAAAATTCTAATATAATACATAAAATTACTGGAAACAAGGTTATTTCAGGAGTAGTTCTTTTCAATGCTTTATTTTTAAAGCCTGGAGAATCAACATTAGCAATTAGGGGAGGATTATTAATTGAAGATGAGAAATCAAATTCTGAAGCAATTGAGGATTTGATAAATTGTTTTAATATGAGAGGTTTGACCTCAAAGTCTGTTAAAAATATTGAAGGATTTCAGTATAGTAAATTAATAGTAAATCTTCAAAATGCTGTTACAGCTCTTACAGGTCAAACCATTAAGGAATCTATTATTGATTCAAATAGCCGATCAGTACTTATTGCTACAATGAAGGAAGGATTGTACATTTTGGAAAAATCTGGGATTTCTATAGAATCATTACCTGATATGGATCCAAAAAAAATTATTAAAAGGTTAAGTTCCTATAATTCAATATTTCTTAGAATTGGTAGTAAAATTTTGAAATTAAAAAATGCTAGAACTTCAATGTGGCAGAGTCTTTCAAGAGGTAAATCAACAGAAATTGATTATATTAATGGGGAAATTGTTAGTCTTGCAAGAAAAAATAATCTTAAGGCACCGATTAATGAAAAACTAGTTGAATTATTAAAAGAAGCCGAAAATAAGCATTCAATAAAAAGTTTTGAGCCATCTGAACTAAAAAAACTTTTAAATATCTAAATATAACACTTAAGTCTTATTTTTAATAAATATTTTATATAAGATAACAGAATGACATATATTTAATGGAGAGAATCAGAAAGTCATCTAGGTTAGTACAATTTTTCTTAGAAAAAATTGGTGCAAAACTTGATTATCATAAATTGAAAAAATTGGTTGATTTTGGATTTGTATTAACTGAAAAATTAATTGTAAATTTAGATAAATTACACTTTATTTATCTTGATATATATGACGATATGATAGAAAATGAAATCAATCTAGCAGATATTTCAAAGGATAAATTTGTTTTACATATTGGATGTGGGGCAATTCCTGCAACCTCAATCCTTCTTACAAAAAAAACTGGTAGCCAGGTTAAAGCAATTGATAATGATTTAAAGGCAGTTAAAAAAGCAATATTATATGTAAACAAGACAGGATTTCCTAAAAAAATTCAAATTGAGCATGCAGATGCAAAAAATTATCCTGTTGAAAAATTTGATACTATTATTATCTCTCAAGGAGTTAAACCAATAAAGGATATACTGGAACATATTTATAGATCAATGAAAGATGATGCATATGTAATATTTCGAACGTCTTCTTCCCCAAGTGGAGAAATAGCGAAAAATGACCTTTTTATAAAAGATAAATTTAATATCGATAACCTTGTTGCTCAAAAAAAGAATGCATTACTTATCTCAATTCTACTTAAAAAAAGACTCAGAATATAGATCAAATATTTATAACATATTATTTCGTAAAATCAAAGTGTAAAATATATAAAAGAAAAATTAATAGCTTAATTTCTACTAATAAACATTTGGAGGTTTAATAACATTATAGAAAAATTTACACCACTAGTAAAATCAAGACTTCAAAAAAAACCTGGTAAATATAATAAAGGTTTTTTTTTAAAATTCACTAGAAAAACAATGGATAAAATTCAATTATCTAAACTTAAAAGAACAATTAGATATTCCTATAATACCTCCCCATATTATCATAGACTTTTTAAAAAAAATAATCTTAAACCCAGTGATATAAAAAAGTTTTCTGATATGACAAAGATACCTTATACCCCAACCGAAGACCTCCAAAACGATCCAAAATCCTTTTTTTCAGTTTCAGAAGATAAATTTATAAGAGTTTTTACCACATCTGGAACAACTGGTAAACCTAAAAAGGCATATTTCACAAAGGAAGATCTTGATAAAATCGTGGAGTCAACAGCAACTGGTGCACAAATTATGTATGGAATAACAAGCAAAGATACAATTCGGTTGACCTTTGAAGTAGGATATGGAATCGAAATTTGGGGTAATAGATATTGTTTAGGTAGGGCATACGAAAGTCTTGGAGCCTTGATAATTGCAACTGGAAGATTAGATATAAAAGAGGAATTAGAAATAATAAAGGAATATAAACCAAATATTTTTGGTGACGTTTCATCACGTGTTTACTATCTTACTAGAGAAATGGGTAAAATTTGTGATTTAAAAGAACTAGGCATAAAAAAATTCTTAATTGGCGCTGAACCAACACCAAATTCTATGAGAAAAGAAATTGAAAAAGCTTGGAATGCCGATGTATTTATTGGNTATGGTATAACNGANATTGGTCTACTTATGGCAGGTGAATGCGAAAAAAAACATGGAATGCATCTTAGTGAGTTTAACTTTCTAACAGAGGTTGTAGATCCCAAAACTGGAGAGCAACTTGAGGATGGTGAAGTAGGAGAATTACTTTATACAACATACGACAGAAAAGGAATGCCTCTCTTAAGATATAATTCACATGATTTAGGAAGAATTATACCAGGAATTTGCAGCTGTGGACTGCCTTTAAAAAGAATTGAAATCAAAGGTAGATCTGATGATTTAATACCAATTGGAGCGGGTGATAACCTTTTTACAAAAATGTTTGATGAGGTTGTTTTTAGTTTTCCTGAAATAATTGAATACCAAGTGATATTTGATAAAAAAGATGGAAAGGACCTTATTACAATTGTTGCTGAAAGCAATGTTATAAATGAACCATTGCGAAAAAAGATAATAGATGCCTTAATAAACATGCCTGAGTTAAAAAATGGTATAGAGCAATCAAAAACCATCGAAATACCTATTGTAAAACTTGTTAAACCAAAAACCTTTGAGAGAAATTCAATTAAAACCAAGAGGTTAATTGATAAAAGAAATCTATACGATTGAACATTTTATAAAAATAAATATCAACTTATAAGAGTCTTAATTCCCATTTTTATCATATAGTTATCTTTTCTTTTGAGAGTATTTACAAATTGTCTCATAATGTAATTAGGTCTTAAATAAAATTTATAAAATCCTTTTCCACAAAATTTTTTCAATTCTTCCAAAGTAAAATTACCTAATTTTTTTCTTGAATCGGCAAAATGGCTATATCCATCTTCACTTAACTTTCCGTTCTCTACTGCTTCCCTCCATAAATCAGAACCATATTGATAGCATAAAATGTTAAAAATAGCAATATCAAGGGGAAGAGAACATGCGAAATTTATGGTTTGATTAATATGATGTTCTGTTTCAATTGGCGCACCTAAAATAAAAGAGCCCATTGTTATAAAATCCATCTCATGAGCAAGATTAACAGCGTTTCTAATTTGAGATAAAGTTATTTTTTTATTATAAAAATCAAGTACATCTTGATTACCTGATTCAATACCATAATTTATAAACTTTACTCCTGCATTTTTCATTTTTTTATACAATTTTCTTTCAGCTGTATCAACCCTTGCTCCGCCTATATATAAATCTAGCTCCAAATCCATTTTAACAAGTTCATCCATTATTTTATGAGCACGTTTAGTATCAGCAAGAAAGTTATCATCGACAATCATCAAAGATCTATACCTCTCGTTAATCTTTTGGAGCTCTTTTAAAATATTCTCAGCAGATCTTTGTCTAAACGTTTTCATAGTTGTTACATGTCTAGTACAAAATCTACAACGAAATGGGCAGCCTCTACTTGTAACCATTGTGGTGAATTTTTGTTTAACCAAATAAGCCCCGTTCATACGTCCATAATTATACTTATCGACAAGATGGCGAGCAGGATAACTCAATGAATCTAAATCCATAATAACTTCTGCTTCTTTTCCTTTTTTTATTACGCCATTATCTCGATAATAAACGCCTATACCTTCAGAAAGCTTTTTTTCTCCATTCAATGCTTTTACAATATCTTTGATTGCATACTCTGCTTCACCTTCGATACTAATATCAGCATCAGGTATATCGTTAAGACAATTTTTTGGATGAAATGTACAGTGAGGACCACCAATTATAATCGGAATATCAGGATTATTTATTTTTATTGTTTTGGCAGCTAAAGCTGATTCGCTAAAACTTCCTGAGTAAACACTTATTCCAATTGCATCATAAGTTGATAATGATTTTTGGATTTTTTCCTCAGGTTTTCGTTCAAAATTATAATCAATAACCTCGATATCATGACCATCGTTTTCTAAGGAACTGGCAACATATAACATTCCAATTGGAGGTAAATACGAACCAACCGATAGTTTTTTTTTCCGGCTTAAGGAATAATCTTTGGATATTGGCGAAATGAAAAGGAATTTCATATAAATTTTACTCCCCAAATGCTGTTAACTAAAATCCTTATGCTTAATTTGCGATATTTAAATATAAAACAACCATGAAATATTTATAATTTGCTTAGATAGATTACCCCTCAGTTATCATTTTTTCTTATCATTAGTCTTATATGAGTAAATCTTACCAAAATTAATTAAAAATCTTGGACGAGGGGCTAACTGCATTTTTGTAAATACTTTTTTCTTCAGATAATGAGATTGAAAATCAACTATTATNCCAACACCTTTAGGTGGTTTTATAATATCTATCTTTAAAGAGTTATGGCCTAATCCAGATGGTTGTCTTTGTTGAACTATTTTACAGTCACCTTCTAATTTTACGGTCCTTTCATCATCAGAATATGTTCCCTCAATTTTTCCTGGTATTTCAGGCATTATAAATGCTTTATAGAATCCTTTTTCCTTGAATTTCTCGATATACTCATAAATTTCACAAGTTGGCTGCGCCCTTAATTTAATTTTTTTATCATTTAGGTTTGCAGTTAAGCTTAGATCGATTGGATAGTACATATCATATTCTTCAATATATTTAACTTTATTATAATGAAAGTTAACATTTGCAAAATCTAAATAGTTATTTCCTTCAGTAAATAATGTTAAGATTCCAAATGCTGGGCCTTCACTTAACCAGAATAATGAATTTCCATAAAAAACACTCCAGTCATTTTTAAAAATACCCCAGAACCAGTCATAGCCAAAGGGATTGTTTTCAGAATTAAAAGAAATACTATTAAAAATTTTAGGTTTTCGATGTGAAAACCACCAATAGAAAAGATTACCATAGGTAGAAATTGTTTTTCTGATTCCTGATAATTTTTGAAAAGGATTTATATAAGACCAATTTCCCCATGCCCTTTCAAGATATCCTTTGCCTTTAATTTTGTGTAAATTTCCTTTGATTTTTAAGGATCCTGAAAGATCACTGTTTAAAAGCCATCCATATCTGTAATAGTCTAGACCGATAGGCAGATATCCATTTGTTGAATCCTGTGCGCTCCAATGAGGAAATATTTTAGCATTATAGTTCATATCAACAGTAATATCTTTTTCTTTGTCTTCAATATGAACCTTGTATTTAGGATAAAGTCCCTTTATTGTGTTTTTCTCGTATTTTAAGTCAATTTTGTTTTTTTTATAGGATAATTTTTCTATGTCATCGTTTACTGCCTTTTTCGCTACTAGTTTTTTTGAGGTCATATCAAAAAGGTAATATATAAAAAAGCAAGAAGGTGTTTCCAGTTTATAAGCAAATGATGCTTTTAGATTCCATTTTCTGTTGTCCTCTAATGTTTTAAATAAAGTTTCTATGCACCACCATTCCTTCATTGAGGGATAATGATCACCCTCATCTGCAGGTTTCCAAGGATTTTTTTTGTTTTTTTCTTTGGAAATATTTTTATTAGTCATATAACCATTTTTTTTGATTTCTGAAACATTTCAGAAACCAAAATCTCTTTTATAGTATCTTCTAAATGCAAGACTCGTGGCCAAAGGTATTACTCCATAAAATTTTTTTGTGGTAAGGACCATTTTTGATATCTTATTAATTAAATTTATAGGTGAATAAAACTCTTTTGCAACCTTTCTAGAGCCATTGTAAAGTTCTTCTACGGTCATATTTTTTGGTTGAAAAACAACATCAACTTGATTGTATCTACTCCAATCTCTTGTTAGTATTCTGCCTTCATTATTTAGTCTTTCAAATAGAGGTGTTCCAGGATAAGGAGTCAAAATATTTGCCTCAAGAACGTCTAATTCCCAGTCATTTATGGTGGCAATTGTTGTATCAAAAATATTATTTGTATCCTCATCAAATCCAAAAATGATTCCACCTTGAATAGTCATGCCATGATCATGAACTCTTTTAATCATCCGTTTAAAATCTTCAACCTTGTTCTGATTCTTTTTTATATTATTTAATGCCTCCTGACTTATGGATTCAAAACCAACAAACCATTCAACGCAACCTGATTTTCTAGCAAGATTTAAGAATTCTTCATCAACATTTGCAAGGATATTTGTGGTACCATTTGCAACCCATCCTTTGTTCACCTTCTGCCTTATCATCTCCTTAAAAATTTCTTGTGCGTATTTTCTATGTAGAGTAAGATGAGGGTCATGAAAAATAAATATTTTATTTGGCATGTTTTTTATTTCATCAATAACATCTTTTACAGGTCTCTGTTTTATTACATTTCCACAGAAGCTACTTATTGCGCAGAATTCACATCTATTCGAACAACCACGTGTTGTTTGAATTGCTCCTAAAAAAGGATTGTGTTTGATAAGGTCTCTTCTTAATGGAGGAACTTTTGATATGTCAAAATTATGATCTCTTTCATATATGGGTTTTAATTCTCCTTTTTCAAAATCATCAAGGGCTCTTACCCAATTAACCTCCGCCATACCCTTTATTACACTATCAGCGTGTTGTTTTGCTTCATCAGGCATTGCAGTAGGATGATATCCTCCTAAAATAACAGTTTTTCCACGTTTTCTAAACTCATCTGCGATTTCATATACTCTTGGAGCTGTCATAGTATAACAAGTTATACCAACAATATCAAAATCTTCATCAAAATCAATGCTTTCATAGTTTTCATTTATAATTTTAACAGAATGTTTATCAGGTGTGATTGCTGCAAGATGAGGAAGAGTGATAATAGGGTATCCAGAGATTATTTTACGCCAAGAGTGCTTATCCCTGTATGTAGTCATTCCATGTTGTATTGCTGGAAACACCAATAAAATCTTCATATTATTCGGGAAATTAAGAGATATAAATTGTATATTTAATGTTTTTTGTAGGTGTAAGCATTGACTCATAACTAGTAATTGATTTGGATAAAATAAATCAACATCCCATAAAAATAAATACGAAATGATTAATCAAGCTGTTCATATTCCATAGGTGTAAATAAAATGAAATATACCATAAAATGTTTAGATTGCGGAAAAATTTTTTCCCAAAATGAATACGTTATAAAATGTCCTAACGGTTGTGATTCTCTTCTAAGAACAGAATATAAAAAAAAGCAGATAACAAAAAGAAATCTACCAGGAATGTGGAAATATATTGATTGGTTACCAGTTCAGGATGTCGATAAAAAACTTTTGGTAGATGCAGGTTCAACTACATATAAAAGCTTGAAACTTGCAAAAAAGCTGGGATTAAATAATCTTATAATTAGTTTTAACGGCTATTGGCCTGAAAAAAAGGCTAATCAACTTACATGTTCTTTTAAGGACCTTGAGGCTCAAACTGTATTACAAAGAATTATTGGAACAAAGGCAAGAGGAAAAACAATAGTTGTTGCAACAGATGGAAATACTGGAAAATCCTTTATTCATTTTTCATTTATTTTGGGCTACCCATTATTAGTATTGGCTAAAGAAAAAAGAAGAAAAGAAAAACTTTGGGCAGTAAACCCTACTAACGGGCCTATAAAGGTTATTTCCTTATCTGAAGAAAATGACTATTATGATGTGATTTGCCTTGCAGATAAGATATCAAAAGAGCAGGGTTTTGTACCTGAAGGAGGGGCTAGAAATATTGCCAGAAGAGATGGCATGGGAACACTTTTGTTAGATGCAGCTTTTTTAGAAAAAAGATTACCTGACCATTACTTCCAAGCACTTGGTTCAGGACCTGGAGCTATTGCTGCCTATGAAGCATCTTTAAGATTGATAAACGATGGTAGATTTGGAGACACTCTTCCAAAGATACATGGCTGTCAAAATTATCCTTTTGTACCTATGTATGATGCTTGGGTTAGAAAATCAAGAGTAATAGACCCAAAATTTCAAAAAAAGTCTGCAAAGAAATTAATTGATAAAGTGTTATGCACTGCGCTTGCAAATAGACATCCTGCTTATTCAATGAAAGGTGGAATTTTTGATGTTTTAAAGGATACAAATGGTGAGTTTTATAGTGTAACTAATGATGAAATATTATATGCCTGTAAATTGTTTGAAAAAACAGAGGGAATTGATATTGAGGAACCTGCAGGTGTTGCACTTTCAGGTTTAATTCAGGCTATCAAGCAAAAAAAAGTTAATAAAGATGATTGTATTCTTCTAAATATAAGTGGCGGAGGCTTTAAATTACTTAAGAAAACAATGAAGATTCATGAAATGCCAGCATCTTTTGTTGTTAAAAACCCTGAAAAACAATTAAATGAAGTAATTAAACTAACTAAAGGTTGGTTTTAGAAATGGAAATATATAAAAAATTTCTAGCAGAGGCAAACAAGAAATATTCTAATTCAGATGTAGATACAATACTTAAATGGACAAAAAAGACATTTGGTGAAAGTTTTGCATTTACTACTGCTTTTGGATATAGTGGTATTGCTATTCTTCACCATGCTATTAAAATAATGCCTGATATGAAAATATATTTTATTGACACCGGCTTTCATTTCAATGAAACATTAGATTTTTGTAAAGAACTGACTGAAAAATGGAATCTGAACCTTGAGGTATTAAAACCAGAAATTACAGTAAAACAACTACAAAAGAAGATGGGTAAGGAGCCTTACAAGGTTAATGCTGATTTATGTTGTCATTATCTAAAGGTTGAACCATTGCTTAGGGTTCTGCATAAACATTCTGCCTGGTTAAGTGGGATTAGAAGGGATCAATCTATAACTCGTGGTGGAATCGAGGTTATAGATGTTGACGGGAGAGGTTGTATTAAGATATGTCCTATGGCAAAATGGACCAGAAAGCAAACCTGGGATTATATTAAGAAAAATAAACTACCATATCATCCACTGCATGATAAAGGTTATCCGACAATTGGTTGTCAGCCTTGTACTAAACCTGTTAAAGAAGGTGGAGACGAAAGAGATGGAAGATGGCCTGATATGCAGAAATTGGAATGTGGTATACACCTGTTTAACAATAAAAAAGAGAAATAATATTTTTAAAAACAACATTTCACTTAACTATATTTTTCATTGTTATTTAACATAGAAACTACAATTGGTGGTGTTTTATTTGGTTTATCCCCTCCAATTACTTTTTTAACTACCTTTACATCAAATTGAAACGTTTTGCCAAATATTTTATTATATTCTTTTTTAATTTCAGATATTAGTTTATCTATTGATGGAGGGTCATTTTTCTTTTCCTCATTTATTACAATAAGTAAGTCTATTTCATCTGATTTCTTTTGGACAACTTGATATTGTGATATTTTATCAGTCTTTAAGGATTGCATAGCTTTATCTATCCCTCTTGTAAAAACAACTGGAGTTATATATTTTCCATCAGGTGATATTATTTGATGAACCCTTCGTCCATCAATACTTTTTAAAAGCTGGGTTTGTCTACCACAAGGGCAAGTTTCATAGAGCGGTGTAAGGATGTCATCAAGTCCAGTATATCTTACAAATGGTGTTCCTTTACCATAAAATCGTGTTAAGGAAACATGACCAGGTTCACCTGATGAGACTGGCTCTCCGTTTTCATCAAGAATTTCTAGATATAAAAAATCTGAAAAAACATGGTAATTTCCTTCTTCACACTCGAATGCTGCAAGACTCATTTCTACTGAGCTATACATATCAACTACTCTACAATCAAAAGCATCTTCTATATATGATCTAACGTTTTTTTCCAACATTCCACCAGATGTAACAATTACTTTTGGTTTGATATCTTTACCATACCCCTTTTTTTTAAGAGATGCCAATGCCTGTATTTCAGTAGGTGGACCGAGAATGTAATCTGGTCTGAATTTGTTTATTTTTTCAAATTTTTCATTGAAATCATCATATGAATAAGACAAATGTTGATAGCTCTTTATTGAAGAGGACAAAAATTTTGCATTATCCAAAATAGCATGCTTAATAGCATGATCGTATCTACCTGGCGAATCATGAGGACCAAAACTTGTTAATCTATCCTTTCTCCAATTTATATTTACAACTCTTTGCCCTCTAATACCAAAAATTAAATCTTGAAATAAACCAAATGTGTCTCTATAAAAAGAAACAGGTTTTCCAGTTGACCCTGAGGATTGTATTTTCCATAATTGGTTTTGATTTGCATTTCTTGGAATAACACCCTCAGGAAAAGCTTTTCTAACATCCTCTTTTGAAACTGTTGGAAGTTTGCGAAGGTCATCGATGCCTTTAATGTCATCTGGATGAATGTTTAACTCTTTGTATTTTTTATGATATAAAGGTACTGTGTATGCATATTTTACTATTTGCCTTATTTTCTTGTCTTGAAATCGTTTTAACTTTTCTGGTGAGATACGCCATAATCTTTCTATGTCTATGAGATAATATTTTAAAGCTTTTAATGAAAATATTGGATTGAGAAATGGATTTATCATAGCAATATCCTCTGCTGTCAATACTAAAATATAATATGCCTGCCCTTTGGTCCTATCTTATTATAATTTTTAAAGATTGCTATACTATTTCTACACTTTTAGAATTATTAACATTCAGCTAAAAAAATATTATTATTAAAAAATATGGACTGGGTGGGATTTGAACCCACGGCCTCCACCTTGCGAAGGTTTTTTGAGCCATTTATTTGACTTAGATATTCCCTCAGACTATTGCCCAAAAAAGTAGAGATTCTTATCTTATGATGATGTGCTAAATTAAGCAATTCCTTGTCAATCGTTATAGTCGTGTGAATCTTTGTCATATAGCGAAAAAGTATATACTTTTCCCATAAATGCTTTCTGCCAAATAGCTGGGGTAGTTAGGGTATTTTACAACTCTTTATATATTTCCTCTAATTATCTAAGTAAGTAAAATTTTGCCTCGCTACCCTCACTATTTTATAATAGTAAGACTCAGACCCCTTAATCCCGTTTGTTTCTCAGCATGTTTTAAGCAATCCTAACAAAAGTCATATATGGGTCAAGAAACTTATTTTATTATATGGTAAAGATACTAAAAATTGGAGACCTGGGTTCATTACTAATCTTTATTGCTGTACTCCTTGTAATAACCGGTGTTGTCTCTTCTGTATGGAGCCTTAGTGGATTTCTAGGGCTTATAATGATTTTCTCAGCACTTTTTATTTTATACAAGAAAAAGGGCAATATTGGTAGTTTTAAGAACAACCCACCATTTTATATGCTATTTATTCTGGGTGTAGTTCTCTTTATTGCTAGTTATGCTGGACTTGAGATTATGCCCTTTTAGTATAAACACTTATATACGGCTATTGTGATTATTTTATTGAGGGAGGTAAAGAGTATAATGTCAAAATCCTCAGATATGGTTTGTAAGACTCTGGTAGTTGGAGTTATTATTTTATTTATTGGAACAGGAGTTAGTTCATCAACTTTAGGAATAACCGAGGAGAAACATTACTTAAAGGACAATATTATTGAAAAAGATTCATTATGCTACTTTAAGAAAGGGATATGTTACAATGAGGAAATCGATGATGTAAATTATGATGTTAAAATTGTTTATACTACTCCTAATAATGAAACGCAATATGAGATATCAGAAAAATCTATGTATACTATTGATTTAAATGAAAAAAAATCATTTAGTGGAAAAACTAGTGAAATATCTAGTGATGGTTTCCATTTCTATGGAGAAACAAATAGACCATTCTATGTTGTACGGGTTTCATCTTCTAATGAGATAAATCTTACAAAATATGTCCGTTATGTGCATCAAAATAAAATTTGTAATAGGTCAACTCGTGGAAATTTCTATAATGGATGTCTTGTTACAAATAAAAAAGAGGTTACAAATCGTGGTGGTTATGCCCATAGATGGGAACGCACAGATAAGATTAACTACTTTCATTGTGAGTTTGGAAAAAACATAGCTTACACTTATGAAAATATGCCTATGTTTGAAACATTTCAGTATTGGGTCACGGAGTCGGTTATAGACTCTTTTTATATCACCTACCCTGCTGGAACGTGGTATTTTGTATGGACTGGTTTAATCTTTGATTTAGAGGAGGAGGATGTAACAACAGAAATGAAGGTTTGGATGAACTTTAGTGGTAATTGTAGTGATATGGAGGTTGAAGGATTTGAGGTCGGGGAAACCTATTATTTATGGTTTGGTGAGTTTGATTCAACTCTTACGATAAGTAAACATCCAGATTATCGTAGAATGCTTAATGGTAGAGCAGATTTTCAAGTTAATAATACTTTTTTATACTATTTTTTTAACTGTCCATTGACATGGTGGAATAGTGGTGGAGGAGGGTTTGGTTTTTGGAAGGTTTTCTGGAAGATGCCTAACGGTAGGAAGACATTAAGGATGTTTTGTTGGCCTGGGTTTGAATGGGTTTTTAGGGGTTTTAAGATGGGTTATAGAAGACCTTATGATTGGAAGTTCGGTATAGGTGAAAGTGGTGATTATACACTTAGAACAAGCTATTTAGATTGTATGTATGATTTAACACAATCACTTTTTTTTATAGGATTTGATGTGAAA
>JGI2171J19970_10000751_pt1 | contig 17834 bp, 15 predicted proteins | sample DeeMarSWOR324_28_FD_19970 | JGI IMG/M metagenome (IMG submission 19970) | reverse complement strand
TGCTCACCTTCCCATCAAGGGAAAATAAATCCTTTGAGGAATCCATGCTGGAAGGCTCCCGTCAATAGGGTTTCACGTCGTGAAATCGCCATGTTGGGAATTTCCCGAATGCCTTGAGGTCGGAGTTTCCTGATGTTCGAGGGGACACCGTTGTCCATGAGCGAAATCTGCTGGAGAAGTGGGGTACCCATCGAGGGCGAGCAGGAAGGGGAAAGCCGGCCCTTTAGAGGCCGGAAGGGGTAAGTATTCCCCGCCTGCGAGGCCCGAAAGGGTCACTTCGCAAGCACTGAAGCGAAGGGATAACGGTGTCCACTCATGAAACATTGAACTTCCTTACAGAAATCAGGAAACTCCGGGATAGAGGAGATACTTTAGCCCCTCTCTTCTTTCGAAGAGTCGAAATGCCTCCCCCCACTGATCTAAGGGAAATTCACGGGATATCAGGGAAGTCAAATCTACTTTTCGATCCCTCAGTAAATCTATTGCCTTCTCCCACGTTCTCCGATTATGGGTGAATGACCCTTTGACCTGGACCTCCTTGAAGGTGACGTCATCATAATTGAGCTCAACGCGGCCCCCGAAGAGGCCCACTTGAATGATTTCACCCCCCTTTCTCACCGCTTGCAAACAGTCGCCCAATGCGCCTTCAGCTCCAGAACATTCATAGGCTGCATCTACTCCCATTCCGCCCGTGAGTTCTTGGATGAAAGAATTGAGATCTTGTTGATCGATCTGAACGCAGTGATCCGCCCCCATCCGTTTCGCCAGTTTGAGCCTCTCCTCATCTCGTTGGGTGCCTGAAATAACAACCCTCGCTCCCACGGCCTTTGCAACTTGCAAGACCAAGAGGCCAATGGGCCCCGGTCCCGTCACAAGGGCCGTTTTTCCGGGCTCGACGGAGCTCCTTTCCATAACCGCATGTATGGCACAAGCCAAGGGCTCGCAGAGAGCTCCCTCCTGAAATGAAACATGGTCGGGGAGGCGATGAAGGCCATCCTGACGCGTTACCACAAATGATGCAAAGGCACCATCAATCCCAGACCCAAAGGCCTGCCGTTTTTCGCATCGCTGTGTCTGGCCCGATCTGCAGAATTCACATTCCCTGCAGAATTCGGCAGCGGATTCCACGGTAACCCTGTCTCCCAGCTTCCATTCTTGGACGGCTGGGCCCAACTCCGATATGATGCCGCTGAACTCATGCCCCAAGGTAACGGGGGGAATTGCTTTTGGGTAGAGGTCGTGGAGAATGTGGATATCTGTCCCACAGATACCGGCGTAGTGTACCTTCACGATCACTTCTCCCTTTGCGGGGCGAGGCGGATCGACATCCACAAGGTCCACGTTACCAGATCCTCTTCGGAGTTTCCGTAGCGCTTTCATCCCTTGGCTAATCCTTTTTCGGCAAGCAACGTTAAGTATCCAGTCTATTCGGGCCAAGATCGATTACGAAGAATAATATACACTATTCGATGTGTAACTCAAGGTGGCGGTTCAGACGAAGAGTACTTCAACGGGTGGGTTTCGTTGACATTCGAAGATCAAAGTACTATAAATAGAATCCCATGATGCATGAGCGAAAAGTGTGATTCAGGTATTTACCTAAGGGTAATAATCGATACCCAAAAGGTCTGCCAAACCCTTGAGGTCATCCACGATCCAATCTGCCCCTTCGTCAAGTAAGGTTTGACGATTAGCCAATCCGGTGAGAACAGCAACAGCGAAAGTACCTGCCCCTTTTGCGCAACTCATATCCACACCGGAATCCCCCACCCATAAAATATGAGAGGGTGAAATCGTGAGGCGCTTCAACGCCTCCTTTGCGATGCTTACCGTCTTTTCTCCTTCCCCGAGGCCCTCCGTTGACAAAATATAGGGGAAATATCCCTTTAGGCCGTAATGGCTCAATATCCGATCTACAGAACCCGAGCGGCGGATTGTAACCAGGGCTAATTGATACCCTGCCTCATCGATCTTTTCCAGTATTTCCGCGGCATGGGGAAGCAATGGGTAAGTTTCATCTCGTACGGTATTGTATAGACACTCATCAAAGTGCCCAGCTAATTCGGTCGTCAATGGCAAAAAGGAGGATTTCCTTCTTTGGAGATTCTCTATCTTTTCTCTCAGATATTCGTTGGCTTTCTCCCTTTCAAGAAAGAGAAGATCATCTTTGTTGCCCAAAGCGCCCGATGCCCAGAGCAAGGCCTTCGCTATCCCCAGGGATGTATTGAAATCGCGCAGCCCCCTGAGACGGTGACATATCTCAGGAGCCAAGCGAAAAGTGAGGTCGAGCTGCCTGAATCCCAACAGGTAGGATTGGTATATGCCCTCTCAGGAGTCCCAGATGGTACCTCCACCGTCGAATATTATCGCCTTAATTTCACCGAGGTAACGACCCTTCCCTTCTTTTGTAGGTTTCTTATCCATTGATTCTCCACCTTGATGGATTATCCATCAGGCCTCCGCTGCTGGTTATGCTATTCAATCCACCCCCCTGGGCCCTGGCTCGCTAAAAGAAGACCCCAACCCAGGGCCAATGCTCCACCCGTACAAATCCACTTAGATTACTCGGATTCCCAGATCCCATCCTTTGAGAACGACGTCCACAAAGACCCGGATTATCCGATTGAGACTTATGCATCCTGATTCTTAAACTGTCAATCGGATTCGGTTGGAGGGGTTTACCCTGATTTAGCCAAGATACCGGCGACTCCAAAGCATTTCACCCGCCGCGAAGCCCCGCCTCCCCTGCCCTCGCATCCCTCAAAATCCCCCGCGCAACCGGATAACCCAAGACCCCCATATATTGTGACGTATTTTTCTTGAAACACAACCCCATTTCTCCTATACTTTCCATATCAAAAAGCGAGTTCTTATCACTAAATCTCATTCAATAAGATCAAAGTACTTCACAAAACAAAATTCTCAAATTCTGCTGAACATAAAGAGACCAAATAGTTATTGCAGCGCACGTAATTGTATCTTGAAGGGCCTGAGAAAAAATTTGGTGAAGCAGAAATCTCTAAAACGGGCGGAATCAAACATTGATAATAATAAGCAGATAATGGAGGGCGGAATGTTCTTAATAAAAGACGTTAGTTTTCATGAAGTTTTTACACCAGAGGATTTTACCAGTGAACATAAAGACATTGCCAAAGCAGTTGAAGACTTTATAAAAGGTGAAATCATAGGTCGAGGTGATGAAATTGAAATGATTAATAACGAATTATCAAGGGAGCTCATGCGGAAAGCTGGAGAGTTAGGATTCCTGGGAATAGATATACCGGAGAGATATGGTGGAACGCAATTAGATAAGATAAGCTCTGCTCTTGTTTCAGAGAAATTTGGATATGGAGCCGGTTCTTTTACCATAACTGAATTAAATCATACAGGTATCGGTACCTTGCCTGTGGCCTTATTTGGAACAGAGGAACAGAAGAAACAATATCTCCCCGGGCTCAGTTCAGGTAAACTTATCGGTGCCTTTGCCTTGACTGAGTCAGAAGCAGGTTCTGATGCGCTAAATTCATTGAGTACGGCTACACTTTCTGAGGATGGAAACTATTATCTCTTAAACGGTAGTAAGCAGTTCGTAACCAATGGCGGTTTCGCAGATATTATCTTTACTTACGCCAAAGTGGATGGCGAATTATTCACCGCCTTGATTGTGGAGCAAGATTGGGAGGGAGTTTCTTTTGACGAGGAAGAGGAAAAGATGGGGATGCATGGTACCTCAACAAGAGCCTACCACTTTGATAACGTCAAGGTACCGGTTCAAAACGTTCTGGGTGAGGTGGGTAGAGGTCATGTCGTTGCCCTCAACGCCCTCAATATGGGCCGTTTTAAAGTAGGATCTATCTGCATCGGAAGTGCCAAATCAGCCTTCTTTGAGGCAGTTAAATATGCCAAGCAGAGAGTCCAGTTTGGAAGACCTATATGTGAATTCGGCTTGATAAAAGAGAAGATCAGTAATATGGCTATTCGACTCTTTGCGGCGGAGAGCATGATGTATCGCACAGCAGGCTTAATTCAGGCTAAATTAGAAGACCTGGATATGAGCTCAGATGATGCGGGCCACAGGACAGCCCAGGCGCTTGAGGATTACCTTATTGAATGTGCAATTACTAAGGTTTATGGATCGGAAACCGAGGACTACGTAGTTGACGAAGAGGTTCAAATCTTCGGTGGCTATGGATATATAAGGGGAAATCATCCAGAGTTAGCCTACCGAAATGCTAGAATAAATCGGATCTGGGAAGGTACCAATGAAATCAACCGGATTACTATTGTAAATACACTGATCAGAAGGATCGCCAAAGGCATATTTGACTTGACGACGGCTTTTCAGCATGTCTCCGAAGATATAGAAAAGCTAGAACCTGCCCGTTTTGATGAACCCGGAGGGTTAGATACTCAGAAGAGATTAATCCAGCTGGCAAAAGAAATCGTTCTGTTTGTTCTTGGCATGGCCTACCTAAGGCATGAGAAAGACTTGAGAGAGGAACAGGAGCTTATTGGCATGATTAGCGATATGATAATTGAAATTTACGCCATTGAGAGCGCTCTCTTGAGAAGCCAGAAGATATCAAATGCCAAAGAACCCGAGAAAGCCACGATCCCGGTCAGGATGACGAAGGTTCTTTTCCATGATTCCGTTGAAAAAATAGGCTTCCTAGCTCAACGAGCATTGGAGTCTATGGAAAATGGGGAATTGTTGGAGAAGCATCTTGCAATGATTAGAAGAGTAATGCTTTCACCGCCCATAAATACTGTAACCTTAAGGAGGAATATTGCTGAAGCGATGATTCGATATGGCCGTTATTTCTTTTAGACTTTTCTTTGACAGTTGCGAGGGTGTAAGGAGCCGTAAACCCGCGTCAATACTAGATCATTCTTTGAAAACGCTCAAAAGGTAGTGCCACATATTTAGCATTTTTTGCCTGAAATCATAGTTTATAACGCATATCATTGGAGTGTCCTTTTGAGGAGGCTCCAATGTTTGCACGCATCAAGAAATCCGGTAGACACCAGTACCTGCAAATTGTCGAAAACCGCAAAATAAAGGGCAAGGTGGTTCAGCGTGTCCTGGTTACCCTGGGCCGCATGGACCAACTGCACGAAAAGGATAGAATAGAGACTTTGATTCGATCCCTTTCGCGGTTCTCTGAAAAGGTTCTTCTCATTTTCTCAGGCAAAAGCGATGTCAGTGCATCTGCCAGCAAGATCGGTCCCGCCCGGATCTTTGAGAGGCTGCTGGAAAGAGCTGGGCATCAAGAAGGTGATCCAGAATCTGCTCTGTGAGAGGAAGTTTGAGTTTGATGTGGAAAGGGCCATTTTCCTGACCGTGCTTCATAGCCTGTTTATCTCCGGCTCTGACAGGGCTTGTGAGAAATGGCGTCGGGACTATGTTATAGAAGGTGTAGATGATCTTTCTTTGCATCACCTTTATCATGCCATGGCCTTTGTTGGCGAGGAGGTAGAGGATCAGAGTGGTGCAACCCCTTTTGCCCCGAGGTGTCACAAGGACCTTATCGAAGAGGGGATCTTTTTTGAGCGCCGTGACCTTTTCACCGGCCTTGACCTGGTCTTCTTTGATACGACCTCTATCTACTTTGAAGGGGAAGGAAGAGAGGCTTTAGGGCAAAAAGGCCATAGCAGGGATCATCGTCCGGATCTAAACCAGATGGTGATAGGGGCGGTAATCGATAACAAGGGAAAGCCTGTCTGTTGCGAGATGTGGCCAGGAAATACGGCGGATGTAAGGTCGCTGATTCCTGTCACAGAGCGTATTCGAAGGCGCTTCCATATAGGGCAGTTTTGTATTGTGGCAGACCGGGCGATGATTAGCGCTGAGACCCGAGAAGGATTGGACAAGGCAGAGATCCCCTACATTCTTGGTACCAGGATGCGTAAGGTGAACGAGGTCAAACGGGATGTTCTCTCTCGTCAAGGTCGCTACAGGGAAGTCCGCCCCGAGCGAAACTCCCTCAAAGATCCGGCACCGCTCGAAGTCAAAGAGGTCTGTCTCAACGGCAGTCGCTACATCATCTGTCTCAATCCCAGGCAGGCCCGAAAAGACGCCCAAGACCGTCAGCTCATCATCGACTCCCTCAGAGAGAAGATCAAAGCAGGTCCCAAGGCCCTGATTGGGAACAAGGGATACCGGAAGTACCTGAAGATCGACCGCGGCAGTGTGAACATCGATCAGGAGAGGGTCGATTACGAGGCCAGGTTTGACGACAAGTGGGTGCTCATCACCAATACCGACATCTCAGCCGATCAAGTGGCCCTCCAGTACAAGGAGCTGTGGCAAGTGGAGCAGGTCTTCAGGGACGTCAAATCCGTTTTAGAGACGAGACCCGTCTATCACCAGCGGGACGAGAACATTAGGGGCCATGTGTTTTGCAGTTTCTTAGCGCTGGTGTTGAGAAAAGAATTAGACAGACGCCTCAAGGAGGCCGGCCACTGCTATGAGTGGGCCGACATCAAACAGGACCTGAAGTCTCTCCAGGAAGTGTTCATAGAAGATGGTGGCAGATCCCTTGTTCTCAGAACCGAATGTGTCGGCACCTGTGGCAAGGTCTTTCAGGCTGGTGGAGTAGCTATTCCTTCTGCTATTCGAGAGACAAAAAAGTTGTCAAAAAGCAATCGATAGCGCCAAGAACTTTTTTCGCATAGCTATGTCGTTGAAATTACACAACTTATTTTTTTCAACTGTTTAAAGATCAGTTTGACCTTTTTTTACCACTGTGATATAAGAGATGCCGATAGGCTCATACCTCCAACCTTCTTGGGGGGAGATTGCCACAAGGCGCTGATACGAAGCCTCCGAGGCTTTTCATATAAAAAAAGAGGGTTTTCCCCAATTTGATAGCATTTGCAAGCAAGATTGTGGCTTCGCCACGAACACCTCCAGTATTCCGATCACGCTAAAGACCAAATCCAAGAGCCTTCTATTTGGAGGAAAGTTGGCTGCCTGTGGTTCAATTTCATCTATTACGGCAGTTTGGCGTGGACTGAGACGAGGGGAATAATCAATGTAAAAACGAGAAATGGGAGAATATAAGGTGGTGGGTATACGAAATTTTAGTGTCTACATCCCATTTTATCGCTTGGGTCGAGGTGAAATTGCTCAAGCATGGGGCCGAAAACCCCTATCGGGAGAAAAGGCAGTAGCTAATCACGATGAAGATAGTATTACCATGGCTGTGGCCGCGGGGATGGATTGCCTCACTGGGATGGATGCCCAATCTATAGACGGATTATACTTTGCCTCTACGACCTTTCCCTATAAGGAAAAACAGTCTGCAGCTCTAATTGCTGCCGCACTTGGCCTGGGTAGTGAAATTTTTACGGCTGATTTCTCTAGTTCTCTACGTGCAGGTATGTCTGCTATGAGATCTGCAGTAGATGCTATAAAGGCAGGGTCAGCAAAAAATGTAATGGTGTGCGTGGCAGATATGAGAACAGGGTATCCCAACGGCGGCTCTGAGATGGATTTCGGGGATGGCGCTGCATCATTCATCCTCAGTAATGATAAGGTTGTGGCTGCTATTGAAGGAAATCATACAGTTGCAGATGAAATTAATGATGTATGGAGGTCGGATAAGGATACGTTTGTGCAGTCATGGGAAGATCGCTTTGTCAGAGAGAAAGGTTACCTGAGGCTCCTCACTGAGGCCGTATGGGGTATTCTAAAAAAATATGATATGGCCCCGAAGGATTTTTCCAAGGCCGTTTTCTATGCCCCTAATCCCAGACTTCTGAATACGGTATCACGCAAATTGGGTTTTGATAACAACGGTCAAGTTCAGGATTCTCTGTATGATGCGTTGGGCAATACAGGAACAGCGCTTGTTCCAATGTTGCTCTCAGTGGCTCTAGAACAAGCTGTGGCTGGGGATAGAATCCTCTTTGCCAGCTATGGTGATGGATGCGAGGCCTATATTCTCAAGGTCACAAACCAGATCAACAGATACCGGAGAGGAGACCGGGTACGCTCCCAATTGGTATCAAGGAAGTCAATAAACTATCAAAAGTACTTGCGGTGGCGGGAGATCATACCGGTTGAGCCCCCAGCACGTCCTCCTTTGGACAGGCCTTCGGCTGTTGCGCTATGGAGAGACTCGAAAGGTGGGCTTGGCCTTTACGGGGTTAAGTGCCTGGAATGTGGTGCGATCCAATATCCCGCTCAAAGGGTATGCATAAGGTGCCATACCAAGGAAAAATTTGTCCCTTACCGCTTTGCCGATAAAAAGGGCACGCTGACTACTTTCAGTCACGATAATTTAGCGGCAACCACTGATCCCCCTGTAACAGTGGCCGTGGTGGACTTTGATGAGGGTGGGAGAATAATGTGCGATATGACCGATAAAGACCCCGAGAAAGTCGAAGTGGGAATGCCGGTAGAGATGACCTTTAGAAAAATTCGGTTCTCAGGAAGCATTTATGATTATTGGTGGAAATGTCGGCCAATGAGAACAGGAAATCCTCTGAAGTAGCGAAAAGGAATGGAAAGCATCAAGGACAGAGTAGCCATTATTGGCATGGGATGTACCAAATTTGGTGAGAATTGGGATATGAGTCCCGCCGATATGATTGTGGATGCCGCCTATGAGGCCTTTGAAGATGCGGGGATAGAACCGAAGGATGTACAGGCAGCGTGGTTGGGGACTTATATGTCAGGGTTGAGTGGGCAAACGCTGGCAAAACCGTTAAAGCTTTCATATATCCCTATCACAAGGGTGGAAAATATGTGTGCCACAGGCTCCGATGCCCTGAGAAATGCTGCTTACGCCGTCGCAGCAGGGGTGTATGATATTGCGCTTGCCCTCGGTGTTGAAAAGCTGAAGGACAACGGATTCAGTGGCCTTCCTGATACTGAATTGGTGCAGGGATTGAATTTTAGCGAAAATACCTATAGGAGTCGAACTTTTACCGCACCGGGTCACTTCGCAATGATGGCCACTGCCTATTTTAATACATATGGATTGACCCCAGAAGAAGGGAAAAGAACGCTCGGCATGATTGAGGTCAAGAATCACCATAACGGCAGCCTACACCCTAAGGCACACTTCCAGCAAGAAATCACCCTTGATACAGTGATCAATGCGCCTATTATTGCCTGGCCGTTAGGGCTTTATGACTGTTGCGGTGTAAGCGATGGAGCTGCTGCAGCAATAGTAACGCGCAAAGAATTGGCGAGAGATTTCAGATCTGATCCTGTGGATATAAAAGCCCTGCAAATCGCGGTGGGTCCACAAGAGGGTTACATCAGCGCCGAATACGACTGGACCTATGTGGAGGAAACCCTCCGTGCAGGACAGATGGCCTATCAGGAGGCTGGGATAAAAAATCCGAGGCAAGAGATCAGCATAGCCGAGGTTCATGATTGCTTCTCTATCACCGAAATGGTGACCTATGAAGATCTCCAATTCAGTCCAAGAGGGCGAGCCAAAGATGACATAGAAGCGGGTTTCTTCAATCTTGATGGAGCGTTACCGGTCAATACAGACGGTGGTTTAAAATGCTTTGGTCATCCCATCGGGGCCAGCGGATTGCGTATGATGTATGAAATCTATAAACAACTACAAGAAAAAGCTGGACCCAGGCAGATCAAAAATCCCACGTTAGGTCTAACACATAATTTGGGCGGTACCCCTGGATCGGCTACCACCAGTGTCCTTATTGTTGGTAACTAAACTTTAGAGAAAGGAAAGATTGAGATATTCTATCTATTTCTTTGAGAGGGAAAATGAACATACCATTAACGCCGGTACGTTTTCTTGAAAGGACCGTAAAGATTTATGGGGAAAAAACTGGGGTAATATGCGGGGAGCATCGCTTCTCTTATCGCGCATATGGAGAACGGGTCTGCAAGCTTTCCAACGCGCTAAAACAATTAGGGATTCAAAAGGGGGATCGAATCTCTTACCTGGGCTATAACTGCCATCGACTTCTCGAGGCCTTCTATGGTTTCCCCCAGATCGGGGCGATCCTCCTTCCCCTCAACATACGGCTGGCTGCCCATGACTTCGAGTACATCATCAATGAATCTAGGCCGAATATCCTCTTTCTTGATAGAGATTTTATTCCCCAGATCGAATCAATCAGGGACCGTATATCATCGGTGGAGCGATACATCCTCCTAGAGTCAATGGCCAATGCCCCAGTCTGGATTACTGGCACCTATGAAGAGCTGCTGAGTGAGGCCTCACCTGAACCTCCCTTTGCTTTGGGAGATTACCCCTTTGAAGAGGACGATACCGCGGAGATCTTCTATACCAGTGGAACCACGGGAAAACCCAAGGGGGTTATGCTCACCCATCGCAACCTTCATCTTCATGCGCTGGAAACCCTTGCGGTTTCCTCCATGGATGAGACAGACATATGGCTCCATCTCATTCCCCTTTTTCACGTCAACGGTTGGGGGACCCCCCACTACCTAACGGCAATGGGAGGGGCCCATATCATGATGCAGAAATTTGACCCTTTGAATGCCCTTGAAACCATTCAGAGGGAGAAGGTCACCCGTACGGCCATGATCCCCACGATGGTTAATGTCATATTGGCCTTGCCCGAATTTAAGCAATACGACGTATCGAGTATGAGGGAAATCCTTATCGGTGGAGCACCACCTCCAACCGGTATGGTCGAGCGGGTTGAGGGGGCCTTTGGATGTCTGGTCCACACAGCCTTTGGAATGACAGAGACATGCCCTCTGATCGCCTGGCCTGAATTGGGACCTCACCTTGACCCGGAGACCAGGCAACAACGTGCAAGGAAGAGCTGGGGATTTCAGATGCTTGGGGTGGAGTTTCGGGTTGTGGATTCCAAGGGAAACGAGCTTCCCTGGGATGGTCAGGCCGTGGGGGAACTCCTGGTAAGGGGAGATATGGTAATGAAGGGCTACTACAACAACCCCAAGGAGACGGAGGAGACCTTAGAGGGAGGATGGTATCATACGGGTGATCTTGTCTCCATCGGACCAGACGGTTCTCTTTACATAAAGGACAGAAAGAAGGACATCATTATCAGCGGAGGGGAAAACATCTCTTCCCTTGAGGTGGAACAGGTCCTTTACTCCCATCCCCATATCTTAGAGTGCGCTGTGATCGGCAAGCTGGATGAGAAATGGGGCGAGGTGCCTCTTGCGTTTGTGGTCCCGAGAGAGGGTTCAAAGACAACCCCTCAGGAGATTATCGATTTCGCCAAATCCCGATTAGCCCATTTCAAGGCACCCAAAGAGGTCAGGATCATTAATGAGTTTCCCCGGGGAGGCACGGGAAAGATCCTGAAGTCGGTGCTTCGTGAAAAATATCGGTCTTCTGGTTCTACATGATTGGCCGGAGGATCTCAAAAAAGGAGGTGATATAAGCCAGAAGGGTAAACTCGAGAAAGGGAGGTTTTGATGAATAGGGATCTGTTTAGAAAAGGAGGGACATTATGAAAAAGATATTTTGCATTGGATTACTTAGAAAATAGATTTCATTTTCATCGTTCGAGGGTGACGGAGCCGTCATGGAAAATTTGTTACATTTATTTCTGTCTTCCTATTGACCTCACCCGCTCAGGCCGCAGAGCCCATCAAGTTAGGGTTTCTGCATAGCTTGATTGCATAGGAAATCCCATTTCTTAGACAGGATGTTCAGGATATAAACAAAATAGGAAAATCTTATTAATCCTGTCGATATACGCATAGACCGGATTGGATGTACAGGTTCCTGACTCCGTTTTCTTGCCATATACTCCCCTGGCAACACTACAAGGAAAGGCTGACTCGGCTATAGAAATCATGTCTGCCAATTTCATATCTAGGAAAATGCTTATGTTGGCTGCCTTGTAGAAACTACTTTTCACGCTATTCCGTCCTTAATGTTAGCCAACTATGGGGTGGCTGACACTCTCGCAGCTTTCGACATTCTCCTTTTATGGAGGCCCTCAATCAACGTACCATAAAGTCCCTTAGGCAAAAATATAATGATAACAACGATTATGAACCCATAACCAACCCAGGCCCAGCCCATAAGTACGGTTCCATAGGTTACCCTAATATACTCTTGTAGCCCGGTCATTATAATAGCTCCAATCATCGGTCCCCACAAGGTGAGCATGCCTCCTAGTATACCCATAAAGACAATTACTAAGGAAGGGGCTATGCTAACCAAACTGACCGGGTTTAAATACATTATGTATTGGCCATAAACTATTCCACCCATGCCGGCTACAAGAGCGCTGATGACGGCTACACCTGTTTTGTATCTAACGACGTTTATGCCAATAGACGAGGCTGCCACTTCATCCTCCCCGATAGCCGCCAGGGCTTTTTGCACCTTACTTTGGTCAATTTTTCTCCAAATGTATAGACTAAGTAATAACAGTGCCAAAGCCATAAAGTAGAAAGGGACCTTGCTGTCGAATTGAAAATATAAGGGTGCTGTTCCTAAAGGATTAACAGTAAGACCTAACCGTCCCCCAGTAACATCCCGAAAAGCAATTATGACGAGGGCAACTAATTCTGTTATTACGAGAGTAGTGACGGCGAAGTAATGACCAGTAAGACCAAACCTAAAACAGGCATAGCCAACAACCACAGCAGCAACGGCAATGGCTAAAAGTCCTAACCACATTCCGACCCATGGAGACAGGTGATAGAAATTAAACAGAAGAACACTAGTGTATGCTGGGATACCCATCCAGGCGCCGTGGCAAAGTGATATCATGCCAAAACGAGCCATATACGTCCATGCCGTCGTTACAGCGCCCCAGATAAAGATAATAATCATAACATGGGTATAATATTGTGACAGTGGAACGAAGGGGAAAGTGATTGCCATAAGGAGTATAAAGAGAAGTACCGCTGTTGGCAGGTTAGCTAATCGCTTCATGCCCTTACCCTCGCTCCTAGAAGTCCTTGAGGCCGGAGCAGTATAACAACTAGAAATATTAAGTAGGCGGCAATTGGCCCACCCTCTGGGATGGTTAAAAACGAAGCAACCATCATTACTACCCCAATAATGAAGGCAGCCAACAAACCACCTGCCAGACTACCCAGTCCGCCTAATACAACGATAACAAAAGCCATGAGGGTAAAAGTCCCGCCCCAATGTGGATGGACGGCATAGATAGGAACAAAAAAAGCAGCCACAACACCAGCTAAAACCCCAACTAAAGCAAGGGTGATTAAATATACTCTTCTTGGGTTCATTCCCATAAGGCTTGCCATTTCTGTATCTTGGGCAATGGCTCGAATAGCCAGTCCGGTATATGTTTTGTTCAGAAATAGGTAAAGTAATCCTACAACTACCAAACAACCCAAAAAAGCAATTAGGTTGGAGGTTCTGATATAAAGCTCACCAATGCTCAAAACAGGAAGACTAATCGGAACCCCTCTATAGGTTGCCCCCCAAATACCCATTGCGCTGTTTTCCAAGATTATCATTATAGAAGCTAGAGCCAAAAACTGATTTAGCAGCGGGGCTTTCAACAGAGGTTGAACCACCCCTAAGTGAACTACAATATGAAGAGCTGCTATTACGGCGACGGCAACTAAGCAAGAAACAATAAGGGGGATATGAAGCCACACGGTTAAGGTAAAGATGATGTAGAGCCCAACCATTACAGTTTGGCCATAAAAAAAGTGGATAATGTTAAGTACTCCAAAGCATAGATTCAATCCGTAAGCCAATAAAGCAAGACTTCCCCCAAAGAATATACCGTTTATAACTGCATTTAATATAAGCACAACTTCTCCCGCCTTCGAGTCAGCAATGAAGGATGCTCATGTTTTTGACAGTTACAACACTAGATTCCCAAATAAGCCTTCTTGATGTGAGGGCTTTGGATAAAGTCTTCTTTGGTACCGAGGAACTGCAATCTTCCTGACTCCATTAAATAAGCATGGTCAGCTAGCTCAACGGCTTTCTTCACATTTTGTTCTACCATTAAAACAGAATAGCCTTGGGACTTAATTGCTTTGACAAGTTCAAAGAGATTGGTAACGATTTTAGGAGCTAATCCCGAGGAAACTTCGTCTAACATTACCAGTTTAGGCCGAGACATAAGAGTGCGGGCAATGGCCAGCATCTGCCGCTCACCGCCACTCAAGGAGCCTGCTATCTGATTATGGCGTTCTTCGAGAATAGGGAAATTCGAGAAAATTTCAGCCAAAGATTGCTTAAATTCTCTTCGACTCCTCTTTGTATATGACCCCGCCTTCAGGTTGTCGTAAACGGTGAGCCCGGGGAAGAGTCGCCCCCCCTCTGGAACGATAGCGATTCCCATGTCAACAATTTCATAGGGTTCTTTACCGTCTAACCGTTGACCATCAAAATATATTGCTCCTGAAGTAGGTTTTAATACCCCGGAAATTACCCTTAATAGGGTAGTCTTACCAGCTCCGTTTGGTCCCACAGTAACCACTGTCTCACCATCCGCCACTTCCTGCGAAATGTCGTGGAGAACCTTCAATTCACCATAGCTAGCACTGATTCCTTCAATCTTTAACATAGCTTACCGGTTTCCTATTCTGCGCCCAAATAGGCCTCAATTACCCGTTGATTTTTTGACACCGCCAACGGTTCCCCGTCAGCAATGAGCTCCCCATAATCCAAAACAACCACCCGTTCCACAAGGTTCATAAGTGCACCCATTATATGTTCCACCCAAACGATGGTTAGCCCCACTTTATCTCGTATTCTTTTTAACACTGTGGTTGCCTCTGATATCTCCTCTACATTCAAGCCACTCATGAATTCATCCATTAACAAAAGCTTGGGTCGAGTCGCCCATGCTCTGGCTAGTTCCAATCTACGCAAGCCAACCACACCTAGCTCACCGGGCATAATCGCTTCATCAACCTTGGCACCTGTATCATCTATGCACCTCAACGCCTCTTGCCTTGCCTCCTCAGAACGGACTGCCTGACCACCGCCAAACAAAACCCCTGCCATTACATTCTCAACCACACTCAAAGTTTTAAATGGTCTTGGGATTTGGAAGGTGCGGGCAATACCTAAGTGGCAAATCCTATCCGGAGTAANCCCGGTGATGTCATTCCCTAGGAAGGTAATTTTCCCCGAGGTTGGCCTAAGAACACCAGTTATGACATTGAAAAGAGTTGTCTTTCCCGAACCATTGGGACCGATCAACCCAACAAACTCTCCTTCATTTACCCTCAAATCCACTTCTTTAAGGGCACCTAGACCGCCAAAGTATTTACTTACAGAGTGTACCTCAAGCATATAGAGCTCTCCACTTCTCGGATTAGATTTGAGGAAAAGGGGCAAAGCAAATTTACTCTGCCCCATTCCCCACAGCCGGTTCAGCTATTTAGCAAAGACATGGCCTGGAGGCAAAGGAAGCACGGGCTCAGCGGTTTTAACCGCTTCAGGCCACACAATTTTCCATTTGCCATCCACATATTGAAAGACGTTAGTAAAGGACCGCAGGTTTTGCCCAGCATGTTCGTCTTCTGGAGGGAGAAACTTACACCCATACCCCATGGGGGTCCCCCCAGCAGGAATGTCAATTTCCCTACAAGCCATCCTGATCGTGTCTGGAGTGACATCGCCATATTTCTTAATAGCCAGAGGCAAGACCTTTTCAAGCAGAATCCAAAAGTTGCCAAAACCCATGCTGTAGTGAGTCCTCGGGTCTTTCTCTTTGTAGAGTTCCAGAAGCCCTTTTGAAAACACTTTGATCGCTTCGTTCACTTCAGGTGTCAGCTTTGCTGGGTCGAGATACTGGCTAGCGGGAGGGTCTACATTAAACACATAGTTGACCACATCTTTACCGACGGCTCCCGCGATAACTGGCATGTCGGCATACCCAGCTCCATGTCCCAAAAGAGCCTTCCACTTCAGCCCTAGTTCTCTTGCCTGCTTCAAGAAGAGAACAATATCGGGGTAGTAACCAACGTGGAATAAGACATCAGCATTAGCCGCCTTGAGCTTCAAAATTACTGCGCTCATATCCATGATGTCATGAGCATATCCCGCCTCATAAACAAGCGGCATCCCCACTTCCTTCATCTTTGCCACACAAGCTGCCCCTGTTGAGGTGCCGTAAGGCCCATCTTCATAGAAGACAGCCCCTTTTATCTCAGCGGGGCTGGCAACGCCGAGCTTTTTACAGTTATTGGCTATTAAGACTACGGTCTCCATAAACTTTGCAGCGTTGACCTGAGGCTGGAAGCAATACTGCAGATGCCTGCCTTCAGTTATCTTCTCTGAAATTGCGCCGTTATCCCAAAATATGACTTTGTGTTTCTCGCATATGGGCGCAACGGGTGTGGCAATAGCACTGGAGTAAAAACCCGAAACAACATGCACGTTGTTTACAGTAATCATCCTCTCAGCTTCACGTATTGCTACGTCAGGGCTACTTTGATTATCAGCGTAAAATGGTATTATTTTCCATTCTCCTAAAACTCCGCCCCTCTCGTTGATCCAATCTATGAGAAGTTTCGAGGACCGATACTCGGCTAACCCACCCGCCGGGGCGAGAGCACCGGTTATGGAGTAGAGAACGGCTATCCTGACTTCCTTCTTAGCCTCAGCTGCCGCTGGCGCACAAGCACCAGCCGCCAGAGCGACAGCTAGACCCAGAGCCAAACCCCCGACCATTAGACTCCTTAACTTCTTCATCATTTTCTCCTCCTTTTTTAGATTTTTAATTTTTGGCCCCCCATTATTTAATTTTGTCTCCGCCAATATCACCTCCTTCCCTCCCCGTAAGAACCCTCCTGAGGGTACAAGAATCCCTTGGAGGATGCGTTTCGGCACCTTCTGAAAACCGACTCTCATTGTTTGCCTCAGAAGGTTGGGGTTATAGTTCCTGGAATCGCGGGAATTGACCTCCTTCTTATAGCACAATGGTAGTTAAAGTCAAATCTTTTTTATAGGATTTTTTGGTTTTTCGGGGAGACCGTTGCAGCCTTTACTTTCCCAGGACCTTCCGGCAGCGAGGCATTCGGCCGTTTCCCCTGGGATGGAAGTCTATTTTTGAAGACCAAAGTACTATAAGGAGAATTCCATAATGCACGGGCGAAAAGTCTGATTCAGGTATTTACCTAAAGCTAATGATCGATACCCAAAAGGTCTGCTAAACCCCTGAGATCATCCACGATCCAATCTGCCCCTTCGTCAAGTAAGGTTTGACGATTAGCCAACCCGGTGAGAACACCAACAGCGAAAGTACCTGCCCCTTTTGCGCAACTCATGTCCACACCCGAATCCCCCACCCATAATACCTGAGAGGGTGAAATCATGAGGTGCTTCAACGCCTCGTTTGCTATGCTTACCGTCTTTTCTCCTTCCCCGAAGCCCTCCGTTGACAAAATATAGGGGAAATACCCCTTTAGGCCGTAATGGCTCAATATCCGATCTACAGAACCCGAGCGGCGGATTGTGACCAGGGCCAGTTGGTAGCCTGCCTCACGGATCTTTACCAGTATTTCCGCAGCATGGGGAACCAGTGGGTACGTTTCATCCCGCACTTCTTTGTATAGATACTCATCAAAGTGCCCAGTTAACTCGGTCGCCAATGGCAGAAAGGATGTTTTTTCTCTTTGGAGATTCTCCACCTTTTCTCTCAGATATTCGTTGGCTTTCTCCCTTTCAAGAAAGAGAAGATCATCTTTGTTGCTCAAAGCGCCGGATGCCCAGAGCAAGGCCTTCGCTATCCCCAGGGCTGTGTTGAAGTCACGGAGCCCCCTGAGACGGTGACATATCCCAGGGGCCAGGGAAAAAGGAAGGCCGAGTTGCCTAAACCCCCACAGGTAGGATCCATATATGCCCTCTGAGGAGTCCCAGATGGTACCCCCGCCGTCGAATAGT
>JGI2171J19970_10000749_pt1 | contig 17842 bp, 14 predicted proteins | sample DeeMarSWOR324_28_FD_19970 | JGI IMG/M metagenome (IMG submission 19970) | reverse complement strand
TCACCCTCCTCCATCCATACCTAGTATAGTGTGAAAAGGTGAAACTTATGACCGTACATACAGTCCGGAAAATCCTCATCGAGAGCCTCCCCGTCCTCGGCATCGTCCTAGTCTTCGCCCTAATTGCTGGACAATTTCTCGATTACACCCTTGAGGGTCTCAGAATTATTTTCCCCTTAATTCTACTCATGGTCCCTGCATTCATCGATATCACCGGTGACCTTGCTGGTGTAGTCGGTGCCCGAGTAACGAGTCACTTGTATACTGGTGAACTTGACGCAAGTTTTCGACCCTATCGCTTACTCTTTGCTAATCTTTTCGCAATCATCTTGGTTTCTGCCACAGCCTATGCTTTCTTGGGTATCTGTGTCATCGGCATCACTCTGTGGCTTTCACCCATAATAGGACCAATATTTCCTGCGTGGGGTTTTCTTTGGTTATTTCTTGCCATCATTGGAGCTGGAGTGCTTGCTACAGCCTGTACCAGTATGATTGGACTCTTCTCAGCTCGACTTGTCTACCGGTTTGGTCGAGATCCAGATAGTGTTATTCCTCCGTTGACAACAACCGTTGGCGATCTCCTGGGAATCGTATTCATTGCTTTAGCTATCATCAGTATTGGAAATATTCTAGGTCTCATTTAGACTCATGTTCTGAAAAAAAGGAGAAGAGGAAGAACGTTTGACAGTTCTTTGTAGTTCTATCTATTTGGTTTGCTAAACGCTCTTCCAGCCTGGTGCGCGTTTCCAGATGTAAACGTGAATCAGCATTGCCCAGAGTAGCCAAAGTACCCAGTTGACTGGATTATAGACTCCAGTTAGGAGGAAATCCCCTAACAGCATAGGTGAGATGAAGAAGTAAATGTAGAGGCTGATTATTCCGAGTACGACAACGATGATTGTTCGGATTAGAATGTTCACTATAGTATTGAATTGAGTTGGCCAGTTACCGAAGTATTGAGTCCAGATGAATATGAGAAGTATAATGAACACTGCAATCCAAGCGGAATACCCGTGCATCGCGGCAAAGCCCATTGTCAACATTATTCCGGAGAGTAGAGTTGGCATAATGATAAACGCAAAGAGACCACCAAGGAGAGTGCAACCAATTAACGCAGCTACACCAATCCAAGGTTGTTTCTTCAGGGCTTTCCATGGCTGATAATCCCAGGTCATAAGGGTCATTAATCCAAACACGATAATCCACTGTGTAAACGCTAGCGATAAGTAAGCACCACCATTGTTGACTTCACCCGCAATGGGGTCGTATGCCCAGAAGGGCCAAGCAGTCCAAATGGTCCAATCTACAGTCGTTGTAACTGGTGGGAGCGCAGTTGCGATTTGAAAGGGCCAGTAGATGATTAGCCATGTAAAGGTGGTGATGACGGCTCCTAGAAGCATGACAGTGAAGCCACGCTTGGGCTGTTCTAATTCTGTAAATGGCCAATAGATGCTTCCAGCTGCCCAAATGGATGCAAAACTGAAACCACAGGAGAGTATTGTACCAATTGCTGCAGATGAAAGGAAGAGTGCCAACCACCAGTTTCCTCCGATTGAAGTGACATTCATTAGAGCAAAGGGGCTGAACATTGGAATCATGTACGGACCGATGATGAACCAGAAAACAGCGATAACAACTGCGATGCCAACAATATTGAGTATTGTTCCCACTATTCCTTGTGTAACTAGGCTTTTCATCTTGGACGATAGATGATGGTCAAACCAGATTTGAAATACCACAATAAGGATTCCCCATCCTGCAATTGCAGATCCAAGGAATAACCACCCAGACCAGTAAAAGAGGGAGAATCGCCAGTCCATAAAGATATACCAGAACACTAGTGCAACGATGAATACGATGATGAAATTAACCAAACCTGAAACGATCCAATTCCAACGTCGCTCTGTAATCACTGGACGCCACATCTGATTTTCTAAAGGTTTTTCTTTTGTCATTTTATCAACACCCGTTGATTTTTTGACGCGCCTTATATCATGCAGTCAAGATATTTAAGCCTGAATGGGTGACCCTTCTAATGCCATTTACGCGAGGGTCTAGCATGCCAGAAATCCAAGTAAGCGATGATGTAACACTCAACTACGAAGAAAAAGGTGAAGGTTATCCATTACTCCTCATTCATGGATTGTTAAGTGACTTAACCAGCTGGCGATACCAGGTTGACGCATTTGCCAGACATTATCGGACCATCATGGTCGACTTGAAAGGCTTTGGCAAATCCACTAAGCCTCATAAAGAATATCGAGTTCACTCACATGCCGATGACCTCTTCACACTTCTGCAACATCTGAAAATCACTCAAACCCATGTTTGCGGTCTCTCAATGGGTGGTATGGTCGCTGAAGTGCTTGTCATAAAATACCCTCAACTGGTGAGGGGTCTAATTCTTGCGGATTCAGCTGCCATGATTGCTAACTATGCAGTTAGTGACCGACTAACACTAATCAGTGAACATGACATGAACTGGTTTGCAGACTGGGGAACAAAGAAAATTTTGCGATTAGCTTCCGATGAAGCCCAAAACCATGTTCGAGAAATGATTCGACGTGTGGATCGCAATGATTATCGGCTAGCGATTATTTCGACTGCTGGCTTTAATATAGCAAATGAGTTGAAGAAAATCCAAAATCCGGTGCTTATTATTCAAGGAGAAAAGGATGAAACGGTCCCCATGTGGCATGCCGAACAGCTGAAAAGCTGGATTCCCGAAGCAAAATTTGTCATCATGAAAGGCGCCTCCCATATGACACCCGTCGATAATCCCGCAGAATTTAACATGCTGGTCCTCGATTTCCTCAAAGAAGTCGACACCGCTACCTAATCCCGACAGGACACAAATCCTTTGGTGCGAACACAATGATGAACATCAATCCCCCCGAGGACTGGCGATGGATTGGTGACTGGCTTGGACGCCGCGCCGCACTAACACCTAACCATGAAGCCCTTCTCGACCCTTCCAGTGAAAGGCGTTATTCCTATGCCAAACTCAATGACCGAGGCAATCAGCTTGCCCATCTCCTCTCCAATGAATATAATATCAAGAAAGGCGACCGTGTAGCTTTCCTTCTCCACAACCGTATCGAGTGTATTGATGCTTTCTCGGCATGTGGAAAACTTGGAGCCATTCTTGTTCCACTCAATGTCCGACTGGCTCCGGTGGAACACCAAGAATACCTATCGAACATCAATCCCACTGTACTCATCTATGAAGATGCCTTCGATAAGACGGTCAACGAATTCCGTCACAATGTACCGAGTCTCAAACACTTCCTGGCGGTGGACAAGACATCTCTCAAAAATATCCAATCTTACGGACCACTGCTTAACAAACAGCCCACCACATCCCCACTTCGTCCTTCTCTCGGCTTTGAAGACCCTTTTTTCATTCTTCCCACGGGGGGAACCACTGGTTTACCGAAAGGGGCGGTCCTCTCTCATCGACATATATTCTGGAATTCAGTCAATACTATAGTCTGTTGGGGGCTTAGTCCAACTGATGTTTGTCCGATTATTTTCCCACTTTATCACACAGGGGGTTGGAATGTGCTCCTTATTCCCCTGTTCCATGTTGGGGCTCGAGTAATTCTTTGGAGGCATTTTGATGCGGTTGATACGCTTCGACGTATCGAGGAAGAACGGTGCACCATTATCATCGGCGTCCCTACAATGTACCACATGATGATTGATGCACCAGAATTCACCAAGACCGATTTCAGTTCAGTTCGGTTCTGGCTGAGCGGTGGAGCACCTTGTCCGGTTTCAATTATGGAATCCTTTTGGAACCGTAATCAGGAATTCGCCATGGGCTACGGACTAACAGAAGTCGGTCCTAACAATTTCTATATGCCTCTTGGTGCATCGAAAACGAAACCAACTGCTGTTGGTCTCCCTTTTTTCCACAACGGTGTCCGATTAGTCAATGAAGAACTTGAAGACGTGCCACCAGGTGAAGTGGGCGAACTTCTTCTTCGCGGTCCCCATGCCTTCAGCGGATACTGGAATAACCCCCAAGCCACCCAAGACGTATTCGAACTAGATGGCTGGATCCACACTGGTGATCTAGCTCGCCAAGATTCAGATGGATTCTACTATATTGCAGGGCGGAAGAAAGAATTATTCATCTCAGGTGGAGAAAACGTCTTTCCCATCGAAATTGAACGCGTGCTAGATGAACACCCCGCTGTTGATCAGGCTTCTGTAGTGGGAATGCCAGATGAGAAATGGGGTGAAGTTGGATGTGCCTTTATCGTCGTAAAAAAGGATAAACAAGTGTCAGAAACAGAGCTCATCGAATTTATGCGGTCGAACCTTGCCCGATATAAAGTGCCAAAGCATATTATCTTCGTTGAAGCTCTTCCGGTAACAAGTGCGGGGAAAATTTCGAAACGTGAACTCGAGAATCAAGCTAGAGCATTAGCTGATAAATCCTAATCCAGTTTCAATCACATATACAATGAACAACGCATTGCATCATTTACCGCAAAATAAAGACATAAATCGCCTGCCTTTAACAAGAGTAGATGAGTGAATGGTGGGTGCATGAATCGGCAAAAACGAAATCTTGCATCGGTCCTCCTAGGATTAATCCTATTGGTTACCTTTACAGGAGGCTTATCCTCTTCCAATGATGGGCCTCCCACATTATTTACAGTATACATTGGTTATTCCTGGTCAAGTCCTGCTCGGACCGTTATTGCAACAACTATTAGGGATTCGTTCTGTGGAATGCACATTGATGCCCAAATAGTGGGTGGAACTGCTGGTGGGTGGTTAGACCGCATTCTGTTTCCTGATGCTTCTCAGCTAGGCGCAACCTATGAAGAAGGTGGTTGGGATGTATACCAAATTTCATGGAATTTTGGTGAATATGTGATAGATCCATCCACACTTTATGATTCCAGTGCGATTCCACTTTATAATTTCATTCTTCTAAACGATTCTGTGAATGATGCTATGCTCGCTGAAATCCGAGTCACCTATAACGATACTCGCCGTTTTGAATTGCTGAAGGAATGGCAAGCATATATCCATGACTTATCTCCTTCAGCGATTCTGTGTTATGAAAACAGACCCTTTGCCATTGACCCCAACTGGACGGGGTTTGAGAATATCTCTTATATTTTCCCAGAGTACGGTGACCCAATGGTCCGGCATCCCTTAGCAACCAAATGGGTTATTGGAACTACCGGGGACCCCCAACGCTTTGCACCCCTATTTCCATGTAGCGGAAATTACGAGAAATTAGCCTTCGCGGGGGTATATGAGTCACTTTTCAGATATCAGACCAATGAAGATCTGTTTAGTTGTACTCACACACCAGCTCTTGCAGCGGCAGATTGGGTCATTAGCGATGATGGTTTAAATTGGACACTGGACCTCCGGGAAGATATGTTTTGGCCCACGGGTCACCAATTCAATGCCACTGATGTTATCATAACTTGGAAAGCTATAGTGACACCAGCAGTGACCTCATATCTATACAGTGATTATGTTACTGTTGGCTTGAATAATGCGAGCTTTGATGCTCTGGGTAGCCATCGCGTTCGGGTACGGTTCAACGAAACTTTGGGTCCATATGCGTTGGCAAGGTATCTGTTGAATATCCCACCTCTACCCTCCTTTGCCCTGCATTCTGTACCATATGCGGAGTGGCCAACTCACCCAATTAACAATGGTTCAATGTGGACGGTTAACGACACAAACGGCGATCCCTACACCTGTTATGGTCCCATGGGACTTGGTCCATATGTGTGTAACACACCAACTTCAGGTTGGGACGAGGGAAGCAGATCCTTTGTGGCCTATCTTCGGGGTTCTACTAATGATGCTGGATTGGCAAATGGCACCAAGATTCCCTATTTTTTGGGTGACAATGGGTATGGTCAATCACCCATGCCCTCAACTTATATGACGAAAACCATTGAAGGTGGGACTACTCCAGCTATTAGTGCCTTAAAACTAGATAGAATTGACCTAATTGACAATGACTTCGCCATAATGTATGAGATTGACAAACTCAAGCCTGATTGGAGCAGGGAGATTAGTTACATTGAGCCTAGAATCCATATCTTGGGTTTTAATTTACATCATCCGGTCTTTGGTACGGGAGTTGCCACACCCTATGGGGTGTCTGATCCCGACAATGCGTCTCTCTATGCGAAGTATGTACGTCAAGCCTTGAACTACCTCGTTCCACGACAAGAAATAATTGACCAAATCTGGAAGGGATATGCTGTACTCGGTGTTGAGGCTCTCCCCCCTATCACCGATGCTTTCAATTCCGAATTAATTGGGTACACATACCAACCACAAATGGCGAGGCTTCTGTTACAAATGGCGGGTTATGTAATTCCTGTTGAACCTATTGTGCTTCCCATCGAGGTCTTTCTCGTTTTGGGAGTCATCGTAATCGTTGTGGAGGTAATCTTTGTAGCGTTCCTTCTTTACCAACGACGCGCACGACAGGCTGCGTTATCAAAATCCAGCATTTCTTCTAATTGAAGCAACGAAATTTCATGCATTGAACCTGGGTGCCAAATCATTGGTTTTAATTTACACCATCCGGTTTTTGGAACAAGAGAGGCTACACCCAACGGCCAGAGGTATCCCACCAAGGCGTGGCTTTATGCGAAATTTGTCCGACAAGCCCTCAACTATCTTATTCCTCGACAAGCAATGATTGACCAGATATACGAAGATCATGCCGTTCCTGGGATGGAGTGTATTCCACCTTCTTCGAATGCTTATAATTCCGAGATTGAACCGTATGCTTACGATCGGGCGATGCCAAAAATACTCTTGAAACTGGCGGGATACGAATTTCCAATGATACCTGTTCTGGATCCAATTCTTGTACTCTTTACCAGCATTGGACTCGTTCTCATTGTTAACGTCATGCTCGTCATTGCCTTCTTTTATTACCAAAAACGAAGCCGAAAAACGACGATAGCAGAATCCCGTTAATTAGCGAATTATCAAGTATGGCAAAAAGGCTGTCTTAGATTGTTCTGGGATAGTCATAGTGATTCTAGCTCGTTACAAAATTATTCAAAAACAAAACTAAGCAGTTCGTTCCGTTATCGCTGTTCTCGAAGGCTATAGCGGATTTAACACTTCTGAAAACACTGTTCCCCCCCGGGGGGGAGAAGAGAGGTACTAGTTTCCAACTGACGGAAGTGCCAGATCTTTCGCTGCCTTCGGTGTCACTCGTTCAGCCATTGAATCTTTCCAAGTTGATGTAAAAAGGTTCTGTTTGTATTATCAGCCATTTCTCTTTTTAGTTAAATCCGCAATTGGCATTCTACGACGTGAAAAACTCTGCAATACTTTTTCAAGATTTTTCGCGCTCATGCGGATATTTTGATGAAAAATAGTTCTTCATGCAAATGCAAAGCGGTGTTGACTCGGTGGATTTCAAAGTTTTATACAAGTGCCTCTTTGTATCTGTCACTCTTCTTCGGGAGGGGGCCAAATGCCAAGAAGTTTACGTAGAATTACAATTTGTCCGATATGATAGCTGTTATGTTGGATTTCAATGAGAACACCTTTCCCAAGAGGCACACCTCCAAACCCTTTGATTGGACGTGTCAAATCTTCGGTATCATTGATTTTTTTCAATTCGGTAAGATGGTTAGCAAAAGACGCTACGAGTTCTTTCCATGTTTTCTCATTCATTTTTGCATCAACCGCTAGCCAATCAGTTCCTTTGATGGCTTCCCAATCAAATTCCTCGCCCTTGATCGCTTTCATCGTGATTTCATGCCAAAACACCATGTGGTAAACGTGATCCCCTATCGAGCGGAGATTCTTTTTTGGCTGTTTCATTGCATCCTTAGCCGTTACACCTCGAAGGGCTTTGAGCACATCATAGTGGGCCATCTTTCCATAGAGGCCATCCGAAAATGCTTGTTGAATCCAGTCCATGATATTTCCTCCGATAGACAGTTTGTATGAGTTTTACAAAGGTGCACAAAAAGTCTTGGTTTGTGAGATAGGCTCAAATTCCCCTAATCCCTCTATCTAAATCGAGGTGAAGTTGGTGCTCACTATTGATGGTGAATGGTTTGTCGATGAGGTTGGTCGGAGGGTTCTCCTTCGTGGTGTCAATGTGGGTGGAAGCTCGAAAGTTCCCTTGACACCAAATGGTGCAACTCACAACAAAACTGACTTCACCGATTATGATGTTTCCTTTGTCGGTCGACCCTTTCCCCTCAATCAAGCGCGACGACATTTTGAGCGGATTACACACTGGGGCTTCAACGCCATCCGATTCATCGTTACCTGGGAAGCCATTGAACACGCTGGACCAAAACAGTATGACGTGGAGTATCTTGACTATCTTGAAGAAGTCTTGAAAATCGCGGCTGAGTATCAGTTGTATACTTTCATGGACCCTCACCAGGATCTTTGGAGTCGGGCTTCTGGTGGTGACGGTGCACCAATATGGACCTTTGAGAAAGCTGGGCTTGATGTTACAAAATTTGATGAATCTGAAGCAGCATTTACCATGCAAACTCACTATAATCCTGCTGACCCCACGGCCTATCCTCCCATGTCGTGGATTCAAAATTATGGACGTTTTGCTTCTTGTCACATGTTCACACTATTCTTCGGTGGCAACGAGTTTGCTCCAACAGTTCAAGTTGACGGGATGAATATCCAAGAATATCTGCAGAAGCATTACATGAAAGCCATTCAACAAGTCGCACGCCGAGTTAAGGATAATCCCTATGTAATTGGGTTTGAAACCCTGAACGAACCTAGCCCAGGGTGGATTGGACGCCTTGTTGATGGGTCCGATTCCGACATCTCAGTACAATTGTACTACGCATTCACACCGTTTGATGCCATGCTGACCTCAGTTGGATTCCCCCGAATAATCCCTTTTAATGCAATCAAACGGTTTGCCCTCCGGGAGATACGTCGTGATCTGCTTAATCCTAAGGGTGTAAGCTGTTGGATGGGAGACAGGGAGGATATTTGGCAGAAACAAGGCATTTGGGATGTAGATGAATCAGGCGAACCCCGGATACTCAACAACGAGTACTTCACGAAGCGAGGGGAACGACTCATTGATTTCGTTGATGATTATTTTGTACCATTTGTTCTGAACTATGCCAAGAGCATACACGAAATCTGCCCTGATTCATTCATTGGTGTGGTTCCACCACCTAGAATTGTAATGCGCGGAAAGAAGTTCTCTACCAATATACCACCGAATACAGTAAATGCTGCACATTGGTATGATGAGATAACCATAGGCATGAAACGCTTCCGGGGATGGATGAGTTATGACACCCATCGGAACAAACTCGTGTTAGGAACTAGGAACATGACGAAAATGTTTACTCGTCAACTAGGTGAAATCAAGATCACATCACCGCAGGTTCAAGGCAACATTCCAACGGTGTTAGGCGAGTTTGGGTTATGTTTTGATCTGAATAACAATGAAGGTATGCGTCTATGGAAGACAAAACCGCAGAAAGCTTGGCAAAAACATACCAAAGCCCTAACCCTATACTACAATGCCATGGATGCAAATCTGCTTCATTCCATGCTCTGGAACTATACTGCTGACAATGATAATCTATGGGGCGACCAATGGAATCAAGAAGATTTTTCGATTTTTAGCACAACCCAACAAGAAGACCCCCAAAATATCCATAGCGGTGGTCGGGCTATTGAAGGATTCTGTCGACCACACATTGTTGCCGTTGCGGGAACTCCTCTGATGATGAAATTCTCCCCAAGAACTCGGGAGTTCCGCTTCACTTTTGATGCGGATATAAATGTGACTGAACCCACTATCGTATACGTTCCCGAAATTTATTACCCTCATGGCTTCAAGATATTCTTAAAAAAGCATGAAATTATTCAGACCGACAATCCCCAGCTGTTTGCTTTTCGTGTGATGGAGGATGGAAAACACTCACTGCAGCTTATACCCAAGAAGAATTAGCTTTCAAAGTGGGATAATAAATAAGAGGAACTTCGATTCTCCTGTTTGCAAAAGGTGTTTTCTTTGATGAAGGAAGATAAATGTCAAGAATGTGAACACAGTAACGATTTCAAGGGTTGTGCTCTTCAACACATTACTACCGCTCGAAAACTTCTTACGGAAGGAGACATTGCAGGAGCTGAACATCAACTTAGCTGTGTGGAAAGGCATCTCAAAAAGATGTAAACCTGTTGGCTAACCCCATTTAATACAAGTCGCCGACCAAGTGTACCCAATACCCGCAGCTGCCATACAGACAAGATCCTCGGAATGGATTTTACCTGCTTTCAGGCCTTCTTCAATTGAGACAATAGCATCGTTTTGTCCCATGTGGCCCCATTCCTCAAAATACGTTGATTGATCCATAGTTAATCCGAGTTCCTTCAGTACATAGGTGAAGGCTGAGCGTTTCATATGGAGTAACGCTAGATAGTCGATGTCATTAATAGTGTAGCCACTCCGTTCAGTAGCTTCTTTGACGACTCGGATGAAATTTTGCATTGAGAGCTTATCTAACCGCGCTTTCATACTGGGTGGATCTGGAACATCGAGGTAGTGGAGTCCCTTTTCAATGCCTTCGCAGGTGATTGGTATTTCTGTTCCTCCAGCCGGACAATACACATCATTAGCAAAGGCTCCATCAGTGATGATTGCAGTTTCAAGGATCTGGTTTTGAGGATAATCCTGTTGGAGTACTGCTGCGACTCCACTGGCTGCCAAACTAAACATGAAGCGACTGCGTTCATTCTTGTAATTTATCAAGTCACAGTTTTGGTATCCGCTTGCTAACAGGATAGTTCGAACGTCTGGTTCTGCAGCCATCAGCGCCTTAGCTATTCGAATTCCACCCATGAGGGTGGCACATCGGGCACTCAAATCCAGAGCCCATGCATTGGTTGCTCCAATCTCGTAAGCCAGTTTGACACCCGCTACTTGCATCGGACGTTCAATGAACGTCTCACCGGTCCAGAGAACGACATCAACATCTTCAGCTTTTACTTTTGGAGTTTTTTCTAAAGCCGTTTTGGAGGCTTGAATTGCCATACTCACAGGACCATCCTCTTTCCCACCGACGGTCTTACTTGTGAGCCCAAACTTCGTTTTCAGAATATCCTCAGGAATTCCAGTTTGTTCCGAGATGTATGCTGCAGTGTGTCGATGCTTAGGCAGATACACACCAGTACTGACAAGGCCCATTCTTACAGTTGATGTTGTCATCCTAAATCACCCTTAGAATGCAATGTGGAGTGCTGGTTGCCTAGGGCACGGTTTTATCTTAAAAACGTGTTTAGGTTGCCATCAGCAATTATTTCTGGGATTGGTTTTCAAAGCGTTGTCGCGTTTCGGTTTCAGTAGTTGTAATGTCCTTGCGTATGTTCCGGATGATAGGTATTGTCCCGATAGCACCGACAAAGAAAAAGAGGCAGATGATTGCGAGAGCTGGTGAATAGATACCTCCAAAGTATACATCAGCGATTGTCGGAACAAGCTGGGTACCCAATGCTACACCAATCACATGAGCCAGCATACTGAGAGAAAGGGCGGTGCTCCGGATTTCAGGTGGGTTGATGTCTCCTGTACTGACATAGATTAACGGCGTGATGCCTGCATCAAACAGGGTTCCCACAAAGATGAGTACAAAGAAGATGAAAGTTGCTGGGTTGAAAAAGAGATCCCAGATTGATGCTGTGGGTGCAACGGTGAAGGGATAGAGGCTAGCTATGATTAGGATGGGTCCAGCAACAAGGCAACAAAGAAGGATGAGGTAGCTCCGGCCTCCTCNGTGTTTCTTAAAGAGTCGATCACCTAAACGACCAAAGACGGCGGTGCCTAATATTTGGCTGGCAAGAGCGAGTGTCATGAAGAGTGTAGCAACGAAAATACTCAGGCTGTGATCTACATTGAGCCAACGTACAGCCCATGCTCCAAAAGCGGCGGTGGGGATGATTGCTATAATGCCGATGAATATTAGCCAAATATTCGAACGTTTACGCCACATTCGCTGCAAATCTTTTAGGTTCAAAGTGTAGGAGTAGACATGACCGGCTTCATGAAGATCGACTAAGCATTCTTCATGTTGACCTCGCGGGGGTTCACGGGTGAGAAGCAGGAGTAGACCAGTTGCAAAGCCGAAAACGGTGATAACAAGAAACGGTGTTTGCCACCCAAAGGTTTCTACAAGTAATCCTGAGATGATGAAGCCAAGTCCATAACCGGCACCAGCTGCAGTGCCAAGAATACCAATTGTGGTTGAGCGATACTGGGCTGGGACGCAATCAATGGTCATGGAGAGCGAAAGAGGACCTGCCGCGCCAACTCCAATCGAGGCTAGACTGTAGAAGATGAGAAGCTGCCAATATGTGATATGGGGGATGAGAATGGGGATAAACCAAAAAATCCAGAAGAATGTACTGATAATTAGCAGTGTTCGGCGGGTTGATCGGTCTGCCATATATGCCCAGGGGATGGCGGTAAATCCTGAGATGAGAAGAAAAATTGTCACTATGAGGGCAATCCAAGCATCCGAAGGAACGCTTAAGGTCGATACAAGGATGCCTGTCATCGGTGGAATGAGCCCGCTTGCTGCTGCGACCACAATTCCAAGGATGAACAGCATTCCGTAAGATAATCGATCTCGACCAACCCAGGGTCTAGCTTTAGGCATTTCGCTTGTGGTTTCCATTGTACACCCTCAAACTTAACGGCATACCAATCTCTTGTGAATTTAATGTCTTTCTCTCCCATTAACTGAACCAATCACCCATCCAGAGAGCAGTTCTGATTTATGTGAAAAGGTCTTAAAGGGAAGAAAAGAAAGCCAGCTCCTCTCTAAATAGCGAAAAAGGATGGATCTTAGTGGACCAAAAAAACACAACTTTGCTCATCACTGGCGCTTCTCATGGTTTGGTTCACTTGTTAATGCTTGCGCTTCCTTTTATCACTGCTAAACTCTTACTAATTACACCAGTACCTCCTGGGACGGAAGGGCTCGTGGTAATATTGCTGAATACTCCTGCCTACTTCATATTCGGCTTTGGTGCTCTTCCAGCTGGAGTAATGAGCGACCGCATTGGTCCCCGTCTAACAATTGCACTCGGATTACTCCTTTCCATCGGTTCCGGAATTGCCCTCTTTTTCCTCTGGCCATTCGGAATTGGGATGATTGCCTTACTCTTCGTAGTTTATGCCTTTGGGGCAGGACTCTATCATCCTGCCGGNACAGCCTGGGTTTCAAATACTTTTGAAAAGGATCGGGGGAAAGCTTTGGGGCGTCATGGTATTGGNGGCAGTTTCGGACAACTGGCAGCTCCTCTCATCTCAGCATTTATTCTGAGTACCGTGTTCTGGCCNGTTATCTTTCTCTTTTTAGCCGGTGTTGGATTTGTATTAGCCTTTGTGTTACTTCGAGTGCATATTGAACCCCATACAGTTCAAGTTGAACCCGAAAAAGATACGAACTCGTCAAGAGGCTTTTTCAGCCGAATGACACCTGTCGTCATGATAATTGTTACACTGGTTTTCGCTGGAAGAGGAATGCTTTATCGGGGAGCAGTTACCGCTCTTCCAATTTATATCACCGATGAGATTGGAGCACTGCTCTTGCTAGCAGGATTCCTTGGTACTCTTGTCTATGTAGGAGGGATATTTGGTCAGGAATTGGGTGGACGGCTCACTGATAATTTTGGTTGGAAAAATACGCTCGTCTACATGTCCTTGTTAACTAGTATCTCCTTGTTACTCCTCTCAATCCCATACGCGCCAACACTGTTCAATGATGCTCTGCTCATCTTTGCCATCTTACTTTTTGGATTCTCCTTTTTCTCAGCTCAAGCAGCAAGTAACACCATGGTAGCTGACCTTTCAGATCCCCAAAGCCGAGGTCTAGTATTTGGTTGGAGCTTCTTTGCACGGTTTGGGCTTGGTGCATTCGGTATAGTCATAATTGGTCTAAGCCAGGTCTACCTTGGTAGTTGGATTTACGGTTTCTATGCCATGGCNCTGCTAGGGATACTCTCAGCCGTTTTAGTTCCCCTTGTTTATCAACGACAGACAAGGGAGTAAAGAAAGTTTACGGCATCCGAAGTTTTTTAGCCATCAATTCTTTTGGTAAACATAGGAGACAAACTATGACTGAACACATCATGGGAAATGGCGTTCCAATTGTGGCAACCCAGTTAGTGCGAAATTTTGGTGAAACTGTTGCCGTGAACCAACTTTCATTCAAAGTTCACGCTGGGGAAATCTATGGGCTTCTTGGACCCAATGGTGCCGGCAAAACTACCACGGTGAGAATGGTCAGCGGGTTGCTTCCACCTATTGAAGGTGAGGTCCAAGTGTTTGGATTTAATCCTATGACCCAGCCTATCGAGGTGAAAAAACGGATTGGACTTGTTCCTGAAGATCACATTCTTTACGAGTCATTGACTCCTCGAGAGTTTTTTAATTTCGTTGCCTCTGTACGCCGTTTAAATCAATCTGAAGTTGAAAATCGGATGCTCTCCCTCATTGATGCCTTCGAGTTCGCTGAATATTATGACAAACCTATTGCCACCTTGAGCCATGGTAACCGACAGAAGGCCAGTATCATGTCAGCACTGATTCATGATCCTCCATTACTTGTCTTGGACGAACCTTTTAGTGGGCTAGATGCACGAACGGTCCGTGTCTTGAAAGATATTTTGAATATCCATTTAGAAAATGGCGGTGGCATACTATTTAGTAGTCATATTCTCGAAGTGGCTGAAAGCCTCTGTGATCGTATTGGTATCATTGATGAGGGAAGAATGGTCGCTGAAGGAACGGTGAGCGAACTCCGAGAAATGGTGAAATCGCATGGTTCTTTGGAAGAGATCTTTCTTCGTGCTGTCCAACAAGACGAAGAAGTTGCTGAAACTGTAAAGGCGCTGCGTAAAGCACTGGCGAAAAATACTAGTCTCTAATTTCTTGGGCGGTTGACAAGACGTGGTTGAAGACTCAGAGCTGAAACATAACATTAGTTGGGGCGAAGCCTGGAGAATTGCAGGCAAAATTGCCTTTGAAGTTCAGTTTCGATCTGCGATGTCTATGAGTCAAGGGGCGGTGACTCAAACTATCGAAAAGCAGATTGAAAAAGCTCGTAGCAATGCTCGGTTCAATAAACTTATGGTAACCCTTTTCATTGGAATGCTAGCTGCTGTGTTTGGATTTACAATCTGGGGCGCTGTGACTGGTGCCTTTGGTATACAAATCGAATACCAATGGGTTACGGTTGCCTTAACAGTTTCAGTATTTTGCCTAGTGGGTTTCGCCTTCCTGGTATTTTGGGGAATTATGGTATCTACTTCGTTCATTTCCACTAATGCACCTGCAATTGGTCAATACTTACCAGTTTCCCAGTCCGATACTGGCAAGCTCGCCTTACTATCCTACATTCGCTTGTTCGATGCCCAAATGTTCACCGTCTTATTGGCGTTTCCTATCGCATATGGGGTCGCTACTCAATCCATCCTAGGAACATTAGCCTGTTTTGGTGCGTTTCTCATCACAGTTGGAATCGCAATCACTGCCATGCTTATTCTCGCCCTTTATTTCTATACGCGGATTCAAAGCGCTGGGGGATCACGACTCAGCTCAATAATACGGCTTCTTTTCATCTTTTTATGGGTCATTGCTATTCTCGGCTTTTCTCTCTCCTTCCAACTCATCAGCATGCTAATTCCCCTACTGGAAGGTCTAGCAATCAGCCTAGCGCCCATCTGGTCTGTTCTTTACTTTTGCTATCCCTTTTCACTGGGCACCTTTGTTGTTCTAGCTTCAGGGATTCCTAGTACACCACTATTCTGGTTGGATTTTCTTGTGGTTCCCCTATATGGATTCTTGGCTTTTTGGGGAGTCCGATGGGCTCGCAGATTCCTCGTTCAAGTCGGTACGGAAGGAATTATTCAAACCGGTCCTAGTATTATCCAACCTGCTACAGTCAAGGTCAAAAGACTAAGCATGGCATTATTTCGGAAAGACTTACGCATTGCAACACGTACACCTGGGCAAGCAATCATGTTTTTCCTTCCACTAGTAATGATGATTCCAATCTTCTTACAATTTATAGGGGACGTGGGAGTCATCAGCTTAACAGATGTCGTCATCTCCATTGCCATTCCTACCATCATGATGGGCTTCTTCTCCATCTTCTTCCTTGGTGTCGAAGCTCGAGGAATGTCTTACACCTTGACTCTTCCCTTGAAAACCAAGAACATCCTCAAATCCAAAGCACAACTCATTGCCATCATGAGCATATCCATCCCCATCTTTCTCATCATTGTCTCTTTGTTCAAACCCTTAAACAATCCCGTTTCCTATTTTCTGGCGATGTCTCAGATAGTAGTTGTCTATGTTACCGCGTATCTTTCACTTATTATATTCACTCGAATTATCGGGGGAGGACGGTTAATTGGGTTTCAAATCGGACAACACGTATCACAAATGATATTGGTAGGCATCGTTACATTTTTCCTCGCGGTTATTCCCATCGGCTTGTTCGGAATCACTTATCTTGTTACACGAATTCTAACCGAGTCTATTCCAATAGCTTCTATAGTTGGGTTAGCGGGTCTTTGGTCCGGAATCCTCATCACCTATCTCATTGCCAAATTATTTGAAACGAAGCTTCTTAAAGACTAATGTTGGTTTCGAAAAACACCAGCAAAGCAACTCAGAGGATTTGTTGTTATCCTCGGAGTTTGTTTGAAACGGAAATAAGACGATCGACGGTTTTATGGAGTGTTTTTAATCCTTGTTTATCAGCCTCTGCTCCCGCGGCTTTCTTATCCTTTGACCAAATGGTAGCTCCGAGATTAGCTCCAAAAGCTCCACCTCCAATTGAAAAAATGAGATTAATCATGTAAAAGTCATGAATTGAGCGTAATGTGGGTTCTTGGCCGCCAACGCGATCTCCACCTATTGCTGCCGCTGCACCAATTTTTCCTTCAAACACCGTTGGGTTCTTTGCTACCATCGCACGTGTGCGATCTAAGAGGGTTTTGAGTTGTCCACTAATATTGCCTTGATACACGGGACTTCCAAGAATGTAAGCATCAGCCCATTCTAAGAGCTCATAAACTTCTTCCATGTCATCCTTGAAGACACAACCTTCTCGGGTTCGAATGCAGTGGTCACAATGAATGCAAAAGTTGAGCTTCTTATCCATAACGGAAAAGTATTGGGTGTCTGCGTTATACTTCTCTTTGGCATGTCGTAGGGCTTCTTGAATTACGAATTCTGTGGCAGCTTTTCGTGGGCTTCCGGACACTCCCAACACTCGAAGGGGTCTATTACTCATAGAATCCACCAGCGTATACCTTGTGGTTCTGATTTTTCTACCTTATCGATTCTCTACTCTCAGGGGAAAAGTTCTCTAGGACAAGAAGCAATGAAAATAAGCACTTATACTCAATGAAATTGTAAGGGATTGATGATGACTGTGAAGTTTGCTTGGGCAATAACTGGAGCTGGGGATTATATGACTGACTCAATTCAAGTGATGAAAGAAATTGTAACCGAGTACGATGTTAAAGTGCTGGTGTTTCTTTCAAAAGCGGGTATCCAAGTGATTAAATGGTACAAACTTATGGAAGACTTGAAGACCATTAGTCCAAAGATACGAACCGAAATCGACGCAAATACTCCATTCATTGCTGGGAAGCTCCAAAAGGGCACATACCGGTTCCTTGTAGTAATGCCCGCAACTGCAAACACTGTGGCAAAAATCGCCTACGGCATCGCAGACACCTTGATTACGAATTCTGTGGCTCAAGCCATGAAGACCGCTGTTCCCATTTACATTTACCCCGT
>JGI2171J19970_10000748_pt1 | contig 17847 bp, 14 predicted proteins | sample DeeMarSWOR324_28_FD_19970 | JGI IMG/M metagenome (IMG submission 19970) | reverse complement strand
CATCAGCGTTTTCATCCCCGTCTACAAAGAGTCCAAGCAATTGCCCAATATACTGAATAAACTAGTTTTACAAGACGTTAACAAAGAAATTTTTGTAACCATTGACGCGCCTAATGAACAATTTTTAGAAAAAATTCAACATTTTAACAGCGTGAAATTCATAATTAACCAGAAGAGAATTGGAAAAGCAAACGCCCTGAACAATTCTGTAAAGCTGTCATCAGGCAAAGTGCTACTGTTTTTAGATGCTGACATAGAATTGCCAGACGACCCGGCCTTTTTGAAGAAGATAATCAAAGAAATGAGGCATACCGACATTCTTGACATAAAAAAGAAAGTGACAAAAAACTCTTTCTTATCAAAAATGGCGTATTATGAATATTTCACGTTCAACATCAGCGCATGGATAGCTTCAAAAAATCTACAAAAATGCCCAGCAACCAACGGTGCTGCATTCGCCATCAAAAGAGAAACATTTGACGCAGTAGACGGATTCAGAACGGTTGTGGCTGAAGACTTGGACCTCGCCACGAGAGTTTTTCTCGATGACCATTCTTTCGCTTATACCAAGAAAGTTGAAGTGCAAAATGTGGTGCATTCAAACTGGAGTAAATGGGTTAAGCAGAGGAAAAGATGGGCTATAGGCCAAGCATTGTGGTTGAGAGAATGGTATAAGGATTTGTTTAAAAGGTGCCTTAAAAAACCTCAGATATTCCTTCCCGGCTTGTTTTTCCTCTACCCCTCTGTCATGGTGTTCTTCCTAACTGTGGCAGTGCCAAGCACATGGATGCACGAGTCGCTTCTAATATTTTCTTTCTTCTTATCAGTGAAATTCAACATTGCGTTGCCAGTTTTCCTTGTATCTCTTGCAACGGCTGACTTGCTTAAGGCATTACTAATTTCACTGGCTAGTTTCGGGATTACTGCGGTTACTTTTTATGCTTTTTCTAGAAAGCTTGGTTTCGAAATAAAACTTCATGAACTCTTCGTCTACTACTTCTTCTACTCTTTTGTGTGGATAACGATAACGGTTATCGGGTATGTTCAAGTCTTGGTTTTCAAGAAAAACGTGGCTCCAGACTGGGTAACCTGAACACCTGGGCAGTTTTAGCTGGGAACCGCGGCAAGCAGGCGATAGGTAAAATTATATCTTAACGCGTTTTATTATGAACTCCGTTGAGGGTCCGTGGCGCAGCACGGATAGCGCGTCAGCCTTCTAAGCTGAACGTCCTGGGTTCAAATCCCAGCGGACCCGCTCCATTTAGGCATGGACCCCTATAGGTCACGACTCAAACCACGTTAGATCCAACAGATCTCGCTGGAAAAATCAACGCACAATCTTTTGCTCCCCTTTTTGTCGTGAGGTTTTCAATCAAAAGCTAGACTTAGTGTTCTTTATCTTGAAACATACTGGTGTCCAAGCCGAACTTGAATCGACAAACAATATTTGGGAGAACTTTGCATAGATTGTGGAAGGATTTATCATAAATACTACATTCCGATAGAAGAATTCACCATAAATGTTATATTATAACAGCACTGATACGGTGCAACTGGTAGATTATTGCATGGTATACACGTTCCTGCGCGCGCCCATTAAAAAAGCGATATGCGTGCGCACATGCAATGTGAAGAAAATTGTTTTTTTGGCTTTTATAGTGGTGCTCTTGTCAACGGCAACGGGTGTAGTTTTTATAAAACCAGTTATATCAGACCCAGCAGAACCAGTCCACAACCCTAACACTGGTAAAAACTACACAACGATCCAAGAAGCGATAAACGCTGACGAAACCCTAGATGGACACACGATTTCAGTCGATGCTGGAACATACTATGAGAATGTAGTTGTAAACAAGTCTATTTCGCTTATAGGCGAAAACAGAATTAACACAATTATCGATGGCAGTGGCTTAGATCCTACACAAGACCTTGTCAGAATAGACGCAGACAACGTTGACATGAGCAATTTCACAGTAACAAATGCTGGGCTCAGAGGCATAAACGTCGAGGATTCACGGTACTGTGAAGTTCACGAAAATATTGTGTGTTTCAGCGGTGACAGAGGAATCGTGTTCGCCAATGGAGGGAATAACAGTGCCTATGACAACATTGTATACAATAGTAGCGCTTACGGTGCTATTGAAGCCGTTTGGAGCAGCAACAACACGATATATAACAATTTAGCGTACTTCAATCAATGGGGTATCGCTACCAACCACGGCTCCTCCAACCTCATTTACAACAACACGGTCCATTCCAATAGAGGGTCGGGCATCCATATAGACTGGCCTTCAACAGGCAACATGGTCTACAACAACAATATTAGTTTAAATGCCAACAATGGCATTTCCTTCATGAACCAAGCCAGTGAAAACATAATAAGAGAAAATGAAATAGCAGGAAACAACGTTGGCATTTACTTATCCGACTCTTCAAACAACATTATATACCATAATAACTTCGTGGATAACACTAAACAGGCGTATAGTGAAGTCTCAACGAATGTTTGGGATGATGGTTATCCTTCTGGCGGGAACTACTGGAGCGACTACACAGACATAGACCAGTGCAGCGGACCAGACCAAGACATTGAAGGAAGCGACGGAATATGGGACCACCCATACAAAATTGATGATTACAACCAAGACAACTACCCAGTATTTGGACGCGCAAACGTTGACATAGTTCTCGTTATTGACCGTTCGGGGAGTATGTCTTGGTATGGTGACGTGATACATCACAGTTCAGGCGCTTTAACATCTACTTGGAGAAAGGTTGATACATTTGATATAGATTCATCAGTTGATACCTTCGATGTTGTTTTGGAGACTATTGAAAATCTGGAAGTACATCTGTACATAAAGAGTCCTTCTGGAACGCCGTATGGTTATGGTTATACAACTTACGACTCTCTAGATCATAAATATGATGCGTATGTTGAATATACAGGGGTAGCTTATGTTGGTATATTTCAAAGTAGCAGTGTAGAACCAGGCACTTGGGAAGTTTATGCGACTGGGCCCTCAGATGTAAATTATGAGTTAGTTGTCCAAGGTCCGCCTGTTAGACTCGATGCAGCAAAAGAGGCTGCGAAATATCTTATGGATCTCATGAGCGATGGAGACCAACTTGGTCTAGTCGCCTTTGGTGATACTTCACTTGAAAAAAGACTAACCTTGCTTAATACAAAAGAGAATAGAGATTCCTTAAGGTCTGCAATAGATTCTGTGATTATCAGTGGTGGAAGTGAACTGGGTGATGGGATCCATTTTGCAAAAGAAGAGTTAGTAAGTGAAAGACATAGATTTAGCACCATTCCAGCTATGGTTGTGTTTACTGACGGCGTCTGGAGTGGCGGAAGTGATCCTATTCAAGGAGCAAATGAGGCTAAAGACGCTGGCATTAAAATATATCCCATTGGGCTCGGAAGAGTTGACCATTTACTACTCATAGAAATTAAGGATATAACCGGAGGAGATTATCTATATGCCCCAAGCACTTCTGAGCTAAAGTCAATGTATCAATCAATGATCGCAACTGCCAAGGGTTGGTCAACAGTAATGTCTGCAAGAGGAACGGTAAAACAAGATGAAATCAACGAGCAAGAAGTAATAATCGATTCAACGGTCTTGGAAGCTTCTTTCTCCGTTGATTGGACAGCTGGCGATCTTGATTTAACGTTAATACGTCCTGACGGTAGCTTGATTGATCCAGCAGTTGCAGACATAGATCCCGCTATCAGATATGTAAGTGCAGCTACTTATGAAATCTATAATGTAAAGTCCCCTATGCCTGGTACGTGGACGATGGTTGTAACTGGCGTGGATGTTCCTCCTGAGGGAGAAAGTTTCAGTGCCCAAGTGACAGCTCAAACAACTGTTACGCTAAATTTGGCTACTGACAAACCCAGCTATACTTATCCAGAGCCAGCAAAGATTATGGCAACATTGGAAGATACTGGTAATCCCTTAACTGGTGCGGATGTTGAGGTTATCGCGACGAGACCCGATGCTTCTCAAATTAGCATTACATTATTTGATGACGGATTAGATGCACATGGTGACATTAACGCAAATGATGGCGTTTACACAAACTACTTTACACAATATAGCAAAGATGGAAGCTACACCTTAAGAGCAATAGCTGTCGGTGCAACTCTTATTGGAGAAGACTTTTCTAGAGAAGCTCAAAAGACAATTTTGGTTTCTGGAGTCCCACCCGATGTCACTCCGCCAACAACTCTTCATGACTACGATGATTTATGGCACACCTCAGACCTTACCATCACATTAACGGCAATTGATGATTTCAGTGGCACAGCGGAAACCTCTTACCGCATTAATAATGGCGCCATCGAAACTGCAAGTGAACGTGGACAACCTTTCATAACAACAGAGGGGAGTAGCAACACACTAGAATACTGGAGTGTGGATAATGCCGGCAATGAAGAGCTCCCTCACAAAATGTTAACAGGAATAAAGTTGGACAAGACTCCGCCCGCATCCTCAATCAACTTAAACGGCGCATTGGGAAATAACAATTGGTTCGTATCTAATGTCGCTATAACTTTAGTTGCAACCGACAATGTTGCAGGAGTCGACAACATAGAATACAGCTTTGACAACACTATTTGGACGACGTATACAACGCCTTTAACCATTGCTGACGAAGGCTACACCACCGTCTATTATAAATCAACAGACAAAGCTGGTAACGTAGAGACACTTAAAACCGAAACAATAAAAATCGATAAGACCAATCCCTATGGCTCTGTCCTAATCAACAACGATGATATCCATGCGACTTCAACCTCAGTGACATTAACTTTAACCGCAACTGACGCAACTTCAGGCATAGCTGAAATGCGTTTCAGCCACGACAACATCATATGGACGCCTTGGGAAACATATTCCACCTCTAAGGCTTGGGCACTCACAACAGGCGACGGCACAAAAACTGTATACGTTCAATACATGGACAACGCTGGCTTAATTTCACCATCATATCAAGACACCATCATATTAGACACAACAAAACCAACAGCTAACGCTGGCATAGACCAAACAGTTAACGAAGACACGCAAGTAAACTTCGACGGATCAGGTTCAACAGACAACTTAGGCATTGTAAACTACGTATGGGCCTTCACGGACGTGACGCCAAAAACCCTAACAGGCAAAAATCCTAATTACATCTTCGCAACGCCAGGCACATACACAGTCACATTAAACGTTACAGACGCTGCCGGAAACTGGGCTACAGATACTGTCGTCATAACAGTTTTAACTGTCACACCATCGGATGGCACTGGGCAAGATAGCACCGGGCAAGATGGCACTCAGCCAGCTACTAAGCCAGACGTCACCAAACCCGTAGCTAACGCAGGCTCAGACAAACTGGTAGTTGAGGACATGGTCGTAAGTTTCGACGCTGGAGGCTCCAGCGACAATGTGGGCATCGTTAGCTACGTATGGGATTTCGGAGATGGAACCACTGGAACAGGCATAACCGTAACCCACACTTATGCGGAAGCGGGAACCTACACCGTTACGCTGACGGTTAAAGACTCGGGTGGAAACAGCCAAACTACCTCGATCAGCGTCACAGTTCAAAAAGATACAGATGGAGATGGTGACCCCGACACAACAGACACGGATGACGACAACGATGAAATGCCTGACGCGTGGGAAATAGACAATGGACTGGACCCTCTTGACGCCCAAGATGCTTCTTCCGATCCCGACAATGACGGATTGACAAACCTTCAAGAATATACGCAAAACAAGGACCCCAACGCTTACGATGCTGAAGTCATATACCTTCGACCCCTATATGTTGTTGCCGCAGCGGTAGGAGCATTTACCGTGGCTACAGCTGCTACATTGGCGCACTTGACCGGTTTGGGCGCATCCTTCGATTCAGCTATCTCAAAACTCCCACTCCCTGACGAACTTAAAGAGTTCCTACAGCTTTATGGTGAAAAATTGTTCGAAACGGTTGACAAAGCGAAGTTGGAAGCCCTAGAAAAAGCGCCTTTCATTACAAGAGGAGAAGTGGCAGCCCTCGGGGTTTCAGCTTTAATTGCGACGATTGTTTTTGGCGCGGAGGAAGCAAACGGCTTACCAAACTTCCTAACCACCTCAGGACTTGCGAATTTTATTCCTCCAGCGTTGGTTTCCGTATGCGTAGTGATTATTTTTGCGGAGCTTTTTGAGGCTTGTTGCGCTCGAATATGTAGGGTCCATAAACAATTCAGACTTTGGATGTATGGAGTAATAATGTTTCTCGTCTCTGGTCTCGTGTTCCAGTTTCCCCTCGGTTCTCCCGGAATTACAAGATACCGAAGCGGAGAAATTTCTAATAAGGCTAAAGGGCTATTTGTTCTGTCAAAAATGCTCTTACTTCTGACGCTTACGCTTCCCTTCGCAGGATTATTAATGCTAGGCGTCAATACTGTAGGTGAAATCGGTTTATCTGTAGGTGAGATCGGGTTGTGGCTCACCCTAATAACAGTATTTTATTCTCTCATACCGCTAAGACCTCTCGTAGGAAAAGCACTTTTCGATTACAAAAAAGAAGTTTCGTTAACCGCCCTAGCTGTATCTGGGATCCTTCTTTTCAGTTTTATCTTCAGCCGTTTGACTAATGTAACATTTCTGCCTCATGTAACATACTTAGCAGTAGGAGCAGTTTCAGCGTTTCTGGCAACGATCACTCTAAGTCAACTGAGAAAAACGCATCCGACATAAAAGAGTGTGTTACTTCTCAAGACCGAAAAGATGATGATTCTCAAAGGTTTTTTGTCCATACGTTTAGTTACGCCTTCAGCCAAGGCGTCTCTGGTGGAGACCTGTATTAACTTAAACCTGTTGGCTTAGAGATTTTCTTACATAAATTATAAGAACTTACAGAGAGTATGTAATGGGTGGGGCTAGTATGAAAGAGCGAAAGGTTCTTTGCTTTGCTCTCGTAGCTCTCATCACCTTGCTTATAATTAGCGCGGACAAAGTTCAACCGGTTGAAGCTTGTTATGGTCCGCACATAACCGCAAATATAAGCAAAACTCAAGTCTACATAAACGAAACAGTTACCGTGACAGGAAACGTATGTCCCGCAGAAGAAAACCTGTCGATAAGGGTGACGTTCACTAGGCCAGACTACACTTGGGTTGAGCAGTGGGTCCTAACCGACAACGTAACCGGCGAGTTCAGCGTCACTCAGGCGCTTGACATGGCTGGTTATTGGAACGTATTTCCCATTTACGGTCACATATGCGACAGACTATTCGTCACCGTAACCGACCCCACAGCCGACCCGGATGCGCCACCTCTGGAAAAGCCTGATTTGTCAACTAAGATTAACTACTCCGTCATCGCACTGGCTGCTGTATCGACAACGGTTGCGGTGGTAGCCGTAACGTGGGGAACAAGGAAGAAGACCCGAAAAATCAGTTCTTTCAGACTTTTCGTACAAATACTCTTTGTGTTCCTAATCTTCACGGGCATATTCATTGATCACCAGAATTTGCCGTGGCCCGCCGAGCAAATAGCACCCCACGACGTTTTGCTCGGGACGAAAGAGCTTGGCGACACCATGCCAGATGGTCTTCCACTTCCAGTTTTCGGATGTTACTATCCTTGCGGGAGAACCATAACCTGCCCACTTTGGCAAATCCAAGCGTACATTTATCCTTTCTGGGATGCTGGACGCGGCTGGGGAGTAAACTACGATACCTCAGGCATAACTAGGTTGGCCATTGTCGTCGGCATCGTGATCTTGGCGTCGGTTCTTCTGGGAAGGTTCTGGTGCGGCTGGATCTGTCCCTTCGGCTTGTACTTGGATCTGGTTACTCGCCTCAGAAAAGCCTTAAAAATAAAATACCGGACTTTTTCAGATGGATTTAATGAGAAGTTCCATCAGCTCAGCTACGTCATTCTCGCTGTCATTATTATTCTCAGCGTTGTTTTCGGTGCACAAGCTATCGCGGGGACTCAGCTAGTTCCTGGAACAGAGAAAGGAGGTTTCGTCTACATGTACTTCTCAGCGCCGTTCTGCCAAGTTTGCCCCATGAAACCATTGTGCATTCTGGGGGAGACTTCTGTTGGATTAATGAGACCGGAGTGGATCTTTGGTCCGACAACGGGCCAGTTCTATCAGTTAGGCTACTACATTACCTCGCTAAACCTGTTTGTGCTGGGTATAGTAACAGTGGCAGCGTTCTTCTTCAGGCGGTCATGGTGTAGAATCTGCCCGTTGGGCGGGCTAATAGCCTTATTCAACAGGTTTCCCCCCTTCAAGTGGATATCAGGCGTCCGCCTAGACAAGGTTGAGGAGAAATGCACGAAATGCGGCATTTGCAAGAGAGTATGCCCCACCCAGGTTACAGAGGTTTACGAGGAGAAAGGTGGAGACGTAACCTCATCCAACTGTATTCTTTGCCTGCGATGCGTCGAAATGTGTCCCTACGAGGACTGCTTGAAGTTCAAGGTTGCTGGAAAAACAGTTTGCAAATCACGCAACTGGCTAGAATAAACCTAAATATAAACGAAATTTAGAATGTCAAGTGAGATAACGATGAAAAAAATCGTGGCAACCACGCTAATTTTCTCACTGTTGATAGCCAACCTGCTATTTGCTTCTGCAAACGCACAACCCGCGCTACCAACAATCTACATTAGACAGGACGGAAGCATTGATCCCCCCACCGCGCCTATTCGACGTGACGGAGACGTCTATACTTTCACTGGAGACGCTTTCGCCCGCATCTACGTCCAGAGAGGCAACATCATAATCGACGGAGCAGGCTATACGCTTCGAGGACCTTACAACGGCACGGCAACAGACATATGGATCATAGGTCAAGGTCCTGACCAACCGACCAACGAAACGCTTGTTCCATGGGTAATAGGCCTAGACTTGGGCGGCGCAGACGTTAAAGGTTTGACGATTAAAAACTTGAATATTAAGAATTTCAGCATAGGCATGTACATCTGGACTGAAAACAACACAGTGATTGGAAACGCTGTTTCAGAAAACATCGTCGGCATCCTGCTCAGTGGATGCAATAACGGCATCACCAGAAACTACATTGGAAAGAATGATATGGGCATCTTTTTTGGGGTAAACACGCCTGGAGATGAACCAATTAACATAACTCTCAACCATAACAGCTTTGTTGATAACGATGTGCATTTTAGCGGTTGTGTCTGCGAGGACTACAACACAACTGAACCCATGCACACTTGGGATGACGGCAAAGAAGGCAACTTCTGGAGCGACTACAACGGAATTGACGCCGACGGCGACGGCATAGGCGACACACCATACATAATTGACCCCCAGAACCAAGACCGCTATCCGCTAATTCAAATTGCAGCTACTCAGCCAGCTACAACTCCAAAAATGCCAGTTGAAACAATAATCGCGGCTATTGCGTTGCCGATAATCATAGCTGCCGCAGTGGTTGCTTACAGAAGAAGAAATAAAAAAAACTCTGAGAACACAGAAAATGTCGTTGATACCTGAAATTCCAAACCCGTATGTTGCGGCGTTTGCTGTTGGACTATTATATGGCTTAGTGTTTTGCACCTCATCATGTCTCCCATACATTGCAAGCTACATCGCGGGTATCGGGGCGGACTTCCGCAAAGGCGTAACTGTCACATTAATCTATAATATGGGTCGCGTGACTGCCTATGCCTTGATTGGAGGCTTAATAGGCATATTTAGTGGCGCTTTCAGGTTTGTGGTGAGTGAATCATCCATTTCCCCTTTTCAGCAGTACTCTTCATACGCTTTCGGCATAGTAACTATAATCATCGGCATAAGTATACTTTTAAAGAGTAGATCCAAGCCTCACAATTGCAATCCAGAGAGCAAGGAAAACTTGAGCTTAAAGACAGTTAGCGGAAGATTTGATGTGCGTGCTTTCTCACTGGGTTTCAGCAGAGGGTTAGTGGTGTGCCCACCATTGATGCTACTTCTCGTATACGCTATACCTTTCGCGACTCCGATTGACAGTTTTGTCTTGGCAGTTTTGTTTGGTTTGGGAACTGCTATTTCTCCAATGCTATTGTTAGGTGGAGTCACGGGTTGGCTTCTCAACAAAGCTCCCTTATTTAGGAAATGGATATCCATAGTAGGTGCTGGAATACTCATAGTGCTAGGAATTGTCACTATAGCAAACACAATAATCGTCGCTAATGCATGAAGGCGAATTACTATTAAACTGGTCATTTCACCCTTTAAACGAAATATAAAAAAGGCTTTTTTCACACTCTATAGAAATTAAAGTGTCCCAAACGGTGATTTTGATGAGACGGAAGGATTATCTCCAGAATCCAGTGAAACACATAAAAATAAACGGCGCACTGACTGTGGACCAGTTAATGCAGCAGTTTAAGGGTTCAGGCTCTTTCGGCGCTGGAAGGCTCGCCCGAGCATGCAGCATATACGAGAAAATGGTGCGAGACAAAGAGTGCACCGTGTTTCTAGCTCTTTCTGGCGCCGTGGTTCCAGCGGGAATGCGTACGCTCGTCGCTGATCTCATTCGTGCAAGACTCGTCGATGTTGTAGTCAGCACGGGAGCCAGCATGGTTCATGACGCCATAGAAGCCTTGAACGGGCACCACTATAAAGGAAGTTGGGTCGCGGATGACGATGAGCTTTACAAGTACCACATATTCCGCATTTATGACGTTTTCGTGCCAGAAGAAGACTACGTCCGACTGGACTACCGACTTGCTGAAATGTACCGTGAGATTGCTGCTAAGAAAAACGGAGCAAGCCTCTCTTCAAACGAGTTTGCGTGGGAACTGGGCAAGAGGCTCAAGGACCCGAACTCTATTCTGCGCGCTGCGTACGAGGAAAATGTGCCCATCTTCATTCCAGCGGTCCGCGACTCGGAATTCGGCTATATCCATTTGCTTCACGCTTCACAGGAAAACCAAAAAGACATTCTAGAGGTTGACGCCTTCAAGGATGTGCCGCTTATATGCGACATTTGTAGGAAATCGCCTAAAAACGGGATGGTAGTGATTGGCGGCGGCGTGCCTCGAAACACGGTTCAATCTGCCGCTATTGCAGCTAAGAAGGGCATGGACTACGCGGTGGTAATAACCATAGATCGACCTGAAACTGGAGGGTTGTCAGGTTCTACGCTTAGAGAAACAGTGAGCTGGGGAAAAGTGAAAGGTGAAGCCGACAAAGTCATGGTCATCGGCGACGCTTTAATAATCTTCCCGATAATTGTTGCTTCTGTCGTTGAGAGACTGGGCAGCAAATTCACGCGTACACCGTATCTTAAACGTGGAAAGCTTGGCGCTCGGAGGAGAAAATGAATGAAAAAGGGAGAGCAGGAAAAAAGGTTCTGCGGCAACTGTGGCAGCCATAACCCTTACGAGTATCCGACAAGGATGTTCTGTTCAACGCGCTACGCTCAAAACAAGGACCCAATAGTGGATACGCTATGGTGCTGTGATCAGTGGAACCCAGTCAGCCAAGAATGCCACTGCGTCCGAGAAGCCCTCAAGAAAAAGCACAGCACATGACGCAACGCTAAAGTTATTATGTAGAATCCGTGTCTTGTTGGCGTAGGCTGGAGCCCGGTGGTGTAGCGGTCAAGCATAGGGGCCTCTGGAGCCCTCGACGAGAGTTCGAATCTCTCCCGGGCTACATCAACCCCTAGTCAGGACGCTTTCAAACTCTCGATTTGTCAACAAGGATTTATTATATTGGGAATTTTCAAGTCAAGTTTCAGAGGTAACACCGTTTTTTCCACGTTGTTTTTTGCGCTCAATCATTGTTGACAGGGTTCCTTCCAGCAGGAACAGAATCGTGGAGGTCGCAGTAACGATGATAAGCAGTATGAAGTCATAGGGGAACTGTTCGCCATTGATTAACCTCATAGTGGCGATAACTGCTTCTACGCTTAAGATGCCGATGAAGAAGAAAGCGTAGAAAAGTGGTCTCGGGAACAGTCTGCTGCCCACCCAAAAGTGACCCTTCACCCTTTGCCTCTGCTTTACGGTGTATCCACCGAATGCGTCCTTTTCGATCAGTCCGAGTTCCTCCAGCTTCTGCAGGTTACGATAGGCGACGCTGGGGCTGCTGAGGTTGACTATGCGGGTGATTTCTCTGGGTCCAAGCGGTTTGTCCGCGTTCGCTAGCGCAACGTAAATTCTAAGTGTGTTACCGTCTAATTCTTGATCGCCGTTCACTGCGGGAGCCTCGTTCCGATGGAGACATCCATTCCGTTGTAGAATATCAGTGTTTGGTTTTCGCTTATGAGGTTGTTGTATAGGTGCGCTTGATCGAAGGTTTGAAGTGAAATCTGCTTGTAGTCTACACCGAATGGATGAACGTTTTCTTCTCCATAAGACTGTCCCTCAACCTGTGCATGAATCCATATGCTGGTGTCGGTCAGGGAGCTGTAGACGATATCATGAACGCCGATTACACCCGACAAGTAAATCAGCCTTGAGTCGTTTGCGCTCCAGATATTGTCCCAGCCTGGATAGTATGATATTTGCCTGGAGTCCGTCAGGATAGAGTTGTCTGCACGTATGACTCCGTTGGAGTCCACTGAAATGGATGGTCCGACGATGGTGTCGAAGTTGGTGATGTATGCGGGCTGGTTGGAGTGGTTTGTGATGTTGAGGACTATGAAGTATGAGATTACGTTGACGTCTAATTCGTAGGGTGTTCCGCCAACGTTTACAACTTCGTGGGGTATGCTGTAGTTGCGCCACAGCCCAGAAATGTTCGCGTCCAAGTATGGGCTTCCGAAATAGGCGTAAACCACATCTACGCCTAAATCTGCCTTTTTTGAAACTGGCATGTTCATGACTAAAAGTGGATAGGCCAACGCCAAACCCAGAACTAACGCGGCTAAACACCCTGCCACTATTATGATTGAACTGCGTTTCACTTGATTTCACCGATGTTCCGATAGTGGAGGTCACATTTAATTGTCACTACGGAACACAGCCGTTCCTGAAGGGAACAGTACACGGCACCGATGCCCTAACATTGTTAGGTCGAAATTTAAACGAGATAAGTCACGTGTGCCGGGTTCTCAGCGTTTAACACTCAGTCAGCGCGTGTCTTTTCTCCATTCTGGAACAAGTACACGTTGCCTATGAACGATAGGGCGTCATTATCGTAAACAAGCGCTGAACGTTCAGGTATGGCATATATTTTCTCTTCTTTCGACAGCCTTTTCAGTTCACCGTCTTTAGAAGGTTTGTAATGCGCTTTGACGCTGAAGTCCACTAGCCCAATGCCCCTGATCAGCCTAATCGTTGGTTTGCGCCTGTTTTTTGTAACTACGCACTTTTTGCCCAGCGCTAAGGCACCTGCACTTCTTCCAACGACAACTCCATCATACTTGCGCAGTATTCTGTCTACGTTCCTGTTTTTTAGTCGCTCAACCAAAACGCTTGCAAGCCCACCTGGCAGGTATATCAGGTCGGAACGCTCGACTTTCCCTGCAACTTCTTCGAGCGTATCTGAATATTCCACAAATTCAACGGTAATTGCGCCGAGACTTCGGAAATAGTCAAACAGCCTTTTCCTGCGCCTATACGCTTTGTCGAACGACGCTCTTGCCCAGGGAACGACCCCAACACGAGGCGCTTCGCTTGCGTCGCGGAAGGCAATTTCATTGATTTCTCTCGCATCTCTTTTGATTACGTTTTCTCCGCCCAGAAAATACAATCTTGTCATACGTACTATACCCATCCGTTACTTTAAAGCATGGTGTTCTCGAAACGATGGATCTAGCTGGCTGCAAGAACGTCGTAACTTGTATTGCGCGGAATGTGTTTCCAGTTTTTCTTCACGGAAACGTTTATTGTATGCTTTGCGAGTGAAAAGTGACAGGTGCCGATTTGGCTGAAACAGACGAGTACACCGAAATATTTGCGGCGCTAAAACATCCGGTGCGTCGCCAAATTTTGCTTTTTCTTGAAGAGAAGGGTGAAGCATCCTTCACGCAGGTTCAGAACGCCGTTGGCATAGAGGACACGGGGTTGATGAGTTACCATTTGAAGGAGCTTGCGCCTCTTGTTGAGCAGTCTGAAAGAGGAAAGTATCGCCTTTCCGAGGTGGGTCAGGCTGGAGTGGAGCTTTTTCAGAGGGTTGAGAGGGAGCGGCACAGGTCAACCGTCGCCGTTCGCAAGGAAATTGATAAGTATCTGAGCGAAACAATCGTGAAAAGCGTGCTTTTAGTGCTTCTATTGGCATTCACGTTTAGTGTTCCAGCAACCGTTGATATTCTCTTGGCGGTTCAGAGCTTTACGGGTGTTTCCCTGTTTCAGTTGACGGGCATGTTTCTGGTTAGCTTTTTTGGGATGGTCTTCGGAGTTGTCTTGTTCTCCTTGTATTATAGGCATTATCACTCTAAGGATGCCAAAGCAAGCATCAGGTACTCAACGATTTTTGCCGCAGCGATTACTCTGGTGTCTAGTCTAGTGTTTTATCAAATATACACCTTTGGTGAAGGCTCATTGACTGGTAGCGGGATTCCGTGGCAGTTTGGAGCTTTACGAGCCGTCGGTTTTATGGCGTGCGCCCCAGCCGTGGCATATGCAATTAGTAAGGTGAAAAAGTAGGCGCTAACACGTTTCACGGTTTTTCTTCCACAAGCGCCAAATATTGCATCAGCATTGGCGTTGAAGCCTCGTCCAGCGAGTAAATTGTCTTCAATCCTTCGTTTGCTTGCATAATGAACTCCGTCTTTCCTAACCGTTTCATATGCCACGTCAACGCCTGAGACGTTATCGAAACCTCACCTGCTAATTCGCCGTGCGACAACTGCTTCTTGTTCAGCAACGCTTCCAAAATCCGCTTAGCCGTCTCGTGTCGCAGTAGGGAAATCGTCAGCATTTCCTTCTTGGAGAATTTCTTAGATGGGAAGAAGCGTTTGTAACGTCCGTCACGAATAAACGATACAAGCCCCGCTTTGACGAGAACGCCCAAGTGATACTGCGCTAAACCAACTGGAAGGCTTAAGCTGGCGCATATTCCTCTGAACTGGATTCCGGGATTGTCCTTAACGAAGTTGTAGATTTGCGTGCGCGTGCCGTTTGTGAAAGGCGCTTGGTTATTAGCACCGACGTTAACGCTTAAGGAAGTGGGAAAAGCCAACAAACAGTATTGGTCAGTTGTGATTGCCCGCAGGCTGGGAAGTCCCGAGGAAACTTGAACCAAGCGAGAAGTTGGCGCAATGCTGAACGTGAAGCCCTTCTGTTGGTGCATCAACGCCGCGAAAGCGACTAAAATGATGGAGGCTAACACGAACGCGATTAATGCTCTCTTCAGCGCTGGCTGCATCATTTCTTCGCCTGTGAACAGCCTTTAGCGCTTCTAGTTTTTAACAGTATTCGTAAACAAACGTACTAGAAAAAACGTAACGCACACGCCATATTGCCCTAAGAGGCAACAACAACAAAATGGAACGCCTAAACGGTGAAATCCGAGACAGAGAAAAGACTATGCGAGGGTTAAAGCGGAGACGAACAACAATTCTTGAGGGTATGCAGATTTATCACAATTTTATCCGTGAACATGAAGGGCTAAACAGAAAAACGCCTGCTGAAGCTTGCGGAATAACCATAGAAGGACAAAACAAGTGGAAAACTTTGATTTAGAACGCAAGTAAGAAATAAGGGCACAATTCACAGTTATCCCAAATTTTGTATATTAATTACACCGAATTAAAGTCTGTGCAATTTATGTCTCAAAATATTTACCAAGCTGTAAATGCCTGTCTTAAACCTGTGAAAGAGGACATAGCCAAAATTGACAAACGCGTCAAAATGATACTTGCTCAGCTAGACCAAATTGAAACAAGAGTAAAAGCTCTCAGCAACCAATTAACTAATATTGAAGATGCTGTTAAACAGAAGTCAAAGGTTTAACAACATGGCTTCAACAAAGCTATCAAAAGTATGCATCAACAAGTCAACCTCATCAATAGACTTCGCAACAGAAGAACATCTTGTTGATTTTCTGGAAATACTTAGAGCTAAATCAAATTTACCAATTAAAAAATTATTGAACATGCTATATGCTAAAGAAGCTGATACAGTATCCTGCTCAAGAGAAGACACTAACTACTCCTTCTTTGCAAGTCAAAGTCGAAATGGAGTATCAATTATCGTTAAGAAGTTAGGAGAAGAAACGATAGAGTTTAGCATCCCAAATACTAAGCTAAAAAGAATAAAGACAATTTCTTAGGTTATAAGACCACTGCGTATTTACTCTGTAGAGTTATCAACCGAAAGGTAACAGAATCGTTCTGTCTCATTTAATTTGGAGACTACCGCCCAATTTTTTAACCTGTTTCTCCAAAGAATCTAGTGCATCTTGAACCTTTTTGGTTCCTTTTGCGACGCTTCCGTCTTTATCTTTTAGATTTATCATTGTACCACAATTATTACACTGAACAGTCTCTCCTCTCTTCACTTGCAATATGGTTACTTTGTTTTCTTTACCACATTTTAGGCAACGTAAAGTAATTTTCAAAGAATCCACATCAACCATGCCAATCACAAATACTTTAATTCACTTGATATGGCTCAAAAGCTTTGCGTTACTGCAAACCGTAAACTTTAATATATAAAGTTGTCATTTTGCCAAAAACTGCTATTCAGTATGTACTCTGCGAAGTAGCAGACGAAAATTTACATGAAGAAGAAACAGTCGCAGACTTGACAGAACCCTCTGTTGCTTTATATAAGGGGGTATATTTTTTTCCGAGCGGTTGAAGTCTCAGACAGCGATGACCAAGCTTAGGTTCTACACTATAGTTGAATCTATCAATAGAGGGGGTATAGACAATTTTTCACGCTAGAGAGCAGACGTTTTTTGTCATAAGTCATTTATGTGCATCCATCCATAGCCTATGCAAAACGGTGATGTTCGCGTTTGCCTGTTACGCCTTTCCATTATCCTGTGGCTTACGTCCTCTACAAACTTGGAGGAAAGCTTAGTCTTCCCGCGCTTGTGGTGGGTTCAATGGTGCCAGACCTTGAAATTCCATTCATAATCTTGTTGCTTGGAACAGAAGTNCCGCACAGGTTGGTGCTTCACAGCCTGCTAGGCGCTGTAACTATCGGAACAGNCCTTTCTATAGCGATTACAGTTTTAGTTTATCCAAGGTTAACAAGCGCAATCTTTCCAATCGACAAGCTTAAAGTAAAAGAGAAATGCCGATTCTCACTTGGACTCGCCGTTTCCTGCCTTCTAGGCGTTCTTTCCCACGTGGTGTTAGACATTACAAACCACGCCTACAACCCAATTTTCTGGCCTTTCCTTCCGCNAAATGAAACACCAAGCCCGATTGTTCCACTCTTAGGAGGATTAGGAAACGCGTCTCTGCTGATACACGCGCTTATGATTATCCTTTTCATCGGCTTGTTTGCCAACAAACGCAAGAATTTCTGGGAGCAACTGCTAGTCGGATAACTGGGCTATGTACTCAACGGATTCAGATAACGCTTATTAACTTTGGATGAAGAGTAGCCATGATGAAACATGCCTCTCGAAGGATTCGTAGAATATAAACGGAGAGAATTCTGCAACGACGTGAAATGCCCCGTGCAAATGGAACTAAACCGCCAAACCGAAAAATCAGACGAGTACGAACGCATCAGGAAAACATGCAGCACCGCCTGCAGGTACACCACATGGCAATTTCACCACTGGCTCATAGAGAAAGGTTATTTAATTCTTAGACCAAAAAGTTCCGAGGAGAAATAAACATGGAATGGGGAATGAAAAATAGGCTTTCACGCCTAATCCAAGCAGACGGCAAAGCACTCTTCCTGCCGATAGACCACGGAT
>JGI2171J19970_10000746_pt1 | contig 17858 bp, 18 predicted proteins | sample DeeMarSWOR324_28_FD_19970 | JGI IMG/M metagenome (IMG submission 19970) | reverse complement strand
TGACGGATTGTTACCCCGTTGCACATTCCTGACTTTTATGCAATCTTACGGGATCGAACATTCCTCGTTTTTGTTCATTAAGTCTCATTCGCTCCGCTGACGAGAAAAGGGACGACCAGCTTGGTTAACGCTGAGTCGTTATTGCCTGAGCCGATGTTATCTTACCGGGGGCAATGAGCCACATCAGCACGGCGGCGGCAATCAGCGAACCAAAAATTAAGAGGAAGGCAGGGAAGTAACTATTGGTTTTATCATGGATGAACCCGGCAAGCGGGGGGCCGGTGGCACCAGCTATGGAGAAGCTTAAGGTTATAGTGCCTAAGATGGAGCCAAAGTGTCTTCCCTGAAATAGGTCGGCGGCTGTGCTGTAAAACACCGGCCCGGCAGCGCCAACCCCAAAACCAAAGCAGACTGCAAATAGCACTGGCATCCAGAGGTGAGAGGCATCCTGTATCAGGAATACGAGGGATATTGCCCCAGCGCTTAGCAAGCAACTTGGTATGAAGACCTTTTCCCGCCCAAAGCGGTCGGAGAGGAAGCTACAAAGAGTTCCGAGGATAAAAACGGCGCCAAATAAGCTGTAGATATTGGCTGCCATCATTGGTTCGTAGCCAACGTCTCTGAAGAAATAAATAAGATGGGTTATTGCTATCTGCTCGGTAAAGCCAAGTAGAAAGAAGGCAATAAGAAAGAGTAGCCAGAATTGATAGGTTTTTATCGCACGAGGCAATGTCCAAGTAGTAGATGCCCATTTGCCTCTCCACATCTGTGGCTCAACAGAGTCTTGGGGCTGGGGTGGTTTTTGAGGTGCACCATCGGGCAGAAGCCCCTTCTCCTGGGGGCTGCGGCGTAAAAAAAGGCTGCACAGCGGTACGATAATAGCAATGGGGAAGATTCCGACAATTAAATAGGCCTTCTGCCAGCTGAGGCTGGAGATGAGGAACTGGGCAATGGGGGCTGATATCAGACTACCGCCGAAGCCAGCCGCCATTATACCAATGACCAGGCCGCGCTTTTTGACAAACCATTTGGAGACTATGGTGGTGAGGGGTGTCCAACCAGTCAGGCTTAAGCCTATGGCGGCCATGAACCCGTAGAAAAGAAAGAATTGCCACTGAGCGGTAGCCAGGCTGCACAGGGCAACACCTACACCGGCAATGATACCCCCTAACGGTAGAACTACACTTGGCTTGAATCTATCCACCAGGGTACCAGCCAGTGGTGATGCTAGACCATAGACAAGGAAGGAAATGGAGAACATCAGCGCCGTGCTACCCCGCCCCCAGCTAAATTCATCCACAATAGTGGGGTAGAAAACGGCGAAGCTATTCCTAATGGCATAGCCAAGGACTACGGTGACAAAAGCTACGCCTAGGATGACCCAGCCGTAAAAGATACCCTGACCATCTTTAGCCGTTCTACTAGTAGGCATTGGTTATAGTTTAGGTGCTGACGGCGCTGAAGACTAGTCCTAAGCTCATCCAGTCGGTCACATTAGTCGAGCTGTTGGTTAGAATACTCCTGGATAGCTCTCCCGGGTAACAATCCTGTACAACTCAATTCGGCTCTTAACGCCTAGTTTTCTGTAAATGTTCTTGATATGTGTGTGTACCGTCTGCCGGCTAATGTAAAGCTTTTCGCCGATTTCGTTATCAGATAGCCCTCTAACTAGATAGTGAGTAACGTCTAACTCTCTTCTACTTAGCTGAAATCTAGATTTTAAAGTGACCTCCAGTCTCTTTTCGTCAGAGAAGTCAGAAAAGGTAACCATAAAGCTAGGCGTAGAACCTGTTTGACCGCTTTTCCATATCAGTGAGCATTCGATTCGGAATCTCTGGCCACTTTCCGTAGATACTATCCTCTCTTTGGGCAATAGAGTGGGCTGCCCTTCTGCTTTAACTAAGTCAAGGAGGTCGGAACAATCTTTAATAACAGAGGATGGTACGGGGAACTCACCTGTTTCAAAATAGGGCGGATTATGTATCCTTTTACCGTATAGCTGCAGACAGATATCTCTCGCCTTAGCGTTGTAGAAGGAGGGTGTAAACCTATGGTCTAACCAAAGAAGCCCCTCAGCATCAGCCTCATCGGTAGACAAGAAATGACTTTCCCGAGTGTTAATCTGTGAAATTAAACAAATGTTGTGTATGACGACCCCAAGATGAGAGGCGAGCCTCGCTGCTTTTAAGACTTCCGCATCTTCGTAATCCGGCTGTTTCTTGGAACGCCACAACGTAATCATGCCCTCTAAATTATTTTTCCAGCGTAAGGTCAGGAATAACTCCCAGTATAGGTTCTGCGGCAACATAAAATTATTATAGAAATCTGACCTCTCCCAGTCTCTCAGGGAAATAGATTCTCCAAATTTCAAGACAGTTTTTGATGAAGAAATTGCTTCATTTAGCAGGGGAGAATGCTGGTAGAAAGAATCTTTTACATATACGACAGGGTAATATTTATCTTCGTAAAGATTACGGTTATCTGACTTGAAAGACCGTGACTCAACTATAGTTATGTCCCGTCGACGCCCTTTGATAAGCTGAAAGGTGGCACATTCAGTATTGAACGCATGCAGTATTGAGGGAAACAACGCGTTAATGAGACTTTCTACGTTTTCACATCGGTTGGCGAGATAAACGAGGTTTAAAACTTCGCGGTAATCTTTGCCAGTCAGCCTAGCCATTTGCCATATATATATAGCACCTTTTACTTCCCCTGTCAAAATACCCTGTTTAGGGTATTGTTTTTATCGACATATCTATTAGGATAAAGAGACACGCGAGACATATATTAGGCCAAAGAAAAATTTTTTTTAGCCTTTTGACCTTTACTACACACCAGGATTAATTATAATTTGGGGAAGCCGCCTAGTGACGGATTGAGGGATGACGGCCAAAACCATTTATTGTGATGCTGTGGATGACGACGTGACGATAATTGTTTACAAAGACTGGAGTATAAAGTGTACTGGTTATAAGAAGTATAGCGAAGGTCTTAATAAGGAAATGGCCCAGGTGCTCAAAAAGAAAGCCAAATGGCTGGGCAGGAATTTGAGGTGCGAGGGGCCGCATGACCACAGAGTAACTGACTACAGAGACAGGCTCATGGCAGAGGACAAAGCTACCCCTGCTCCAACGAAACTAACTAAAAAGAAACGAACGCGACATTAAGTAGGAGATTATGGTAGATGGCAACTGCAGGGCAGGTTAAATTACGCATTGCCAACCTCTCCCTTAGCTTCGGTGGCGTCAGAGCTCTTAGAGATTTAAGTCTTGACATCAGGGACAATGAGATACTGGCTATTATCGGACCTAACGGCGCTGGTAAGACTGCCCTCCTCAACTGCATAAACGGCTTCTACAAACCCCAAAAGGGCGACATCTACTACGATGGTCAAAGAATCACCCGAATGCGCCCGGATAAGATAGCCGCATTAGGACTGGCTAGAACATTCCAGAACATCGAGCTTTACACCGGGCTAAGCACCCAAGATAACATCATGGCTGCCCGCCATGTGCTGATGAAGCAGAACTTCCTAGCCGGTGCCTTGTACTTTGGCTGGGCCCACAAGGAAGAAATCGAGCACCGCCGGACGGTAGAAGACATTATTGATTTCCTGGAAATAGAGCCACTCAGGAAGAGGATAGTTGCGGTTCTGCCCTACGGGATGCGAAAGAGAGTCGAGCTGGGGAGAGCCTTAGCTCTGGAACCGAAAATACTGCTGCTTGACGAGCCGATGGCCGGGATGAACCTGGAGGAAAAAGAGGACATCGCCCGGTTCATAATTGATGTATTCGAAGGTCAGGGAGCTACCTATCCCAATACACCCGTTCTGAGGGATGGGATTAAATGCATCATCCTTGTTGAACATGATATGGGGGTGGTTATGGATATTGCTGACAGGATTATCGTCCTCGATTTCGGGCGTAAAATTGCCGAGGGCACCCCGGCCGAAATCAAGGCTAACCCTGAGGTTATCAAGGCTTACCTCGGGCAGGAAACATAGGCCAAAACTTTTAAAGAGAGAAAGATGCTGCAGGTCGACAACATTGAAGTTACCTATATGAACATTATCCAAGTGCTGCGGGGCGTATCGCTGGAGGTAGGTGATGGGAAAATCGTGGCCCTGCTCGGAGCCAATGGCGCGGGCAAGACTTCCACGCTGAAGGCAATATCCGGGCTGTTAAAAACAGAGGAGGGAGAGGTAACCGACGGCAGCATCAATTTCGATGGCAAGAGGATAGACCGTCTTAGTGCCGCAGATATTGCGGCCATGGGCATAAGCCAGGTCATGGAAGGGCGAAGAGTTCTGGGGCACCTAAGTGTTGAGGAAAACCTGCTGGTATTCGCCCATAATCGCAAAGACCGGAAAGAAGTCAAAAAGGACGTGGAGATGGTCTTTGAGTACTTCCCCAAGTTAAAAGCCCTTCGCCGACAGACGAGTGGCTATCTATCCGGTGGCGAACAACAGATGTTGGTGATAGGGCGGGCTCTCATGGCCAGTCCCAAGCTCATGCTTTTAGATGAGCCCTCACTCGGCCTGGCTCCCCTGCTGGTGCAAGAAATCTACGAAATTATCAAGAGAATCAGTACCGAGCAAAAAATGGCCATACTCCTGGTGGAGCAAAATGCCAGGGCTGCCCTTAGTATCGCTGATTATGGTTACGTTATGGAAAACGGCAGGGTAGTCCTGAGCGGTCCGGCGGCGATGTTAAGGGATAACGAGGACGTTAAGGAATTTTATATGGGGTTATCGGCAGTGGGCTCTCAGAAGAGCTATCGTGAAGTCAAGCACTACAGGCGAAGGAAGAGATGGCTGGCTTAAAGGAACAGGTAGGAGCAATGACTGCTGATATAGAGCAGGCCCACAAGGAAAAGGGTGATACCTGGCCTAAGATGCTGAAATATAACTATGAAAATTATGGCGATAACCGTATCGCCATGCGCCATAAAAACCACGGCATCTGGCAGCGTTATAGCTGGAAAGACTACTATCTCAATGTTAGCTATCTGGCACTTGGTTTAATATCCATTGGCTTTAAAACTGGAGACAAGGTGCTTATTATCGGGGATAATGCCCCCCAGTGGTATTATGCCGAGCTGGCGGCCCAGGCCAACCATGGGGCTGCGGTGGGAGTGTATCCCGAACTGCTCCCGTCCGAGATTAAATACATCGCCGAAAATTCCGAGGCCAGATTTGCTGTGGTTCAGGACCAGGAGCAGGTTGATAAGCTACTCCAGATTAAGGACGATCTTCCCCGTCTTAAAAAGGTTATCTACTGGAACTATAAGGGATTAGCGCACTATGATGACCCCATCCTGATGGGATACAGCCAAGTGCTGGAGTTAGGGGAAAATTATGAGTCGGAACACCCCGGACTCTGGGAGCAGAACATAGAAAGCGGCCATGCTGACGATGTCTGCGCCATCGTTTACACGTCGGGAACCACCGGGGAGGCACCCAAGGGAGCCGTCCACAGCTACAGGACAATGAGGGCTGGGGCTGACCATTACTTACATCTTGATCCCTGGTATAAGGATGATAATGTTGTCCCCTACCTACCACCGGCTGGTATGACCGAGCAGTGGCTGGGGATTGGCTGCCACCTCTTGTCAGCCAGTATCCTGAACTTCGCTGAAGAGCCGGAAACCCAGCAAGAGGATTTCAGAGAAATAGGACCAAGCGTGGTACTCTACGGAGCCCGGGTATGGGAGTCTCAAGCAGGTAGGGTTCAGGCCCGCATCCGGGAAGCTGACGTCTTAAAGAGACTCGTTTTCCGTCTGCTGATGCCCATCGGATATAAAATAGCCGAACTAAGGTACAGAAAGCAGAAGCCGAACCTGCTCTGGGGAATACTTTATGCCTTTACCGACATAGCCCTGTTCAGAGCCATCAGAGATAGCCTTGGACTGTCAAACGCCAGGATATGCTATGCCACCGGGGCCATGCTCAGCCCCGAGGCCTTCAGGTTCTACCATGCCCTCAATCTCCCCATCAAAAGCCTATATGGGTCAACCGAGGGAGGAGCTCTGACCGGTGCCAAGAACGATGACATCCGTTTAGAGACTGTTGGCCCCGTTCACGAGGGAGCCGAGGTGAGAATAACCGATGATGGTGAGATTATTTATCGGCAGCCCGGCGTTTTCCTTGGTTACTATAATGACCCAGATAAGACTGCCCGGGTGCTTAAAGACGGTTGGTTTTATAGTGGTGACAGCGGTTTCATTAACGAGGACGGACACCTTGTCTTTCTGGATAGGGTGGCGGACCTAGTTGAACTGGACAGTGGTGATAAACTAGCTCCCCAACTTATCGAGAGCCGGCTGAGGTTCAGCCCCTATATCAGGGACGCCTGGGTTCTAGGTGGTCCGACCGGAGCCTATGCCTCGGCAATCCTGATAATTGACTACGAGAGCGTCGGTAGGTGGGCTGGGGAGAAGAGGGTGGCTTATACCACCTTCACCGAGCTTTCTCAGAAACCAGAGGTTTACCAGTTGGTGAAGCAGGATATAGATAGAGTGAATCAGACTTTACCACCGGGCACTAAGATCAGGAAATACGTCAATCTGCACAAGGAATTTGACCCCGACGAGGCTGAGTTAACCAGAGACAGGAAGCTGAGGAAGGCGTTTGTGCAAGAGCGCTACCGCGAACTTATCAATGCTATCTATAGTAACAAGACTGAGGTACCCATAGAGGCTCAGGTCAAATACCGGGATGGGCGGATGGGAACAATAAAGACTACTCTTAGCATACAGTCTATTGAAGGAGCTGCCCGATGACCTTCTTTCTACAGTTGGTGATAAGCGGTTTCGCTTTGGGCATGGTCTACGCCCTTATCGCTATAGGCTTTGTTATAATTTTCAAATGCTCCAAGGCGTTCAACATTGCCCAGGGACACTTCGTCATGCTTGGTGGTTACATAGGCTTCACCTTCTTGGTAACGTTCGGCCTGCCCATATGGGCTGCCTTGCTACTGGCAATAGCAGTGGCTATTATAATGGGCTTGTTTATAGAACGCCTTACCCTACGCCCTCTGGTGGGTCAACCAATACTAGCGGTAATCATGATGACCATAGCCCTAGCCACTGTATTTGAGGGACTAGCAACCCTAATCTGGGGTGGCGAATATAAGACCTACCACGGGGTACTGCCAACGATAAACATACAACTCGGTGATTTATCCATACCCTCAGAGACATCAATTGGACTAATAGTGTCTATTATTGTGGTAACTATACTTATGCTCTTCTTCCGCTACACCAAAAGTGGACTGGCAATGAGGGCCACCGCCGAGGATGAGCAGGTGGCGCAGAGTGCCGGTATCAGAGTCACTACAGTTTATGCCCTCTCCTGGGTAATTGCCTGTATTGTTGGCGTCATCGGCGGCATTATCTTAGGCGGTGTATCTGGCGTTATGATACCACTAGCTAATGTTGGCCTGAAGGCGCTCGCTGTAATACTGTTGGGAGGGCTGGATTCAATTGGTGGGGCTATTGTCGCCGGAATAATACTGGGTGTGTCGGAGAATGTGGCTGCCGGCTACCTAGACCCACTATTGCCTGGCGGCGGTGGGCTGGCTAATGTCTTCCCGTTTATTATTATACTAATTGTGCTAATCTTCAGGCCCCATGGTCTGTTTGGCCTAGCTGAGATAGAAAGGATTTAATAGATGGCTTTGCCCAGTGGCATATTTAACCAAAGCTACGGTCAAGACATGGCTATCGTCCGCACCCGGACGCAGTGGGTAATTCTGCTTGTCTTCCTTGCCTTCCTTTTCACCTGCCCCATTTATTTTAATGACCAGTGGCTGACCATAATAACCATAATCGGCATTACGGTTATTAGTGTTCATGGTCTTAATATTCTAACCGGCTATTGTGGTCAAATTTCCTTGGGTCATGCCGGCTTTATGGCGGTAGGTGGCTTTGCCTCGGCTGTTCTGTCTGCCAAACTTGGCTGGTCATTCTGGGCAGCGCTACCTGCTGCTGCCTTAATGGCGGGAATGGTGGGTTTGATCTTCGGCTTACCATCACTAAGGGTCAAGGGCTTCTACCTGATTTTGGCATCAGTAGCCGCCTATTTTATTATTATTTGGATTATAGTCCAGCTATACGATGTCACCGGTGGTATTTTTGGTTTAGCCGCGCCCAGACCTGAGATATTTGGCTTTGTGATAAAGTCCAAAGCAAGCTGGTTCTACCTGGTTATGATAATTGCCTGTCTAGCCACATTCTTTGCCAGAAACATAATCAGGACCAGGGTAGGCAGAGCCTTTATCGCTATTAGAGATAATGAGCGGGCGGCTGAGGTCATGGGGATTAATATATGGGTTTATAAGCTGTTGGCATTCTTTATCGGCTGTGTTTTTGCCGGTGTCGCTGGCTCACTGCTGGTTCACTACTATGCCTGGGCTACCGTTGACCAGTTTCCCTTCATGGATTCGATTTGGTATCTGGGAATGCTGATTGTCGGTGGTATGGGCAGCACAACCGGGGCTATTTTGGGCGCTGTATCCCTCAAGCTGTTGGATGAGCTGGTCATCATTGTTGGTCCAATGTTAGCTGAGACTTTCCCTGCTATTGCTGCTCAGGCAGCTGCCTCACTCGGCCTCATGATGCATGGACTGGTAATTATCGTCTTCCTCATCTTTGAGCCTAGGGGGCTGGTACACCGGTGGCATATGATTAAGGCATATTACCAGCTATGGCCTTTCTCACATTAAAAAAGTATGTAATATCAAGTAGACAAAATACTATACTGAAAGGAGGTGACCGAATTCAAGAGAACAGCTAATTTATGGGCTAGAATAAATCATAAACTAGAAAGGAGGAGAAATGTCTAAGTTTAAGTGGCTGTTAATAGCTTCCTTGGTTATTATGCTGTTGGCAGTGCCAATGTTTGGTGCCTGTGGAGAGGAGGAAGTAATAACGCCTCCGCCATCAGATGGAGGAGAACAACCGCCAGTTGAGTACACAATATACATCGGTGGCAGCTTCCCCTTGACCGGCCCCTACCCTGAGGACGGCGCCGCGGTTCTGAAGGGCTTTCAGGACTATGCTGCGTATGTAAACGAGACTCATAAACTAGCACCATGGCGAGATGAGACGTTCCCCGAGAATATAACCCTAGAGGTGAAGTTCTTGGATGATGAGGCCAGCCCAGAGAAAGCGCTGACCAGCTATGAGGCGCTTCAGGCTGAAGGACTCACGTTCTACAGGATATCGGGGTCGGCAATAGCGACGGCAATGCTGGAAGTGCTGGAAACGGACCAGGTCGGTGCCACTACTATGGCTTCTGGACCCTATCTCCTGTCGCCGCCAAGAACCATCTTCTCGAATTACCCTATTTATACCGATCAGTGCGCCGCCATCGCTGACTGGTTCATGGATAACTGGGAGGAGGACAGGACGCCAAGGGTTGCCTACTTTACCAACGACTCCTTCGGCAGGTCACTTTTAATACCTGAGATGGACGCCTATCTTGAGGGGCTGGGATATGAAATTGTTGGTCAGCAGATTGTGGGAACGGTGCTTGTCGGCGCTCCACCAACCACCGCGCTTGGGTGGCTGAAGGACAACGAGGTTGACCTTACCCTTGGTGCCATGCTTCTCGTTGGTTCCGAGCCATCGATGTTGGAGGCGGAAAGGCTGGGTATGGGCCCAGGTCTGGACTACGAGATAACCTTTGGCTTCTGCTCACCAGCCCACCTCGCTACGTATGTTCGGGATATGGGTACAGCTGGGAACGGCTGTGTCGTCGCTGGTAGCTACGCTCCCTTGACTCACACTTACCTTCCCGGGATCGCCTTCTGTAACGACCTACTGATGGAGTATCGCCCTGACGAAGCTGAGGACATGCACATCATGTATCCGCATGGCATTGTTGAGGCCATGATCCAGGTTGAGGCATTAAGGCTGGCCATGCTAGAGGTACCCGCTGACCAGCTAACGTCGGCTGATGTGTTGAATTACGGCTTCTACATGATTAATAACCTTGACACCGGCAGCATAATTCCTACACCGATAACCTATGGCCCGGATGATGTTGAAGGTGCTGATGAGGTACGTGTTGATCAAGCCCAGAATGGTGAGGTAGTATTATTGGGCACCTGGCCACTTCGCCACCTCTTTACGAGCGAATAACCTAGTCCGGGAGCTCTATGGCTATAGAGCTCCCGGAGGCCCCATTACCTTTAAAGGTGGTGCGAAAAGTTATATCTATTGCCCATAGGAATGGCTATTTCAGCTGGAACTTTGGAGATACTGAAAAACGTAATTCTATAGGTGGCCTAAAACTTGCTAGGGAATAAACAGGCAAAGGCGGGCTTGCCAGGGTGTGTCACTCGGGGCTTTTCACCGTCGTCAGTTTCTCCCACCCTCCCTGTAGTAGTGGCTTAAGCAGGGCAAGTGGCAGCCCGCCTTCCTAATCATTATATTATATGTTTCTTCTCAACATCGGGCAATAGCTTGTTTCGCGCAACCATAGAGGTTAAAAAGGAGGTCAAGATGGGCTCAATACAACAGGACTTATCCATTTTTAGTAAATTTAACTTTGACCGACCGCCCGTAGGTGTTAAGTTCTTACCCAATAGACCGGATGGAATCGAGAAGCTAGATAAGATTTTAGATTTCTGTGAGATGCTCCCCGAAGCCCAAGAAGGAAACGCTTTTTACGTCACCAAGGAAAATTTCACCTGCGTCGGACCGCTGATACTAGGCATGATAGAGCATGAGCCCATTTTTGAGAGCGGGCAGGTAGGACCCAAATTGGAAGTCTTCAAGGACGTACGTGCCAACCAGAGAATCTATCATGTAATCCCCAAACTACAGAAGGGTGCCGTTAACTATGTCACCTTTGCTCCTCTGGACAAACTATCATTCGAGCCCGATGTATTAATCATTACCGCTAATGCGAGTCAGGCCGAAATCTTACTAAGGGCCTTAAGCTACAGCAGCGGGAGGATGTGGTCGGCGAGGGGGACGTCGGTTATCGGCTGTGCCTGGCTGTTCGTTTATCCTTACTTGAGCGGCGAATTGAACTTCACCATCACCGGTTTTGGTCATGGTATGAAAGCCAGGAAGCTATTTCCCGAAGGCCTGATACTGATGTCAATCCCTTATGACCTACTCCCCGACATGGTGAATAATTTGCGGGATATGAAATGGGTTCCTCGTTCCTACACTTTAGGCAGAGAGGGACATAAGAAGAGGGTAAAGAGAATAGTCGAAGAGTTGAATAAGGAATCTCAAGCCAAGTAAGACAAGGGCATATTTAAAGGATGCTAATTGATTTCCATGGCAGAAAAGGCCTGGCAGAATTATAAAGAAAATAAACATTCCAAGCCACCACCATTAAAAGGTATCAGGGTACTCGAGGTATGTACCATCTTGCTTGGTCCGGCGGGACCAGGTTTTGCGGCTGAGATGGGGGCTGAAGTCATCAAGTGTGAAGTCCCACCGATGGGTGATACCTGCCGTAATCTGAATCCCTTTGGCTATCTGTTTAAGGAGCAGGGTCCGGCGTTTCTACATATGAACATCAACAAATACTGGCTGGGCCTGGATCTGCACAAAACTGAAGCCCAGGAAGTATTTCGAGAACTCGCCGCCAAATCTGATGTCATTGAGAACAATATGAGACCCGGCGTGATGGAAGGTTGGAATATTGGCTACCGGCAAATCAAGGAGGTTAATCCGGGCATCATTTACCTGGCTAAGAACGGCTTCGGTCAATGGGGCCAATACGCCAGAGAGAATAGGCCTTCCAACGATGGTGCTTCACAGGCATTTTCCGGATACGCCTGGATGTCGAGTTTCCCCGGCCAGCCGCCACTTAAGAGCCGCCTATATGTCTGCGATAATTACGGGGCATTGATGGGGGAACTGGCGGTATTGGCTGCCCTCCACCATCGGGAGAGGACAGGCAAGGGACAATTCATTGAACTATCACAGACTGAAAATATTATGCGGGCAATGTCCTGGGTCTGGCCCTACCAGCGGATTACGGGCAAAGTAGCCATGCCCGCCGGGAACAGAGACGTATCTGTATGTCCGGCCGACACCTTTCTCTGTAAAGGTGATACCTTTGTCGCCATTGCCGCGCCGACTCCAGAGGAGTTCAGGGGACTGTGCACCGCCATGGGTAAACCAGAGCTGGCTAGCGACCCCAGGTTTAAAGACCACCTAACTCGCCTGCAAGAAGATAATGCCACCGAAATTCTCAAAGTCATCGCCGATTGGGCAGGAAACAAGACACCCGCGGAGATTGAGAAACTGGCGGAAAAGCACGGCTTCGCCGCCTCTCATATCTACAATACCAAGGACGTCATGGAGGATGAGCATTTCCGTGAGCGCGGTTTTATAACTGAGGTTGATGACGCTCTACTCGGTCACTACCTGACTCATGAATTCCCGGTGATGATGTCCAAGACTTCACCCAAGGTTGAGTGGTCAGTCAGGCCGGTAGGCTTTGACAACGAATATGTAATGGAGCATTTTTTGAGTAAGAGTGAAAGCGAAATCAGGCGGTTGTATGAATGTGGTGCCCTGGGTAAATGGGCTGATGTGCCGTCACGCCGACCACCGCCGGGCTGGGACGGCAAGTCTGGGCTGAGAACGCTAAAGGATTTATCACAGCCAAGGAGCGAGGTTGCTTTCTCCAGTTCACGCCAAGGAAAGAAAAATAAGGCAGCGAATAGGGAACAAGCAACCTGGATAGATTGGATAAAAGAGAGGGATAACCCCACCATTGCCCATGCCAGACCCGAAGCTCTGGATGATATAACCGTTCTTGACCTGAGCTATAAGAGCTTCGCCGGGTGTGCCTGTTCCTCAATGTTAGCCGAATTTGGTGCTAAGGTTTTGCGAATAGAGCCCCCTGAGGGCGATTTCATCAGAACCTGCACCCCTTACGGTATGCTCTACCAGGGTGAAGGTCTTAACTATTTGACCGAGGGCAGAAATAAGTTTCATATTACCCTGAACCTAAAAGAGCCTGAGGGCAGGGAGATACTCAAAGCTCTGGCGAGTCAGGCTGACGTGCTTATGGAAACATTTAACCCCGGCGTCATGGATAGGTGGGGTATTGGCTACGAGCAATTAAAGGGGATCAATCCCAGGCTGATATTTGCATCAATAACCGGCTACGGGCAGTTCGGGCCGATGAGCCGAAGCCGTATGCCGGACTACGATAACATAGCCCAGGCCAGATCAGCAATACAGTATGCTACGGGGGAGATTATGCCCGAGGGCAAGAGCTATGATGAATGTCCCTGGGCAGTTCCCACCAAGGCTGGCCCTTGGATAGGTTGGGCCCAACCGGGAACGTTTATGGCGGTTGGTATTCTGGCAGCTTTATATTGGAGAGGGATGACTGGCGAAGGACAGGCGCTGGATGTGGCTACGGCTGAAGCTTACGCCCGTTTTGATGACTATGCTTGGATATGGTATCAGGGAACCGGAATTATTAATGAGCGCTTTGGCAACCTGGATACCGCCGGCTGGCTATACTGTTTCGCCCCAACCAAGGACGGTGCCGTTTTTCTAGGTGGTCTAAGGTTAGAGATGTGGCAAGCGTTCGCCGATATGGTTGGGAAGTGGGATGAATGGGGTGCCGCGAGCTGGACAAACCTAATGACTTTTATGAGAGAAGAGGAGCAACTGAAGTGGGCACCGTTGGTCTTTGCTGAGACCCGCAAATACACCGATGAAGAACTGGTAAGTATGTCAGTTGAATATGCTAAGAAAGGGCGCTTAGCCCCAATTACCCCGGTGGTAGCGCCGGTTTGCTCCCCTTGGGAGGCTATGAAAGATGCCAACTGGTTAGAGAGAGGGATTTTTACTCCTGTCAAAGACCCTGTTTATGGGGAAATCGTTGTCGCTCAGGCGCAACACAAAATGAGCGAAACGCCCATACGGACAAAGTGGGTGTGCCGACCCGTGGGCTATGACAACGAAAGCGTCTACCTTAAATATATGGAACTTACACGATCCAAGTTGAAGAAATTGAAAGAGGACGGCATAATTTAAAATTTCCCATAACCATGCACATATGTGCCGGGCTTCCGCAACTCGTGGAGGTTAGTCGAATGACCAACTCGGTTGTACGCAATTAGATTCATGGAACAATAGAGAAGTGAAGCCAGAGCGAGTGCACATTGTCTGTCCTACTTGTGGGCAAGAAGGTGATAACCCCCCAGGAACCCCAGATAACGGCGGCGCTGGGGGCGGCTATCTTCCAGTGAGCAGACCATACTCGGCAGCTATTTCCTTGAATTTACTAGCGTAGTGGGATATGCTGCTCTGATCAACTCCTGTCTCCTGCGCTATTTTTATCTGCGGTAGACCGCAGAAGTAGCCCCTTAGGATTTTCCTGACTTTATGCGGCGATAATTGAACGGTCATTAAAATTAACCACCCTTAGTTATAAGAGGAAGCATGATGATGTAGCAGGGGAGCAAGCATATGGTAACGTTGTATTTACTACCCAATGGGTATACCCTGTATACTCCCCACTTCATACACTTCATAATCGTCATAGACTTAATATTCGTCATTGTCGTCATATTTACCTCTATCCGGGATGGCTTATTTAAATTGAAAATTTATGGGGCTGCTTTGCCAAAGCAGGTCCCCAGTTGTGCCTCAGCGTCCTATCAAGTTTGGATCCTTTTATCCTGCTGATGCCCATGTAATCCACAGGTGAGGATGGTTTGTTTTTAACCACGGCTTGGGCTGAAGCACAATGTACGTAACGGCGCACCATCTCTAGTGTGGTGTGCCCGAGTATCTGCTGTAGCCTGAACACGTCACCACAATTGTAATTCAGGTAGTTGGTGGCATAAGTATGCCGGCAGAGGTGAGCGTGTAGCCTGGGGACTCCCGCTTTTCTACCCCAGCGTCTGAGCAGCAACTTGACAGCGTTGGGACGCAGGGGATTGCCGTCTAGTGTCAAAAAAAGGTAGTCGCCAGTCTGCAACGAGGGATCCGGGCGAAAGTGAATGGTATATCGCCAGAGCATCTTTTGGGCCAGACCGCCGATGGGTATTAACCTCTCCTTCGACCCTTTACCCATCACTTTGAGATAACCATCCTCGATATTTATATTATCGCTCCTCAAATCCGCTAGCTCGCTGAGTCTGAGGCCGGTATCCAGGAGAAGCACCAGTATGGCAATATTCCGGCAGCCTAGTGCTGTTAGGGGATTCTGGCTCTTGATTAGTTGGTCGATTTCATCATTGGTTAGAGGTTCAATCAGGTATTTGGGTGCTTTGGGCATCTTGAGATTATAGAGGACATGGTCTGTGGTGTAGTTTTCGCGGTAAAGCCAGGAGGCGAAAGATCGGAGAGCCCGGGTCTTATCCTGCACGCTGAAGGCGGATAGACCTCTTTCTTGCTCGTGGATGATGAATTCTCGCACTGTTGAAATGTCAAAATTGGTTAGCATTGGTCCCCTACCTGTGTCAGCTAGAAACCTGGTAAATCCGGAGATCATCTCTGTATACCAGGCTATCGTCTTTGGCGACTTTCCCTCAGCCCTGTTTGACTGAGCAAAGTGCTGTACCAGCTTCTCTAGTTCAAAATTGCCCAAATTGATGTCGCACCACCTCAGATTTATCCTTCTAGTATTCATTTTATACTTGCCCGCCTTTCTATAAAATTGTCCAGCAGGCAAGTAAGAGGGGTGATACAAAGTAAAATTTCTAGACGAATCAGGGTGTCACTTTTGGCTAAAATAGAAAAACCACCCTGTTTTTGGGGTGGTTTTGCCAGGTACGATTTAGCTATAAACTGGTAGGCCGTGCAGGTCTCGAACCTGCGACACCCTGATTAAAAGTCAGGTGCTCTGCCAACTGAGCTAACGGCCCACTACAACGAAGCCAGTTTAGCAAATCCCGCCCCTCCGTGCAACCCAGATAAGACTAGACTCACACACCATATCCACCTTATAATTATGAGAACTAGGTCAAGAGTGACTATGGAGAACCAGGTACGGGAACTAAAATTAGGCCAAGCCCGGTTAGTTATTATCCAGGGGGACATTACCCGCCAGGCTACTGATGCTATTGTCAACGCCGCCAACTCAGGGCTGATGGGTGGCGGTGGTGTTGACGGCGCCATCCATAGGGCAGGGGGGGCAACCATCCTGGAGGAATGCAAGCAAATCGTGGCCAAACAAGGACGCCTGCCTACCGGCCAGGCGGTTATTACTACGGGGGGCAATCTAAAAGCCAAATATGTAATCCACACCGTCGGTCCCGTCTGGCGCGGCGGTAATAATAATGAAGCAGCTCTTTTAGAGAGTGCCTACCGCGAGAGCCTTAAGCTGGCAGCAGCACAAAAGCTAACCAGCCTCTCCTTTCCTTCAATCAGCACTGGCGCTTACAGCTATCCACTGGCTGAAGCCGCCAACATAGCCATCAAGACAGCGACCTCTTTTCTCCACGACCAGTCAACCTCGCTGAAAGAAGTGGTCTTTGTTCTCTTTGATGCCAATACATACCAGGCTTATGCCACCGCCCTGGAGGAGGCAGCATGAGGATAGGGGTGCTCTCCGATAGCCATGCTGCCTCGTTTAGCCAGCTCCATGAGAAGATACTAAAAGCTCTGGCTGAGGTCGATCTGATAGTCCATGCTGGCGATTTTGTGGCCAAAGACGTCCTCGACGGCTTAAAGCAGCTGGGGGAAGTCAAAGCGGTGTGGGGCAACATGGACTCGAACGAAATAAAAAGGATTCTCCCCGAGAAAGAGTTGCTGGAAATAGAGGGCAGGAAAATCGGCATCATTCACGGCCGGGGCAGCCCCTATTATATCGACGACAGGGTAGGGAATGAGTTTATCGGAGTTGACATAATAATTTACGGTCATTCCCACTATGCGCAAAATGGGACGAAGAACGGCGTCTTTTTCTTTAATCCGGGACAGGCGAGGAGCTCTTTCGGCATACTGACCATCGGCGCCGAGGTCAGCGGAGAAATAATAAAGCTTTAGATAGGGGAGTGAGCTAATGACATATCGAGGTCAGGGTTCCAGTACCATTGCGGTCTGGCTCTTAATCGCCATTAACCTGGTGCTATACCTGGTCAGGGTCATAAACCCGGATATCATCTACAATCTGGGGCTGCAGCAGGCCGGCTTTTGGGATAGGCCTTGGACTCTGGTTAGCTGCATGTTTATTCACGCCAACATCTGGCATATTCTGGCTAATATGGTAACCCTCTATTTCTTCGGCAGCTACCTCAACCGGTTACTGGGAACGACAAAATTCCTCATCGTTTATTTCGCTGGTGGCATACTGGGGAGCATTCTTTATCTTCTCTTCCCACCGTCGCCTTATGATTTTGCCGTTGGGGCTTCGGGGGCTATCTTCGCATTGGGCGGGGTCCTGGCGGTGATGAGGCCTAGATTACGTGTTCTCGTTTTCCCCATCCCCGTCCCCCTCCCTCTTTGGATAGCTATCATCGGCATCTTTGCCATCTTCTCTTTCCTGCCCAATGTCGCCTGGCAGGCTCACACTGGTGGACTGGCGCTGGGGCTGGTGGCGGGCTACATCTTCCGGAGGCGGGAACGCTATCGCTACTATTGACGGAAGCAGGACGACAGGATTTTTCAATACCACTGTTTTATGCAGTATCTGATATATTTGCCGCTTCAGCTCAAAAGACCACGCCGTCGCTAAGGGTGGCCGTAATGAGATAGCTCTCCCAGCTCGGCTCGCCCTTGCAGATATCGGTAACTCCCGTCTTGTACAGGTCCGACTTAAGGTACTGATCTAAGAGTTCTTGGGACTCCCATACCAGAAAAGCCCCTTGGTCGTAATTATCGGGGTTCATGAAGAAGGTCTTCTCCTTGAGTCC
>JGI2171J19970_10000745_pt1 | contig 17883 bp, 13 predicted proteins | sample DeeMarSWOR324_28_FD_19970 | JGI IMG/M metagenome (IMG submission 19970) | reverse complement strand
GGAGAAGAAAATCATGGCCAAGGCGCCCAAGATGAACACGGCGTCTGACTCGAAAACGCTCGTGAAGAAGTAGCCTTCAACCATGTTGCTGAAGCTGCCTACCATGAAAAGGTTGAGCCACAGGACAGAGGCCAGCCCATGGAAGCCTAGCCTCATCTCGTCTTGGATCCACGCGAGGTAAGCTGACAGCAGGAAATAACCGAGTGCGAGGAAAAACAGCTGGCTCATCGACGGGGGTTGCCCAGAAGAAGCCTTCCTTACGATGTCTACGGCGGCCAACGCCACGGTAGTCGCTGCGATCCTTTCCGGTTTCATCGTCCTCACCGTCTTGGCTCCCTTTCTGATCAAAACATCTAAACACAGGTATAATTCATCCTGTGCTGTGAACAAGGATACCCTCGACCTGATGCTCCTCGGGGTCGCCCACTCGCTGAACCACAGCCTCTTCCTGGTGCTTCCGCCCCTCCTCGACAACATTACGACGGACCTGGGCGCCAGCTACGGGACCATGGGCCTCATAGGCACCATAACTTTCCTCACATACGGCTCCGGCGCCCTCATCGGCGGCCCCCTAAGCGACAGACTGGGCAGCCTCAAGGTGGCGAGGATAAGCGTAGGGCTGGGCGGCGTCATGACGGCTCTTTTCCTTTTCGCAGACAGCGTCCTAGTCTTCGGGGTCGGGATGTTTCTTATGGCGCTGTGGGCGAGCTTCTACCACCCCACGGCCAACGGCCTCATAGCGAAGGCGTTCACAGAGAACACCGGGGGCGCCATGGGCACCCACAACGCCGCGGGCAACCTCGGTCAGGTGCTCACGCCGACCGTGGCATACTACCTGGGGGTGACGTTCAACTGGCGCCTGAGCTTCGTCTTCTTCGGCGCGTTGTCGGTGGCCATCGCTGCTCTCCTGAGCCGCATAGACGTGGACGAGGGCGATGTCTCCGGCGAGAGCCTGTCATATCTCGAGTACGTCAAGACGCCAGGGCTCTGGGTGATACTGCTCTACAACGTCTTGGTGGGCTTCCTCTTCAGGTCAGTGGATCTATTCTTCCCCAGTTTCCTCAGCGTTGAGAGGGGTTACACGGGCGGCCTTGCGGCGGTGGCCAACAGCGGCATACTGCTGCTGGGCACGGCGGGTCAGCTGATGGGCGGCATTGGCTCGGACCGGNTGGGGTCGACGAAGACGCTGCTGGCGGCGTCCGTCGGGATCGCCNTGAGCCTCGTGCTGCTAATGTTACTGCCTACNGGTACATTGGGTGTCGCGCTTTTCATCGTGTTGTACGGTGTCTCCATGTTCGGGCANCAGCCCACGGTCACCAGCATGGTGAGCAGGCTTTCCCCGCGTCACATGATGGGCCTNTCCTACGGGGTGATGTTCTTCTCNGCTTTCGGCGTCGGCAGTATGTCCACGACGGTGACGGGCTATCTTGCTGACAAGTATAGTTTGACGGCGGCGTTCTGGCTGAACGCCGGTGTGGGGGCCGCGCTGCTAGCTGTTAGCGTGCTGATATACCTTAAGATAGGTGACAGGGATAAGCAAAGGGAAGTTTAACCTGTTGACCTCGTTAGATATGAGAGCACTCCGGTTATGGTCTTGGCGTCAATTATCTCGTTCTCCTCGATCATATCGACGACCTCATCGAAGCCATGGCGCTCCACGGTGATGCTCTCGTCCTCCTCGAGGCTCATGCCTACCTGGCTCAGGCCCTCGGCGACGTAGAAGTGGATTATCTCACTGCTGTACCCAGGCGCCATGTAGCATCTGATGAGACTACTCCAGGCGCTGGCGGCGCACCCGGTCTCCTCCTGGAGCTCCCTAACAGCGCACCGGTAGGGGTCCTCACCGGGCTCCAGCGTCCCAGCCGGTATCTCCAGCAGCTCTCTCCCGGCGGCGTACCTGTATTGGCGCACCAGCACAAGCTTGTCCCCGTCAACCGCCACTATGGCCACCGCGCCGGGGTGGTCCACGACGTCCCGCACGGTCTCCCTGCCGTTTTCGAGCTTTACTCTGTCTGTCTTGAAGCTGAAGTTCCTGCCCCTGTGCAGCGTCCTGGATTCAATGGTCTCCTCCACCGCTATGGCCTCCCCCTCAAGGTGGATGTCCGAGTATAAAGGATTCTAGTATCTGCTGTGCCCCCAGTACCCGTCGGTGGTGTCATAGAGGTTCTTCAAGCCGCTGCAGTCTATGGCGACCTCTATTTCTGTCTGTGCCTTCTCCAGCACCTCTGCCTCGTCCACGGTCTTGACCATCCTTCCCTCCATGAGTACCTCGCCGTCCACGATGACGGTGTCCACGTCGCCGCCGTTGGCGAAGTAGGTCACCCTGTCCACTGGCATGTTCAGTGGATACAGGTGGGGCTTCCTCATGTCCACGAGGATGATGTCAGCCTTCTTACCGGGCTCCAGGCTCCCGACCATGTCCTCGATCCTGAAAGCCTCGGCGCCGTCTATAGTGGCCATCTCCAGGGTCTTCCCCGGAGGCAGCACCCTGCTGTCCCTGAAGTGGCGGCGGTGGTACCTCATGGCCACGAACATGTGGCGGAACATGTCGAAGCTCCTGTCCGGGGCGCCGGCGTCGCTCCCCAGTACGACGGTGACGCCCGCGTCCAGAAGCTCGGGGACCGGGCACCTGGCCACCATGGAGGCTACGGCGCTTGGATTATGGGCGATCTTGGTGCCGGTCTCGGCGCATATCCTGATCTCCTCGTCGGTAAGGTCGGTGCTGTGGCTAAACAGCGACCGGGGACCGGTTATCCCGAGCTCCTCGTGGCAGAACTTTATGGTTCCCCGGGTATGGCCGTCCATGGTGAACATGAGGTCATGCTCCTCGGCTAACCCATACGCAGCCTCGGCTCTCTCACTTAGACTCTCCAGCTTGGCTCCCTCGATAGGCTTCCTCTCGGGGTGGGGCGTAGGGAGCATCATGGCTATGTTCACCCTGCCGCCGGCGCTGCCGTGGTGGGCCTCGATAACTTCCCTGCAGGTGTCCATTTGTTCCTCGAAGCCGACCATCTGAACCGTCTTCTCGACGCCTTTCCACGACGCGTATCTGGATGGGAACGGCGGCCTCCTGGGCCCTACCGCGAGGAAAGTTCTGATCCCTACTTTTTCTACGGCTTCGCAGTGCTTGTCCGCGTACACGGGGTGGTCGCTGCGCATTATGCTGTCGCCTCCGCCGAGGAAGGTGACGCCGCAGGTGGTGCCGAACTTGAGGCGCTCCAGGTTGAGGAGGAGGGCGTCCGCCTCCCAGAACTCCTGGGTCGAGCCCTCCGCGTATATGTCGTTGCAGGCTTGATACCAGGTCTCGGTGTGCATTCCTAGGCTCCTGAGGAGGCTGTGGCCGGCGTGGCTGTGGCCGTCCATGAGGCCCGGCATCACCACCATCTTGTCGGCGTCGATCACGGTGTCTGCGCCATGGCTTCGTGTCAGCTCAGCGGTCCTTCCTATGTCGAGTATCCGGTCCTTCTCGATGGCGACGGCGCCGTCCAACAACACTCGGCGGTCCGGGTCCATCGTGATGACTATTCCGTTCTTTATGAGAATGTCTGCCAAATGTAACATACCACCATTATACAGAGGTCTATACACCCTTACCCATGCACTCGCGAATAAGGTTACCCTGCCTATACATTATTTAATCATGATTGGGACACTACTTAGTGAGGTTAGACGATGAGCTGTGGATGCGGAAGGCTGCTGAACAAGAAGACGAATTGGGTACTATACTATGGAGTGGCCCTGATTCTCGTAGGTTTAGTGTTGATACTAAGATGAGGATCTTAGTCAAATGTAGATAGTTGACCGGTGCACCAGCACCGCAATAGGTGAGACCAAGCTATCATCTGTCTCCTTAATCCCACGACCCGGGTTCATCGTGATGACGGTTCCGTTCTTTTTGAGTATGTCACACATGGTTTCATTCATCTCTGGTGCTGGGTTTCACCGAGGGGAAGCGAGCCTCTTAGCGCGTCTTATACCCTCTTAATGTTTCATAATCCTTATACCGTGAACTTGAACGTACCGACGGAGGGCGGCTAACCTAGCCCCTTACCATACGTGGGTAATAATATGCTGCCCTCCATCCTTTTTCGGTTAACAGGGATTAATGGGTCTCCAACAATATATGGTAAGTGAACAGAGAATCTATACTTAATGTGCTATCTGATAAGCGACGGCTTCCAGAAACATAACCGTGTCCTGTATGAGACAACATCAACGTTTTTTGTCCTAAAGGATATTGTTTTATGGGTCGCCGCCCAAGCCTTAAACGACGTTCAATGGCACGTAAAGCAATAATAATGGGAGCCGCGGGAAGGGATTTCCACAACTTCAACACCTATTTTAGGGAAAACCTGGGATACGAGGTCGTCGCCTTCACCGCCGCCCAGATATCCGAGCTCGACACGGAAGCCGGCGTCGAGAAACGCGTCTACCCCCCGGAGCTGTCAGGCCCCCTGTACCCGGACGGCATAATGATATACCCCGAGACCCGGCTCACCAGGCTCATCCAGGAGCATGGAGTCGACGAGGCCTTCTTCTCCTACAGCGACGTCTCGGCGACATACCTCCATGACAAAGCGGCTGAGGTTCAGGCCTCGGGCGCTAGCTTCGTCCTGCTTGGGCCGAGAGACACGATGATCAAGCCGAGTAAGCCCCTCATCAGCGTCTGCGCCTCCCGCACGGGTAGCGGAAAGAGCCCCACCTCGAGGTGGCTCGTGTCGTTGCTCCGGGACAAAGGATTCAGGGTGGTGGTCATACGCCACCCCATGCCCTACGGTGACCTAGTCAAGCAGCGGGTCCAACGGTTCGAGACCTACGAGGACCTAGACCGCTACAATTGCACCATCGAGGAGCGTGAAGACTATGAGCCCCACCTCGACATGGGTGCTGTCGTGTACAGCGGCGTCGACTACGCGGACATACTGAAGGCGGCCGAGGAGGAAGCAGACGTATTGATATGGGACGGCGGAAACAACGACTTCCCGTTCTACGAGCCCCTCCTACAAATCGTCGTCGTCGACCCTCACAGGGTGGGCCACGAACTAACCTACTACCCCGGGGAGACCAACGTGAGGATGGCAGACGTCGTGGTCGTGAGCAAGGTGAACACGGCGGACCCTTCAAACGTCCAGATAGTCAAGGAGAACGTGCACAGGATCAACCCGGACGCCAAGATAATATCCGCCAACATGGTCATCACCGCCGAAGACGAGGACAGCCTCAGGAGGAAGAGGGTGCTGGTCATCGAGGACGGGCCCACCCTCACCCACGGCGAGATGAAGTACGGCGCAGCCACCATCAAGGCCATGGAGAAGGGAGCCGACATCGTCGACCCACGCCCCTACACCAAGGGCACCATAAAGGAGGTCTACAGGCTCTGGCCCCACTTGGGTAAGCTTCTGCCCGCCGTCGGCTACAGCCCCCACCAGATGAAGGAGCTGGAGGAGATCATAAACGCAGTCCCCTGCGACGTGGTGCTCATGGGGACACCCACAGACCTCCGGAGATACCTGAAGGTCGACAAGCCCGTTCTCAGGGTGCGCTACGAGTTCGAGGAGACAGAGACAGGGAGCCTCGGCATCGAGGTCTTCAAGGCCCTGGAGTAGGGCACCTCAGCCTCTTCTAAACGTTATATTCTCTGAAACCCAGTAGATCGCGAGGAGATTGTTATGGACGAGTACGATGTCCTGATCAATGACGCGACCATCGTCGAAGGCACAGGGAAGAAAGCCTACAAGGGTTCGATAGGAGTAATAGGCGACAGGGTCGCGGCCATAGGCAAGGTGAAGGGCGACGCCGTGAAGACGGTGGACGCAAAGGGCCTCACGGCCACCCCCGGGTTCATAGACGCCCACAGCCACGCCGACTGGACCCTGCTGTGGTTCCCCAAGGCGGAGAGCTACGTGATGCAGGGGGTAACCACCTTCGTGGGCGGCCAGTGCGGAGGCAGCCCCGCACCCCTAGGGGAGCACATAAGGGTGCCCAGGATGCTGACGGACCACCTGCCGGAGCTGGACCCATACAAGTACTACCCGAGGCTCCCCTACTATCCACTGGAGCAGATAAACGAGTGGATGGAGGAGTACTTCGGCTGGAAGCTCGACTGGGACACAATGGCCGGCTTCTTCAACAAGGTCGAGGAGACCGGCGTCAGCATGAACTACGCGCCTCTCATCGGCCACGGCAGCGTCAGGACCGCCGTGATGGGCCTCGACTATAAGAGACACAGCACCCAGGATGAGTGGGGCCAGATGAGGGAGCTGATACATCAAGGGATGAAGGATGGCTGCGTTGGGATGAGCACGGGCCTCGACTACGACCCCGACGTCTTCGCGGCCCACGAGGAGATCATCGACGGCGTCTCGGTGCTCAAGGAGTACGGTGGAGTCTACTGCCCCCACTGGAGGCGCACGGGCAGGAGGCGTGGCATCGCCGCGGGTCACGTGCCCAACGAGAAGATCACCGCCCTCATGGAGTGCGTCGACGTCTACAAGAAGACAGGCGTCAGGCTCCACTACGCACACCTGAGCACGGGCTGGCAGATATACCCGACGGCGCCCGACGAGCTGGAGGCGGCCAACCTCAAGGCCACCATAGACATGATAGCGAGGGAGAGCGGAGGCGAACTCGACATCACCTGGGACGCCATACCCCAGATGACCCGCAGCGGCTTCGCCGTGATGCCCTACCTCTCAAGCCTCTACGCGCCCTGGCTTAGAGAGCTGGGGAGCCGCGAGGCCTTCGCCAAGTGGCTCAAGGTCGAGGACTTCAGGGAGGAGGTCAAGGACGCCATACGCAGCGGCAAGTGGTTCATCAGGGTGGGCTACAACCCCAACACGAACCCCAGGTGGGCCGAGAACATACACGTCCTCAAGAGCAAGGTTCCCGGCGTCGACGGCAAGAGCATAAGAGAGATAGCCGCGGAGCGTGGGGCCGACGAGTGGGACACGTGGATGGACATCATCGCCGAGGACCCGGACGCCCGCGGCGTCACGGGCCAGCTGGAGCCCAGGACATGGGCTCTACAGTACTACACTCACCCCAAGGGCATGGTGGGGCTAGATACCAGCGTCTTCGACACCGAGTGGGAAGAGAAGACCCCTCCCTACACCTTCCCCGGCATCAACACCTTCAGCGCGTTCCCCATGTTCTACATAAAGTACGTGAGGGACGACAACGTCTTCACGCTGGAGGAGGCCGTCCAGAAGACATCCACCATGGCGGCGAGAGTGCACAACCTGGAGGGCAGAGGAGTCCTCAAGGAGGGGGCCTACGCCGACATCGTCCTCATGGACATGCCCGGCCTCAAGATACTGGGAGACGAGATAGAGACGAGGCGCCACCCGGAGGGAGTAGAGTACGTCTTCGTAAACGGCGAGGCCGTCCTCGAGAACGGGAGACACACAGGGGCCACGCCTGGCCGGGTGCTGAAACGCGTCTAGGTCTACCCCAGCAGGACGGGCTCAACCTCTTCGAGGACCTGCCTCGCCTCACTGGAGAGGTGTAGGCGGCAACCTCCCTTCCCGTATACCCTGACGAGTATTCCCGCCTTCACCAACGCCTTCCTCTGCCTATCGGTGAAGTGGATCGTCGCCTTCTCGCCTTTATCCACAAGCGTCAACTCTCGTCTATAATATATTATAGCGTTAACGAAGCTCTGCTCCCTGGGCGATGCATCTAGAGGCGTGTCGAGCAAATTCCTCAATATATACCTTATCGGCTCAATAAAAAGTAAACTAAACGAGGTTTACAATAGTGTTAGCTAGATGGGTGGCCCCATAGGCGTCTCCAAGGGCTTCACGAGCCTCACCTTGTCAGGGTTATCCTTGAAGATCCTGATCTGGTCTGCCGCGTAGAGATAGTGTGCACGCAGCCCCGAGTCACATATGGATCCGGCCTCCCCCTCCAGCCACTCCATGAGCTCCCAGAGCTTCACCGACGAGATGCCCCGGACCCTCGTCGATGCCTTCTCATCAACAGCCAGCTTCATCAGGTTGTATAGTAATACATTGTCTGCAACGTTCTGTACCTCGCCTCGGTAGCCGTCTTTGTGGGGAGCCTTCCACGTGGCTTCAAGAAGCTCATCGATGACTTCGACGAGGCCCGGGGCGTCTCCCTTCCTCGCTCCATATTCCACCAGCCTCTGGGCCCTCTCGGGGTGCAGAACCCTCTCCAATGTGACGTTGGCGGCAGTCTCGGCTGCTCCCAGGGGGTCGAATGGGTAACCCGAGTAGCCCGGGAACAGGTCCCTCGTCTGAGGGTAACCCTGTAGACGCGGCGGTATGAGCGACAGAACCTTCTCGGGAATAGCGAGCACCTCAGGCTGTATTGTTTTGACCAGGGCCTTCAGGGCCCGCCGCTGCTCGTCTCCCGACACGACGCTGGGTCCATCCTGGATGTCCCCCCTCAACGTGTAGTTGTAATACAGGCCCCCCACTAGGCTCGCCGCAGCCTCGACCTGGTACCTGTGTGAGAGGTAGAGGGGAACCAGTACCTCCTCCAGGCGCGCCATGGGCTCCCCGACCTTGATCCTTCTCTCCGTGAAGCTCTTCAGCGCCACGTCGCGTACCTCCAGCATCCGCTCCAGCTCCTCCACAGGGTCTCGTCCGTTCACCCAGGACGCGGCGTGGGGGTGGGCGCTGGCCGGCCCGGCGTCCTGGCTCGGCGCGAAGAGCAGTCCTCGTTTGAAGGCGTCCCTTAGGGTCTCGTCCAACGCCTTCTCCTCGTCGACGCCGTCGGGGAAGTCCTGGTAGCCGTAGGCTACGCTTACCTTGTCCCACTCGCCGACGCCGGTCTCGTACGCGCGGCTGAGGTCTATCTCGCCGGTCTCGTCGAGCACTGCGAGGGGCGCCGGGTAGTCCATGACGCTGGCCCTGTCGTTTACGTGGGTGCAGTAGTTGTGGCCTAGTCCCAGGGTGTGGCCTACCTCGTGGACGCTGAGCTGCCTTATCCTGGCGAGGGCCATCTTCACCATGCTGCCGCTGTCCGGGTTGTCTTCGTCGTAGTCAGCTACGAGGCCCTGCGCGATGAGGAAGTCCTGGCGTATGCGGAGACTGCCGAGGCTCACGTGGCCCTTGATGATCTCCCCCGTCCTCGGATCCGTCACGGCGCTGCCGTAGCTCCAGCCCCTGGAGCTCCTGTGGACCCAGTTAATCATGTTGTACCTAATGTCCATGGGGTCGGCGTCCAATGGGAGGAGCTCCACCCTGAAGGCGCCCATGTAGCCAGCCGCCTCGAAAGCCTGGTCCCACCACGACGCGCCCTCTATGACCGCGGACCTTATGGGTTCAGGGATCGCCCTGTCGACGTAGTACACGATGGGCTCCATCGGCTCGCTGACCTTCGCCGCCGGGTCCTTCTTTTTCAGGCGGTGTCTGCAGATGAACCGCTTCTCGATGCTCTCGTCCACGGGGCACGCATAGTCCATGTACGTTATACCGAAGTAGCTGGCCCGGGGATCGTACTTCCTCGGCTTATAGCCTTCTCCGGGGAGCTCAATGAGGCTGTGGTGCTGGCGTATCGTCACTATCGTAGGGTCCGGTGAGACCGATTTCACCCAGTCTCCGGGGTTCTCGCCCACATAGGTTAGGGTGACCTCGAACTCCGTGTTATTGGGGAAGTTCCTCGTACGCGGCAAATACACTGCGGATCTGGACTCGTCGAGCTCGTAGTCGCCTTGCTCCTTCTCCTTGAGTCGGTTGGCTACTTGTTTGGCATCCCTGAGTAGGAAGTCCGTGGTGTCCACGAGGACTCGACCTTCTTCCTCCGCCTCCACTACGAAGCCCCACTGGATGCTCTGGGCGAAAGCCTCCTCCACCGCCTTGACCTCGTAGGGATCGTCGCTGAGGGCCCTGAACCCGTAGTTCACCTGTGTGAGTAGCACCTTCGGTCCCACCCTCTGGAACTTTACCACAGCTCTTACACCGAGCTGGTTCCTGTCTAGGCCGATATCGTTGCTGCCGATCCCCGCCGTGAGGCTGTTCACGTAGAGGAATTCCTCATCGAACCTGTCTAACTCCAGCCATATCCTACCCATCCGTTCATCCCAGTAGAACGTATAATAGCCTGGGCTGCTCTGCATTCCCTTGACTTTCTCGGATATTGTAGGAAGCTCGGCTCCTTCCTTCTCATCTCCCATCTTGATCATACACCTAATTGACTGAAATGTGCCCCATTTAGTTAAATAAGCATCTAGAATGCTCTGAGAATCCCCTTTACCTGCGTGTCTTACCAAGCACTATACTAACAGCAGTGCTGTGGCTGCACTTGCCCTTGTCGCGGAACCCAGGGCATGTGCACGAGAAGCCTCCGTCAGGCGTCTGCACCACGTTATACGTCCCGTGGTCACCTATGACGTTAAACCTCTCCCCGTCGAGGCGCTCCACCCTGCCGTTCCGCACCAGCTTCCTGGCTTTCTCAAGCATACGGTCATGGAAACGCCCATAATCTCCACGCATCCCAAATGAAACAACGTGAGACGGCATTTATTACTTTGTCAGTTTTTAGGTTCCTAGAGTACCTTCTCGAGGCTCCTTGCCTCTTCTTGGTGGACCCTGACTATGGCCTCGACGTATTCGCTTATCTGCATGAGCTCGTCGTCGATGGCAACTTGGTTCTCGGTAATCCTAGACAGAAGATTAATGAAGCCCAACGTCTGGAGCTCCTGGTTCATCTGGGTAAGCCGTGCCAGCTTAATCAGCACCTCTCGAGCCTGTGAGTCCTGGATCTCCTCGATCTGCTGAAGTATGTCTGCATACAAAGAGTCGACTTGGTTTTTTATCAAGGATAACTGGTTCACTGTGCTCGGTTTGGAGGGCATCCAGTACCGTCACCCATTATTAAATAAAAACCTTAGTGAGTTTACCCTCCCCACGAAAACAGAGTCGCACCAGACGACATGTCATAGTTACGCATCAATAAATGGATAAAAAATGTAATTGGTGAAAGATTGGTAGCCTAGATGAGTTTCAAAGCTTCGGGCGAAGAGTAGTATTTGCCGTCCGCAAAGAAGAGAGCCTCATTTATCTTGAGTTCCTTGAGTACTTTGAAGAGTTTACTGTCTTTTACTCTGGCTCCTTTCATCTCTTTGTAGGTCTTTGGCTCCCGGCAGTGGTTCAGTATTTTGACGAAGTCTTCGTCTTCTAGGTGTTTCTTGAGTAATTCGACGTCCATTCTTATCTCACCTGCAAAGGCTTAAGATAATACGATCACGTATATACAATATATACTTTTTGTGAGTTTCGTGGAGGGTGAGTGGGAAAATTACATCTTAGGAATATTTTATTATTTATTAGAAATATAAGTTAACATAAATATGCAACAGAGATAAGAAAATGTCTTTTAAAAAGCATGTAATTAGTCACTCGTTCAAAGATTGCCGTATTGAGTAAATTGGTGGGCCCGATGAGATTTGAACTCATGATCTTCTGATTATCAGTCAGACGCCTTAACCGTGCTAGGCCACGGGCCCCTGCAACATGCATGAATACACACCTCTATTAAATATTTAACTCTGGAAAAGGGTGAAGTCTTTACACCTATTTTCTGGACCTGATCAACGTGTAGGTGTACATGACGAAGAGTGTGAAACCGATGGCTGCGGTTAACATGGGTGTCTTGTCGGGCTCCTCCAAGGTCCCGCCCACAGTGTAATTATCATCCGGCTGTATAGCCAGCATCAGGGTTATCCTCGTCTCTATATTGTGTCCTTTTGAGTCGTCATATAGTCCTATGGTTAGGATATCGCTTGTCTGCTCATGTTCCCGGCTCCGACGGTGTCGCCGGGCTCTATGCTCCAGTCCCACTGGTCTCCGCTGTCGAGTGGCCTAGCTATCTCGAACCAGTACAACGTGGCGTCGTGGTAGCCTCTTCCCTAGACATTATTCTCTCCTGGAGGCGTTGCGTATATGTCCTATTGCAACGTGTCGCTGTCGTAGTTTGTGAGGTCTGTGGGTTACCCTCGCTGGTAATGCCAGGCGGTGTCACTCTGGTCCCAGTCTGTGCCTTCTATGGTTGCCCAGAGGTAGTACAGGAACGCCTGGTCTTCCTTGTCTCCCGGTATCTTATCTAGGTACGCTATCTTCGTGAGGTTGTAGAGTTTTTATTGGTTGTTCTTTACCCAGATCTCGGTCCTTAGGTAGGGAGGGGTCATCCCGTCGTTGAGGCCTAACGTGATTATGTATGTGCTTGTGTCTGACCATTCATCGGTCGTTGTTTCTTTTCCGTCAACCGCGACATGATTCCGGAGCCAAGAACAGCGTAAGACGTAGTTTTCAGCGTTTACTGTTTGAAGAACTGGTAGAATATTGATTATGGTTAGTAGAACCAGATGTACAAATAGTGTTTTTTATTATTCCAGAAGAATAAGAATCATCTTATTTTTTTAGAATTGTTTATTTTTTTTGGTGTTTGTGACAGAACGTTTTAATCAATAGAATTTGAACACGCTTTTTGTAACCAAATATCAAATAACATGTTTTCAATGTTTAGATAAATTCGTTTAAGTTTATTATCCATTTATCCAAATATCATATGCTCAATTATCTCATGGTAAACAATGAGACGAAGGAGAAAAAATAGATTAGCTGAATGCCATGAGTATCAATTGAACCCCTTTGTCATACGACTTCGTCATTAAAGGCGGCAAACTATTCGACGGGGCAGGCAGCCCATGGATTATGGCCGAAGTTGCGGTTAAAGACGGAAAGATAGTTCGCGTAGGTAGACTCCGTGACACGGGCGACGCCCACGTGATAGACGCCTCTGGCCTGTGCGTAAGCCCCGGCTGGATAGACGTACACATGCACGCAGACCACACGGTACTCGGTAACACAAGGTGCGAGAGCTACATACATCAAGGAGTGACCACCGCGACCATGGGAAACTGCGGCCTATCCATGTATCCCCTCCACGTCCAAAACCGAGAGGCCCTCATCCAGTACCTGAAGCCCTTCACGTCGGGGCTCGACTTTGAGTGGAGCTGGAAGACCCTCGCCGACTTCCTAGGACTGATAGAAGCCCAGGGCGTGGGTATCAACCTCGTACCATTCGTGGGCCACGGCTCCATCAGGGTCAACGTCATGGGCTTCCAAGACAGGGACGCCTCGCCAGACGAGCTGGCAGCCATGAAGCGGCTTCTGGTAGAGGCGATGGACGAGGGGGCCCACGGGATGTCGACTGGGCTTGGATACCCGCCGGGAGTCTTCACCAAGGACGACGAACTGGTCAAGCTATGCGGGATCCTCAGGGAGAAGGACGGGTTGTACTCGACTCACATGCGCGGCAACATCGAGAACCTGGGAGACACCATCAGCCTCGGGCTGAAGGCGAAGGTACCCATGCAGGTGTCTCACCTGGGCAGCTCATGCGCGTCCCACAGGCCGTTATCTGGTAGACACGAGGAGACGACACTGAAGGCGCTGGACGAAGCGAGAGCCCGGGGGCTCGACATCACCGCGGACATATACCCTTACACGGCTGGATCAAGCCTACTCTCCCAAGTCATACCCGACTGGGCCCACGAGGGAGGGGTGGAGAAGATGCTTGGGAGGCTCAGAGATCCTGAGATCAGGCGCAGGCTGGAGAGGGAATACTCTGAGACAGAGGACAGGAAGGGGAGAGACTTCAACAGGGTCTTGGTCACCTTCGTGAAGTCGGAGGCCAATAAAAGGTACGAGGGGATGACCGTCGCCGAGGTAGCCGAGGCGCGCGGCGTACCCGTCGTGGAAGCTCTCTGCGACCTCCTCATCGAGGAGAACGCAGAAGCCATGAACGTATCCTTCTGGGGCGTCGAGGAGGACGTGGAAACGCTGGTAAAGCACCCCTCCGTGATGCCCTGCAGCGACGGCTGGAGCCACGCGCCATACGGAAGGCTCGGCGAAGGCAAGCCCCACCCACGCTGCTACGGAGCCTTCCCGAGGTACCTCAGGCTCTACGCGAGGGAGCGGCGGCTATTCACCTATGAGGAGGCGGTGAGACGCATGACCAGCATGCCCGCCCAACGGCTTAGGCTCCAAGACCGGGGATTGCTCAGGGAGGGCATGGCTGCGGACATAGTCGTCTTCGACCCGAACACCGTCAAGGACAGGGCTACGTTCAGCGACCCCCACCAGTACCCCGAGGGCATCCCATACGTGGTCGTCAACGGAGAGATCGCGGTCAGCGGCGGAGAGCACACGGGGGCCCTCGCCGGAACGGTGCTGAGGAAAGGGTGTGGANCCTGAAGCCGCTGGAGCTGCACTTCCTGGGCACGGGCGGCGGCAGGTTCGTCATGACCACCCAGAGGAGACGCACCGCCGGCATAAGGCTGGTCCACGGCGAGACGCAGGTACACATCGACCCTGGGCCCGGCGCCCTCGTCTTCTCAAACTGGGCTGGGCTCAGCCCCCGGAAGCTGGGTGGCCTCATTGTGACCCACTGCCACCCCGACCACTACACGGACGCCGAGGTGTTCATAGAGGCTATGACGGACGGCACGAGGCAGAAAAAGGGGTTGTTTGCGGCGCCGCTGAGCGTGACGCGGGGAGTAGACGAGTTGGGTCCATGCGTCTCAAACTACCACCTAGGGCTNGTGGGTGAACTCGTCGAGCTGGAGCCTGAGGCCGAGTTCCGTGTGAACGATGTCGAGTTCACAGGTACGAAGGCCATGCACTCTGACCCTGCATCCACGGGCGTCATCTTCGACGCCCCCGGCGTCGGCTCCGTCGGCTACACTTGCGACACGGGGTATTTCGACGGCGTCGGGGAGCAGTACAAAGGGCAACGTCTACTGATACTATGCGTCATGTGGCCGAGAGATAACCCTTTACAGATGCACCTATGCACAGACGACGCGTTGAAGCTGCTCAACGAGGCTCAGCCCGCCTCGGCCATCCTTACCCACTTCGGGTGGAGGATGCTGAACGCCGACCCAGCCGCTGAGGCAGAGTACCTACAGGAGGAGACGGGGATACCCGTTATCGCCGCGGTGGACGGCATGAAGGCTACCCTCGGCGACCAGCTGGTGATCAAGGGACCGAGGAAGAGAGACGATCCCCTAAAGCTGGACGTGTGAACGCGGAATCTGAAAGCTTTTATCCAACCTCCCTGATAGATTCGTTGTCTGAGGAGAGGCAAATGGGGTATTGTTTTGTCGATCCCCCGACGGGGATCACCTGAAGACCCGTACACGTCTAGAGGACAGACCGCAGCGGACAACCTTTTAAAGAAAGCAGCAGACAGATTCAGCCTATCAAGGGCGCTTAGTCCGCAGAGTATGGAGACATGGGACGAGACGAGATGAACGTGCTACCGCGAAAGATGGACTGCCTCCAGATGGAGGAGAAGTGGCAGAGGCAATGGGAGGCCGACGGAACCCACAGGTACGACTGGGACGACGACACCCGGCCCGTCTACAGCATAGACACCCCCCCGCCCTACCCGAGCGGCGACTTCCACATGGGCAACTTCCTGAACTGGACCTACTTTGACGTGAGGGCCAGGTACAAGCGGATGAGGGGCTACAACGTCCTCTTCCCCCAGGGGTGGGACTGTCACGGGCTGCCCACCGAGGTCAGGGTCGAGAAGGCCAAGGGGATAAGGAAGAGCGATGTCCCACCTGACGTGTTCCGCAGGATGTGCGAGGAGTGGATAGAGCAGTACATCGGCATCATGAAGACCGCCGTCATAAGGATGGGCTGCAGCGTCGACTGGACCACAGAGTACAGGACCATGGAGCCCGAGTACATGCGGAAGATACAGCTCAGCTTCCTCCAGCTCTACGAAAAGGACATGATCTACAAGGGGGAGCACCCCATCAACTGGTGCCCCCGCTGCGAGACCGCCATAGCCGACGCCGAGGTGGAGCACGAGACCAAGCGGGGCAGGATATACACCATACCATTCTACACGGATGATGGAGAGGTGCTGATAGCTACGACGAGGCCAGTTTACCTGCCCGCGTGCGTCGCCCTCGGCGTCCACCCCGAGGACGAGCGTTACAGGCACCTCATCGGCGGAAAGGCTAGGGTGCCCGTGTTCGGCCAGGAGGTGCCCATCATAGCCAACGACGAGGTGGACCCAGGGTTCGGCACGGGGGCCATGATGATCTGCACCTACGGCGACAAGGCGGACGTGGTAGCCGTGGCGCGTTTCAACCTGCCCGTGGTGAAGCTCATCGACGGTAGGGGGATACTGCAGACCGTGGCGGGCGAATACGCAGGGATGCCCATCGCCGAGGGGCAGGAGGCCCTCGTCGAGGACATGCGTGAAGCCGGGCTCATCAAAGAGGAGCACGAACTGGACCAGGAGGTGGGGCTGTGCTGGCGATGCGACACCCCCATAGAGGTGGTCACGGCGCTGCAGTGGTTCATGCGCACCATCAGCCTCACAGACAAGGTCGTCGAGACGGCTAAACGCATAACGTGGTACCCTGACTGGATGAGGCAGAGGCTCATCGACTGGGCCACCGGCCTGGACTGGGACTGGGTGCTTAGCAGGCAGCGCGTATTCGCCACCCCTGTGCCCGCCTGGTACTGCAAGAGCTGCGGCAAGATAAGGCTCGCCAAGCCCGAGGAGCTGCCCGTGGACCCCAAGGTGACAAGCATAGACGACGTCTGCGAGTGCGGCGGAACCGAATTCGTGCCCGACACCGACGTAATGGACACCTGGTTCGACAGCAGCCTGACCTGCGCCATCCACGCGGGCTGGCCCGACAGGCCGAACTGGCGGAGACAGTTCCCGGCCAGCGTCCACCCCAGCGGCCAGGACATCATACGCACCTGGGCCTACTACCTCATGGTGAGGCACCTGGCGCTGTTCGACGAGACGGCCTACGAAAGCGCCCTCATCAACGGCATGGTGTTCGGCAGCGACGGACGCATGATGAGCAAGAGCCTGGGCAACTACGTCGCCACGCCCGAGGTGTTCAGCAAGTACGGCGCGGACGCCCCGAGGCAGTGGGCCGCCGCGGGGGGAAGCACGGGCACGGACATACCGTTCAGGTGGGAGGACGTGGAGTACGGTTGGCGCTTCATGAGGAAGCTGTGGAACGCGTGCAGGTTCACGGGCATGAGGCTGCAGGACTACGACCCGGCTGAAGGCGTCGAGCCCATGCTCCTGGACAGGTGGATAGTCTCCAAGCTCCAGAGGACCGTGAAGAAGGCCACCGAAGCCATGGAGAACTGCGACTTCATGAACGCCACTGAGGCGACCAGGAACTTCATCTGGCACGTCTTCTGCGACCACTACCTCGAGGCGGCGAAGACGAGGCTCTACGGCGACGGAGACGGGAAGAAGGCGGCCCAGCAGACCCTCCTATACACGGTGGAGCGGATGATCAAGCTCATGGCCCCTATAATGCCTCACATCATCGAGGAGATATGGCGAACCATGTACGACCCCAACGCTAGCATACACCTCTCGGCGTGGCCCATGTACGACGAGGCCATGATCGACGAGGAGGCTGAGAAGACCGGCGACATAGTCATAGCAGCCATCAGCGATATCCGCCGCGAGAAGAACAGGATGGGTGTGAGCCTGAACGCGTCCATGAAGAGCGTGAAGCTATTCGCTTCAGGCAATGAGGCGGAGGCGCTTAGGCTGGGCTCAACAGACATCAAGGACACGTTGAAGATAGAGTCGTTGGAGATATTCGCAGGCGGCGGCGGGGACATGAACTTGGAGGACTACCCCGAGATCGGGTTCACGGTCACCCTCTAGGAAACGCCTTATAGTTTTCCCCTCAATCCTTTCACTGACTTTACATGACTGAAGAGATGGTTCCGTTATCAGAGGCCGAGAACGAGGTCCGGGTCACTACGCAGAGGCTCGCCCTGCTTCATCTAGCCTACGCCAAGACCCTCGTCGACAGGTTCGGCTGGGACGAGGGGAAGCAGCTGGTCCTCG
>JGI2171J19970_10000739_pt1 | contig 17918 bp, 10 predicted proteins | sample DeeMarSWOR324_28_FD_19970 | JGI IMG/M metagenome (IMG submission 19970) | reverse complement strand
TTGGCATTTGAGTAAATACAAATATTCTCCTAAGTTTTTGAAAGATCTAATTCTGATCTCTGGGCCGACAATATATTCTAGATCTAAAGCTTCCATGAATCTGATACTCGCAATTCTACCAAAAATTTCTCTGAGAATTTTCTTAGGGACCCTGGGCTCTTTGAAAAGTATGTCATAGATGATCCGATACTGTTTTCTTTTTTCCTCAAGGGTATACCGCACTCTTTCACCTCCTTTACATGACTTACCTCTACTATACTTTTTTCTTTAAAAAGGTTTCTGTAACAGTGATGTATTAATGGTCACGTTCCTATATTACAGTTTATTGAACAGAAACATAAATCTGGTAGGGAGAGGGAACCCCCTCTCCCCAAGGGAAATTCTGTGTTCGAGTATTCAGTGCTGAACNCACNTGCAATAGATCCCGGGAGGATCAGGATAAGGACTGCATGTATGTTTTCCTGGCTGTATCTATTTATAAAGATGTGTCATGAAATATAGGACATATTTTCATGACATGTTACACGTGGAACAAAGGCGGTTAAGCTTAAGAACAGTATTAAGAAGTTCATTGTTGATCCTGTGAGGATACATGCTATTGAAAGTTTTACTTATTTTGTGAAGACCGGCTTTGGGACAAAATTGTCTAAGCAGCACCCCAACATAAGAGGACTGGTCTCTTTTCTTCTTGCCCTCTCTTGCACTGCGAAAGAGAACTTTTCTTGTTATGGAGGAAATTCTTTTCTGCTTCCTTCTATAACTGTAAGTGATTTCTAGCGTCCGCTGGGAAGCGGGCATGTTTTGGATGAATGGTAATTTTGAGTCTATTGAGTTACAACTCGTACTGCAAAGATATTGTGGAGTAAGGCAGTGGAGAACATTGCCATTTCCTGGCGGTCTTCTCTTTTTTGGCGGATTACCCAGCCGAATCTTCTCTTATCTGCTGAGAAAGCTGCTTCACTGAGGTTTCTCTGAAAGTAATTTTCCAAATAGTTGACAAGCCCCATAGGTTGTCCAATAGTTAGTGGATTTCTCAACTTTGTTACATGTGTAACAATTTATTCTCTTTTTAAATTTTGATATGATTTTTTTGATATAAAAGAAGATTTTTCAATAACCTCCTCTCATGCAGAAATTTATTCGAGAGCTCTTAACAGGTTATTTGGCAAAGGTCATAGTCTATCTCTTTGACAACCTTCTTCCAGTAACCCCATTGAATTGAGGACTAACAATTATTAAGGGTTATTCCTTCTCGAACAGCTCTAATGTCTCTCTCACTTTTTTCTTATTCTCCTCAGTGGGTCTAATGACCATGATTCCCTCTAAAGGCTGTCCGTACACGATCACAGAGTTCTCATCAGCGTACAAAATGGCAGGAAGAGCTGCCAGATCTTCCTCACCCTCCACCAAAATTCGTTTGTATCCCTTTTTGATAGCATCAATTAACTCGTCAGTGATCTCAGATTGAGGATTTTTCACCGTGATATCACATTGAATTGTGGTTTCTAAATCTTCTCTCCTGCTCTTCCCATCTATAATCAGCATGGCAGGCTCTATACTCACTTTCAACAAGTTCTCAACCACCACATCCCCGATAGCTATCACCTTTTCTCCCTTGATCATTTTTTTCAAAATGTGGTAAGGTACTGGTATCTCTCCAGTGATTAACAATCCAATGCGTTCCTGCATTCTCTCCTGTGCTTTCTTGGTCATCCTCATTATCTGACCCGCAAAGCGTACCTGCCGGGATGGGTAATATTCAGGCTCTTGGCAAGCTCAGATTCAATATCAAATATGATGATGAGTCCGCTCCAGTCATCTGTCAAATGCGCCATCTTACATACTGGGCAAATATTCCCTTCCACAATTCTGTGACACTCCCTGCATGCTTTCATGTGCTTCCCTCTTTCTTCACGCTCTCCTGCTTTACACCCTCCAGTTTCTTCAGGTCCTCCTGTATCCATTCCAGCTTTCCCAGCCCTGGTTGCCGTAAGGTTAACCCTATCTTTGTCCCATCCTTCTTCTTGGAAATGGTCACAATCCTTGCCCTTACCTTGTCTCCTTCTTTCAAGAGTCTGCTGCTTTCTTTGGCAATTAACGTCCGCTGCTTGGAATCAAAGCTGATAAAGTCGTTGGTAATCTGGGAGACATGCACTAACCCATCTACTGGTCCCAGCCTGATGAAGGCACCAAATTCCAGAATTTCTGCTATCTCTCCCTCTATGATCTCGTGGGTTACTGGATCGTAGGACAAAACCTCATACTCCACCTCGTAGTATGCTGCCCCATCACCAGGAATGATCTTTCCAGTTCCGATATTGTGCACATCCATGATGGACAATACCAGCCCCAAATCCTTATCCCAGATACCTGCATAACTATCCCGCAGTATGGAAAGGATTGCTTCTTTTAAATTCTCACCAAACCGGTGTGGGGGTACTCTTACCACATCTCTGAGGATTACTTTTCTGTACATGATATCACACGAATAAGGGCACAAACACCAGAGCAACAATAGACATCAGTTTAATCAGGATGTTCAGTGACGGCCCAGACGTGTCCTTGAATGGGTCTCCTACTGTATCTCCTACTACTGCTGCCTTGTGTGGGGCTGAACCCTTACCTCCTAGATTACCTTTCTCTATATATTTCTTTGCATTATCCCAGGCACCACCAGAGTTTGCCATGAACACTGCCAACAAGAATCCGGTTACGACAGCTCCTGCTAAAAATCCGCCCAGAGCTTCTGCGCCTAAGACCACTCCCACTATAACGGGGGACACTACTGCCAGACCACCTGGTATAATCATTTCCCGTAATGCTGCCCCTGTAGAGATTTCCACACACGTACTGTAGTCCGGCTTGGCTGTCCCTTCCATCAATCCAGGTATCTCCTTGAACTGTCTCCTCACTTCTTTGACCATATCAAAGGCAGCTCTTCCTACTGCTGCTATAGAGAAGGAGCAGAACACAAAGGGGAGTAGCCCACCAATGAATAACCCCACAATGGTGACAGGCTGTGTAATATCAATGGCAAAAGCAGAACCACTTAATTCTGCCACTTTGGTCCCGTAGGCACTAAACAAAGCTAAAGCAGTCAGCGCTGCAGAGCCGATGGCAAATCCCTTTCCAATGGCAGCTGTGGTGTTCCCTACTGCATCTAAGGCTTCTGCCCTCTCTCTGACTTCTTTACCCATTTTGGCCATTTCAGCAATACCTGCCGCATTATCGGCCACCGGACCATACGTGTCAGTAGCCAAAGTGATTCCTAACGTGGAGAGCATGCCTACAGCTGCTATAGCTATACCGTACAATTGTGCAAAGTGGTAGGCTATCAAAATTGCTCCACACACTGCTAACACGGGTATTACTGTACTCTTCATGCCCACAGATATGCCAGCAATGATATTGGTGGCAGGACCAGTTTCTGACGCACGGGCAATTCCCTGCGCAGGAGCTCTGTTATCTGCAGTGTAGTACTCAGTAACTAATCCAATGATAATACCTGCTATCAATCCTGCTACTACTGCCACAAAGATACCTATGTCACTATCTGTGATATAGACTAACCCAAGAGTTCCTAACCCCATGATAATGGCGGCTGCGAAGATTCCTCTGTTTAAGGCTGCATGTAAATTCTCACCAGAAGTAGACACGAAGAATGTGCCAATAATAGAAGAGAGTATGCCAATGGCTGCTATCTGCAGAGGAAGTACCACATGGTGTGTCACAGCCATGAAAGCACCAATAGCCATGGCAGCAATAACAGAATCCACGTAGGACTCAAATAAATCTGCTCCCATGCCAGCCACGTCTCCTACATTGTCACCCACGTTATCTGCAATCACTGCAGGGTTCCTCGGATCATCTTCAGGTATGCCAGCTTCCACTTTTCCCACCAGATCTGCTCCAACATCTGCAGCTTTCGTGTAAATACCGCCGCCCACTCTGGCAAATAATGCAATAGATGAGGCTCCAAAGCCAAATCCGTAAATAATGTCGGGATCGCCAAAGATGTAGTAGAAGATTGATACACCCAAGAGGCCTAACCCCACGACGCACATTCCCATGACCGTACCAGAGCTGAAAGCTGCTTTCAATCCGGCATTTAAACTGTTCTTGGCTGCCTGAGCTGTTCTGGCATTGGAGGCAGTCGCAATGCGCATGCCAATGTTGCCAGAGAAAGCAGAGAATACAGCTCCTGCTGCAAAGCAGACTGCAGTCGGTGTGTTAATGGTTACTGCAATAATGGCAGTAACTGCCACGGCAAAGATCACCAGCATTCTGTACTCCTTGTTGAGAAAGGTCATTGCTCCTTGGTGGATTGCTTCTGAAATTTCTTTCATTTTGTCTGTACCAGGGTCTAACTTCAAGATTCTATATGCAGTTATTGCTGCAAATATCAATGCTAATACTGCAGTTATGGGTGCAATTATCCACATGTTGATCACCAGGATGGTTACTCTTTTTTGGGTGCTTTATAACCTTTGTCATTAATTCCAATTTTGTTTCCAATTCCGATCACAGGTTCTCTGCCACTGTCTGCGCGACATCTAGGGTAGAAGATGTTCCTCCCAAATCATAAGTTTTGACTTTTCCTTCTCTGATGACAGCGGCTATAGCATTCTCCAGGGCTTGAGCATCCTCTTTTTCTCCCAGCCAGTCCAGCATCAACTTGACGGCTAACAACATGGCAGTTGGGTTGACCTTGTATTGTCCCGCGTACTTGGGGGCAGACCCGTGGGTGGGTTCACAGACGCAGAAGGTATCTGACATGTTGGCAGCTGAAGCAAATCCCAGGCCGCCCACTATCTGGGCACACAAATCCGAGATAATGTCCCCAAACATATTTGACGTGACCAATACAGAGTAATCCTGCGGGTTCTTGATCAGCCACATGGCCATAGCATCCACATTGGTTTCCCACATTTCAATATCTGGATACTCTTCAGCGATCTTTCTGGCCTCTCTTACCATTAACCCACTGGTTTCTCTGATCACATTTGGTTTCTCAATGACGGTGACTGTTTTCCGATTGAACTTTGCAGCATACTCGAAGGCTGCTCTCACAATTTTTTGGCAGCCCTTCCTGGTGAACACTCTGCAGGAGACAGCCAGATCCTCGTTAGGAACATCCTTAAAGGGGGCCATCTTGGGATGGGTTAGTAATGCATTTTTGACGTCTTCTGGAAGGGGATGGAACTCCACGCCACTGTATAACCCCTCTGTGTTCTCCCTGAAGACTACAATGTCAATGTCATCCCTGTAGTTTAAGGGGTTTCCCTCAAATGCTTTACAAGGTCGCATATTTATGTAAAGACCGAACAACTGTCTCATAGCCACAATAGGGGAGTAGTAAGATAACCCTTTACCACGTAAATCGGGATTCAACTCTTTCAAAGCTTCTTCTTTTGGTTTTGAGGTGATTGCTCCGAATAGACAGCAATCGCTCTCTTTCAACAATTTGATGGTCCTATCTGGCAAGGGATTTCCCTCGTTACACCAGAATTTCCATCCAACATCACCATGAAGGTATTCTGCATCCAGGTTGATCTTATCCAGGACAATTTTGGCAGCATCCATGACATCATTGCCGATGCCATCACCTGGCAGAATCGCAATTTTGTACGTCATGGAGTACAGTAATGACAGCGGTTTAAAGCCTTTTCCCTCTTGAAGTGCATCACATCTTTGGTGTTCTCTCACTTTGTTACACGTGTAACAACGAACTTTTGGGAGGTTACAAAATCGTTATCAATTTTCTTTTAAAGAAAACACTTTTTGGTAAGTAAAATCAAAAGTTTGAACAAAAAATAAAAAAGAAGAAAAGGAAAAAATTTAGCAGATATAGCAAACTCTTAACTCGTACGGATCGTTTCCGTGGTAGATATCATAGCCGAAGACCAGCACTTCATAGGTTCCTGGTATGGGGTTGTAGATGTACTGCTTCTCAGGTGACCAGTACTGGGCACCGTCCAGGTAGACATAGCCGTTGGGGTCGATGACGTACATGTCAAGATCGTACGTGGGAAACTTGGACCAGTTGTGCATCCACCACAATTCAAAGGTGACACAGCTTGTACCTTGTGGAACATCCACATAGTGTACAGCCCATTCGCCATTGCCAAGGACATCCTTTTCGTGTAGTCCACAGAGAACACGGCCTTCGTTTTCTGTTACAGTGACATCACAGGATGTGAGACCATTGTTGGTCCAGTCACCCTCCACAGTGATTCGCATATAACCGGGGTCTGGCTCTGGTATGGTGAAGTTCGCAGCGTGTGTAAGGTTCAAGCTGTTGATGTAGTACCATCCATTGGTTCGGACTGCGCTTTGGACGTAGAACTCGATGGAATCTCCGATCCACGGGTTCGAAGGCCCTGTAAAGGTCACATTACTCAGGCTAATCTCTAAGCTCTCTGTGTCCTCATCCACTTCAATGACGATGTCAAAGGTGCGTCCAGGCCCTAAGTCTCCAGTAAACCACGTTTGGGTTCCACCATGCAGGTTTACTGCATCCATACTGTAGCCTTTCTTCAGGTGCAGCCCATCGTCGATACAGTTCATGAGCAGGTCAAGCGAGTTAGGTAGGTTCAGATACCCATTACCCTGAGCAAACTCGTGGTAGGGTATGTCTAATGGGACAGCTCCTTCAATGATGGCATTTCTGATCTGGTAGGGGTTGGCAAATATGAGGTCAGGGCATTTTGGATCTTCACAGTCGGGGCAGTCAGGCTTGGGACCTACTTTGGGCCATCTCGATATGCTGCATCCTTGTGGAGGATCTGTGTTCGTCTTCTGCCAGGCCGCCAACAGTGCAGCTCCACCTGCCACGGCAGGACATGCAGACGAAGTTCCTGACATAATGCCAATAGAGTACGGTGGGAAACAAGACATGGTGTACACACCGCATGCTAATACGTCAGGTGCTAACCGACCATCACTGGTGGGTCCGCGGCTGGAGAAGTAGATGATCTGCACTTCATCGTATGCGTACATGTCATATCCGATACCAGGTATGCCGTAGACGATATCCATTCCTACTCTGGTGTGCACAGGATCTGCGGCTGCTCCCACAGATATGGACGTGTTGGCACATCCAGGCGTTTCAACAGTGTTGTAGGCAGGGCCAGAATTACCTGCTGCTGCCGCCACCACGATACCTTGCTTCGTAGCTGCATCTACCAAAAGATCTTCAGGATCCTTACCATCGTAACCAGTGCCTCCACCAAGGCTCATGCTGATCACATCGATGGGATACCCTTCTGCACCACACGTTTCATCGTAGAGCTGCCTCATACATATGGCATGGTCAATACCCTGCATGACCACTGAGCTCGGTACTCCTGCACCGCTCTTGGGGAAGACTTTTATGGCGTAGATTTCAGCCAAGGGAGCAATACCTAACAGTGGTACAACAATGTACCCGGGGTAGTTTGGATCCACAAACCAACTCTCTGGGGGCGCATACCTCATGATAGCCTGAGCCCAGAAGTCTGTTTCAGGCAGAAGGACAGCACAGTTTGAGGCAGCAATACCTGCACACACTGTTCCGTGGTAGTGGTTGTCAGCATCACCCCATGAATCTACGGGTTCACTAGGTGCAAAGGATTTACCGCCAACGACACGGGGATATAAACACGGATGGTACGGGAAGACACCTGTATCAATGACAGCTATCATTGATCCATAGCCAGCCCTCGTTTCATACCAGACATCCTCTGCTCCCGTGATCATGTAGTTGTAATAATTCTCAGGCAAGTCTCCTATGTCCTCCAAGGTGTAGGGGCCCATGCACGATTCTGACATATCCATGATTTCCTGAGCCTCAAAGATTTCGGAATCTCCCTCTGCTTCAGGTGGAGTTGGTAGATACCGCATGTAGTCTTTGTGAGCATACAGGCAATGCGGATTCGCCAGAACATCTCCCAGTAAGAGCAGCGGCACTTGAGCAGCAATCATTTCCACACTTTCGTACTCAATGGTAACAGCACCACCTGCAGCTTCAATAGCATTTCCCAGAGCGACCTTGTCATCAGTCTCAAAAATCAGTGATACCATTTCACTTTCCGGCGCGGTCACCGGTACATAGAACGACAAAACTAGTACACCTATCAGTGCTAGACTGAATCCCTTTTTCATCTTTTTCACCTCTCTTCAGGTTTAATACTTTTAGCATTCCAGCTTTAAATACTTTACGGCGGTTTTGAAACACAACAACAAAGGTATATTGGAAATTTACCGGAGAATTTGAAAATTTTGTAGGTTTTTAGCTGTTTTTTGCTTTGTTGTTAGATACTAAAATATTTTCTTTATGAATGATCATAACGGAAACCTTTTGAATATGATTTTACTGAGGAAATAAGAATGTTCGACGATTATCAATGAAGAGATGCACTGTTCGAAATTGAACCTCTTGGCAGAAGCAAAATACGAGGCATAATCCACAAAAAACTCATTAAAAGAAACTCTTAAATAAAATAAAAAAATAAAAAATGAAAAAGAATTTAGTTTATACGATATAGTAGACGTTCAACATGTATGGATCTCTTCCAACGTAGATCTCGTATCCGTAAATCAGCACTTCATAGGTTCCTGGTACGGGGTCGTAGATGTACTGCTTCTCAGGTGACCAGAATTGGGCACCATCCATGTAGAGGTTGCCGTCTGGATCGAAGATGTACATGTCAAGGTCGTACGTGGGGAACTTGGACCAATCGTGCATCCACCAGAGTTCGAAGATAACAACACTCAAGCCGTCTGGAACATCTACGTAGTGCACATGCCATTCGTCGTAACCGATGGTCTCTTTGTGTCCACCTGGGTTATCACGGCCTTCGTTCTCTGTTACAGTGACATCACAGGATACAATACCCCAGTTAGTCCAGTCACCCTCGACAACAATTCTGATGTTACCAGGGTTAGGATCTGGTATGGTGTAGCTGAAGTCTCCGTAGAGGTTTAAGCTGTCGATGTAGTAGTAGTAAGCAGTACGGATAGCGCTCTGGATGTAGAACTCAATGGAGTCTCCCATGTATGGGTTCTCATCTCCTGTGAAGACCACGTTGGTCAGAGAGACATCCAGGCTGGCTGTGTCCTCATCTACTGCAATGACAATGTGGAAAGTGCGTGCAGGTCCTAAGTCACCAGTAGACCAGGTCTGGGTACCGCCTTTCAGATCGACTGCGTCCAACCCGTGGCTGCTGTCAATGTGTAATCCATCATCAATACCGTTCTGCAGTAAGGTAAGTGAGTTAGGCATGTTCAAGTACCCGTTACCTTGGCCATACTCGTGGTAAGGTATGTCTAATGGGACAGCTCCTTCAATGATGGCATTCCTGATCTGGTAGGGGTTGGCTCCTCCTTCGTTCCACTTCTGCCAGGCTGCTAACAGTGCAGCTCCACCTGCGACAGCAGGACATGAAGAAGAAGTTCCTGACATGATAGCGATAGAGTACGGTGGGTAACAAGACATGGCGTAAACACCGCATGCTAACACATCCGGTGCTAACCGACCATCACTGGTGGGTCCGCGGCCAGAGAAGTAGATGATCTGTACCTCATCATACGGGTACAACCACCCTCCAATACCAGGCCAAGCGTAGACGATATCGAATCCTACTCTGGTGTGCACAGGATCAGAGGCTGCTCCCACAGATATGGATGTGTTGGCACATCCTGGCGTTGAAACAGTGTTGAAGGCAGGACCATCATTCCCTGCAGCGGCTACCACTACAATGCCTGCTTTGGTCGCTTCGTCCACCAAGCGGTCTTCAGGATCATTTCCATCGTAGCCAGTACCTCCACCAAGACTCATGCTGATCACATCGATGGGTAACCCATCTGCACCACCAGTAGCATCGTAGAGCTTCCTCTTCTGGATAGCGTGGTCAATACCCTGCATGATCACTGAGCTCGGTACTCCTGCACCGCTCTTGGGGAAGACTTTAATAGCGTAGATTTCAGCCAGTGGAGCCATACCCAACAATGGTACAACAATGTACCCTGGGTAGTTCGGGTCCACAAACCAACTCTCGGGCGGTGCGTAGTTCATGATAGCCATAGCCCACAGGTCAGTCTCAGGCAAAAGAACAGCAGCGTTTGAAGCAACAATACCGGCACACACTGTTCCGTGGTAGTGGTTGTCAGGATCACCCCATGAATCTTCAGGCTCTCCCGGTGCAAAGCTGATACCGCCGATAACACGGGGGTACAAGCATGGGTGAAGCGGGAAGGTCCCTGTATCAATGACAGCCACCAATGTGCCATAACCAGCCATAGTGTCGTACCAGATATCTTCAGCTCCGGTAATCATGTAGTTGTAGTAGTTCTCAGGCAAGTCTCCCAGTTCCTCCAGAGTGTAGGAGTCTATGACGCTTCCTGATATTTCCATGACTTCCTGAACTGTGAAGTCATCAGGATCACCTTCAGGTACCTCTGGCTGTACTGGGATCTCTTGTATGCGGTCTTTGTAGGCACCCAGGCAGTGTGGATTTGACAGAACATTTTCCATGCCCAGGAGCGGCACTTGAGCTGCAATCATGGGCACAGTTTCGAACTCAATGGTGACAACACCACCTGCAGCTACAATTGCATTTCCCAAAGCGACCTTGTCATCAGTCTCAAAAATAACTGGTAGCATCTCACTTTCCGGTGCAGCCACTGGTATATAGAACGACAGCACCAGTATTCCTATCAGTGCTAGACCGAATCCCTTTTTCATCTTTTTCACCTCCCTTTAAGGTGTTGGAAATACTAACACTCTCTCCCTTTAAAAACTTTACGGTGGTCATGAACCGTAACAATGAGGACATGTTGGAAATTTACCAGAACGGGATTTGAAAATTTTGTAAGTTTTTAACTATTTTGATAATACTGTTAGAAACTCAAAAAGAAATGATCTTAACAGAAACTTTATATCCAGTCTCTATGGCGGGTGGAATGCCAACAATTGTCTCTGCATGAGATGCGGAGCTTTTGGAACAAATAAGATGAAGCGCACACCTCAGCATGCATAGGTTACATAGTACAGGTGCAATGTTCACAAAGAATATTACCAGCTCCACTTACGGAGCTCTTGAAGAATGATTATCAGCGAGGTTTATCCATGCACGGCACATATAGTAAGCAAAACGTACGAAAGAAGGTATTGGAGGAAAAATCAGAAATTATTGATAATTACTTATATTCATTTTGTAACTTCATTCCTTCTGCAGAAAAGACACTAAAGCATTGAAACATGGCAATTGTGTTGCTATGTGAAGTGTATATCCACATTTTTTTCTCTTTTTTACAGATGCGAACCCCTCAAGAGACTTTTGATGTTGTGAAAAGGGAAATCCATCTCCAGGATTTGTCAAAAAGTGTGGTGCTCAATTTTAAACTTTCTCTAAATCCTAGAAAGTGAGGACACAACTACCAAGGTACTGTGTTACACGTGTAACAATATGAGATAAATATCCAACAGTTAGTAACTATCTCCAGGAGTTCTAAAGAGAGCTGACGTAGATTTTAGGTTCTCTTTTTTTCGATCAAGATACTCTTTCAAGATTTGGGTTCGGAATTCTATGTCGTTAACGGTTAATCAACTGGCCCACATATTCATGAAATAGACAATTAAATGAGGACAACCCCCCAAAAAAAAATAAAAAAAGAAAAAAGAAGTTTTTAGCAGATGTAGCAGACTCTCAACTTGTATGGATCGTTTCCATGGTAGATCTCATAGCCGAAGATCAGTACTGTGTAAGTTCCTGGTGTTGGGTTCTCAATGACCTGCCTTTCAGGTGACCAGTATTGGGCACCATCTAGGTAGAGGTAGCCATCTGGATCAATAACATACATGTCCAGATCGTACGTTGGGAACTTGGACCAGTCATGTTTCCACCACAAGTCAAAGATGACAGCACCTGTGCCTTCTGGGACTTCCACGTAGTGTACCATCCACTCGCCATTGCTAATGGTGCCATGTTCATGCACTCCGCACAGTTCACGTCCTTCAGTTTCTGTCACGGTGACGTCACAGGATAATGTGCCCCAGTTGGTCCAGTCACCCTCAACAACGATTCTGATGTTACCGGGGTTGGGTTCTGGGATGGTAAAGCATGCATCACCAATCAGGTTCTCATTGTAGACGTAGTAGTACTCAGCAGTACGGATAGCACTCTGGATGTAGAACTCAATGGTATCTCCCAAGTATGGATTTGGAGTTCCAGAGAATACCACATTGCTCAGGCAGACGTTCAGGCTTTCTGTGTCTTCATCTACTGCAATGACAATGTCAAAGGTGCGTGCAGGTCCTAAGTCACCAGTAGACCAGGTCTGTGTACTGCCTTTCAGATCGACTGCGTCCAATTTGTAGCTGCTCTTCAGATGTAACCCGTTGTCGATACCGTTCTTGAGCAGATCGAGCGAATTTGGCACGTTCAAGTACCCGTTGCCCTGTGCGTATTCGTGGTATGGTATGTCTAATGGGACAGCTCCTCTAATGATGGCATTCCTGATCTGGTATGGGTTGGCTGCTCCTTCGTACGCCTTCTGCCAGGCTGCTAACAGTGCAGCTCCACCTGCTACAGCAGGACATGCAGATGATGTTCCTGACATAATGCCAATTGAGTACGGTGGGAAACAAGACATGGCGTAAACACCGCATGCTAATACATCCGGTGCTAACCGACCATCACTGGTAGGTCCACGGCTGGAGAAGTAGATGATCTGCACCTCATCATAGGGGTACAACCACCCCCCAATGCCAGGCCAATCGTAGACGATGTCAAATCCCACTCTGGTGTGCACAGGATCTGCTGCTGCACCCACAGCTATGGATGTCTTTGCGGTTCCAGGTGCTGAAACAGTGTTATACGCAGGGCCATCGTTACCAGCAGCTACTACGACTGCAATACCTGTTTTCGTGGCTTCATCCACCAAACGATCTTCAGGGTCTCTTCCATCGTAGCCAGTACCACCACCAAGGCTCATGTTGATCACATCGATGGGGTACCCTTCTGCACCACCAGTGGCATCGTACAACTTCCTCTGCTGGATGGCATGATCAATACCCTGCATGATCACTGAGGTCGGTACTCCAGAACCATCATGGGGGAAGACCTTGATGGCGTAGATTTCGGCCAGTGGCGCCATACCCAACAATGGTACAACAATGTACCCTGGGTAATCTGGATCCACAAACCAGCTGCCAGAGGGTGCATAGTTCATGATAGCTACAGCCCACAGGTCAGTCTCAGGCAAAAGAACAGCACAGTTTGAAGCAACAATACCGGCAACTACAGTTCCGTGGTAGTGGTTGTAAGGAGACCACCAGGGATACTGAGCACAATCATCTGTAAAGCACGCACCGCCAACAACGCGGCCTGCTAAGCATGGATGATCTGGAAAGACACCAGTATCAATAACAGCCACCAACGTTCCATGACCGTAGGCAGTTTCAGGCCAGATATCTTCAGCTCCTGTAATCATGTAGTTGTAGTAGTCCTCAGGTAAGTCTCCCAAGTCCTCCAAAGTGTAGGCGTCCATCACATTCCCTGATATATCCATGACTTCTTGAGCTTCAAAGTGCTCGGAATCACCTTCTGCTTCAGGTGGAGTTGGCAAATGCTGAATAGTGTCTTTGTGAGCATACAGGCAATGCGGATTTTCCAGAACATCTCCCAGTGAGAGCAGCGGCACTTGAGCAGCAAGCATTTCCACACTTTCGTATTCAATGGTAACAGCACCACCTGTAGCTTCAATTACATTTCCCAGAGCAACCTTGTCATCAGTTTCAAAGATCAGTGATACCATTTCACCTTCCGGCGCGGCCACTGGTACGTAGAACGACAGCATCAGTACACCTATCAGTACTAGACCGAATCCCTTTTTCATTTTTCTTCACCTCCGTTTTGTTCGATGCACCCTATCCCCACTGCTCCTGCTTAAATACTTTTCGGTGGTTATGAAACACGAAAACAACCTGGAAATTCACCAGAGAATCTGAAAATTTTGCAATTAACTTTAGATATTCCAGTTTAGATATTAGAATTCTATATGAAATGACCTTAAAGGAAATTTTTTATATTGACCTATCATGAAAAATGGATATCAAAGATTGTCAATGAAGAAAAAGATGTAAAACCTGAAATTGTTGAAATTAGAAGGCATGTAGAGATATGGGTTGACAGCTTTTTGTATGCTCATGGAGCATTGGCGAAAGCCCCAAGACATCACAGTCCATCTGTAAAACTGATGAGAATTTCTGCTATATACAATATATACGATATCTGTCAGCTGACTGCTGTAATTCTCCTACATTCGAACGACCTTTTGAAGGAGTTCATCAATAAAAGCTCATCAATGAAGGATCCACGTATGTGGATTATCTGGTGTCACTTCTCTGGAATTCTGATGCATCATCAGCTCTGGCACCATCAACCTCAAAGAATAGCAATGCCACTGAGTCAAGGTACTGCCCATGATCAGAAATTTTTGAGAACTAGAAGCTATTCTTTAGCCCAAAAAGCTTATCGATAGAATAATCTGATGAAAATGCAAAAGAAAAAAGAAAAAAGAAAAAAATCTAGACTATTTCGCAGACTCTCAACCAGTAAGGGTTGGGAATGAGATACATCTCATAGCCGAAGATCAGTATTGTATAGGTTCCTGGTACTGGGTTCTCAATGATCTGCCTCTCAGGTGAGTAGTACTGGGCACCATCTAAGTAAGCATAGCCATTGGGGTCGAAGACGTACATGTCCAGATCGTGGGTTGGATACTTTGACCAGTCGTTGAACCACCACAATTCGAAGATCACAACAGCTGTACCCGGGGAGACATCAATGTAGTGTTCTTTCCACTCACCGTTGTTAATGCAGCCTGATGCTTCTATTGGACACAGTTGACGACCTTCAGTTTCTGTCACTGTGACATCACAGAGCATCTCATCCCAGTTAGTCCAATCGCCCTCTACAACGATTCGGATTTTACCTGGATCTGGATCTGTTATGCTAAAGCAGTCGTCTTCATAGATATTTACGCTGTCGTAGTAGTAGGAATAGGCAGTGCGGACTGAACTCTGGACGTAGAATTCGATGGAATCTCCAAGCCATGGGTTCTGATTTCCTGGATTTAAGTATGTCACATTGCTCAAGCATATGTCTATGCGTGCTGTGTCCTTGTCTACTTTGATGACAATGTCATAGGTCTCTCCAGGTCCTAAAGGTCCCGTAGACCAGGTTTTGCTTCCGCCTCTCAGGTTTGTTCCCCTCAGACAGCGGCCGTAACCCATGTCTGGCCACCAGCAAACACCGTCCTTTAATTTTTGGAGTGCATTTGGCACATTCAGGTACCCCTCACCCTGTGCGTACTTGTCATAGTTGGGCAATGGAACAGCTCCTTGAATGATAGCATTTCTGATCTCACTGGGTTTGGCAAATCCCTGGTTTGTCTTCTGCCAGGCTGCTAATAGTAAAGCTGCACCTGACACAGCAGGACATGCAGACGATGTTCCTGACATGATTGCGATGGAGTTCGGCGGGTAGGCAGACATGGCGTACACACCGCAAGCTAACACGTCAGGCTTCCGGCGGCAATCAGTGGTAGGTCCGCGGCTGGAGAAGTAGATAATCTGCTGGTCATCGTAGGGGAACATGTCTCCTCCAATACCAGGTATGCCGTAGACAATATCCATTCCTACTCTGGTGTGCACAGGATCTGCTGCTGCTCCCACACCAATGGACGTCTTTGCACATCCAGGCGTGGATACTGTATTGAGTGCAGGGCCATCGTTACCAGCTGCTGCTGATACCACAATACCTGTGAGGGTGGCCTTGTCTACCAGGCGGTCTTCAGGGTCCCATCCATCGAACCCGGTGCCTCCACCAAGGCTCATGCTGATTACATCGATGGGCAGCCCTTCTGCACCACCAGTGCAGTTGTAGAGCTTCCTCTGCTGGATAGCGTGGTCAAGACCTTCCATGACCACTGAGCTCGGTACTCCGGAACCATCCTTGGGGAAGACCTTGATGGCGTAGATTTCAGCCAGTGGAGCCATGCCAAGTAATGGAACGATGATATAGCCTGGGTAGGCTGGATCAGTAAACCAACTCTCAGGTGGTGCATAGTTCATGATAGCTATAGCCCACAGGTCAGTCTCAGGCAAAAGGACAGCACAGTTTGAGGCAACAATACCTGCACACACTGTTCCGTGGTAGTGGTTGTCAGCATCTCCCCATGAGTCTTCAGGTTCTCCCGGTGCAAAGCTGATACCGCCGATAACGCGGGGGTATAAACATGGATGGAGCGGGTAGACACCAGTATCAATGATAGCCACTAATTGTCCACTACCGGCACCAGTTTCACCCCAGACCTCTTGAGCTCCTGTAACCATATAGTTGTAGTAGTCCTCCGGTAAGTCTCCCAGCTCCTCGAGAGTGTAGGCGTCCATGACGCTTCCCGATATATCCATGACTTCCCTAGCTTCAAAGATGTCGGAATCTTCTCCAGGTGCCCTCGGCGGGTATGGCAGATACCGCATTTCGTCCTTGTAAACTTCTGTAATATGTGGACTTGCCAGCACAATCCCCAATGTGGCCAGAGGCACTTGAGCTGCGAGCATGTTCACACTTTCGTACTCAATGGTAACAATACCACCTGCACCTTCAATGACATTTCTCATTGCAACCTTGTCATTACCTTCAAAAATCAGCGATACCATCTCACCTTCCGGCGCGGCCACCGGTACGTAGAAGGACAGCACCAGTACACCTATTAATACCAGACTGAATCCCTTTTTCATCTTTTTCACCTCCGTTAGATTGAATGCACTATCCAGACATTTTCTTTCCTTAAATACTTTTCGGTAATCACAGAACAGAGAGATTAATTGGAAATTTGCCGAATAATTTGAAAATCTTGTAATTTATTTTAAGTATTCCGATTCTGGTGTTAAAAATTCAAATAAATGATCCTAAATCAAAATCACAAAATACAATTACAGTGGAAAAATGATATCGACATCAACTTTTCAATGTGAGAATTGCAGCTCATTGAATTGTCATCACATCGCCATGCCGTGTCCAGCTTCTCTCAGCAGCCCCATAGTACATCACTCTGATTTCAAAAGCTTGTGCAAATAGTAATGGTTCGCTTGTTACAGAAAGCGTGAGCCACACTGTTTGGCATACCATAATGTGAAATTCCTGCAGCTATCACATTCAGTGCCTCACTGAAGGCAGCACAGCTTGCCACGAATCCAGAGAATCCTCATGTCTCCAGTACGCGTACATGGGTTCCTTTTGGGGTTTTCACAATTCAGAAGTGCCAATTGTTGGTGGTTCTCCCAATCTGTTACACGTGTAACAAGAAATTGAGTTAAACTATAAAGAGATTGATAATCCAATGAGAACAATTCATGAGATCATTGGAGAGTTCAATGATTATGCAATCATTTCCTGGTTGATCATGTCCCATACGTCATCCAAAACAGCTGCGACCACCTTCCCATTCTCTACAGTCACTTTGGCAGTGTGCTTTGTCATTACCTGTGTGAGCATCTGCTTTGACCTGTCTCCATATCCTCCATGTCGTGAGGTGAACTCAAAGACGAACACCCAGCAGTATGAACATTCTCCTGGTATGGTTTCAACGTACCTCAGCTCCAGTCCATCAAACTTATACGTGGGGCTGTTCAACACGAATTCTCGAGCAATATCAAGACTCTCTTCTTCTGTGTAGGTTTCATTAAGACTCTCTTCTTCTGTGTAGGTTTCATTAAGACTCTCTTCTTCTGTACAACTCTCTTGTTGGCTTTCAATCATTTCCTGGTTGATCATGTCCCACACGTCATCCAAAACAGCTGCGACCACCTTCCCATTCTCTACAGTCACTTTGGCAGTGTGCTTTGTCATTACCTGTGTGAGCATCTGCTT
>JGI2171J19970_10000738_pt1 | contig 17922 bp, 8 predicted proteins | sample DeeMarSWOR324_28_FD_19970 | JGI IMG/M metagenome (IMG submission 19970) | reverse complement strand
TTTTTAAATATTAAAAAATAGAGTTAGATTGTTTTTTTTTAAGTCTATGATATGTTAAATTTTCAAAAATATTGTTAATATCTATTAGAAGATGATAAATTTCCAAATTTATCATTACATTTTAATATTGAGTAGAAAGTGTAAAGAATATTATGTCCATTTGATCAACATCATATTCATTTGTTTCAGAATATGCATATACTTTTAATGTGTGTCTTCCAATTAGAGGATAAAATTTACCTTGAATTTTCCATTCATATGGTGGAGTGCTATCCCAAAAAATAAACATATCATCTATTACAAAAATTACATATTTTATATTTTCTTTGCATATTGTTTCAGCAATAGCTATTGGTCTACCAATAGCAATTGTAATTCCACGCATCCTTTGGAAATAATATTCAGCAAATGGCAGGTTAATAACTGGATAATTTTGTAAATATAATTTTGCTTCAAAAGGCGCTAGTAAAATAACTTGGATGTTAATAGGTTTAATTGCTAGTTCAGTTAGAATAGCTAGCATTAGTTTTGTAGCTTTAATTTGATATGTTATATTTATGTGTTCAAGTGTATCGTTTTCTGAATGTCCGACCAAATTTGGATCATGTTGGGCAATCCAAACTCCATCATAACCATAATCTACAAAAGCTTGGTGGTCTGCTCCAGGATAATTTGGCATATTTTCAATAGTCAAATCAATAATATTCTTGTATTTTTTACTAATTTCTAAGGCAAATTCTGAAATCCAAGTAGATGGTTCTTCATGAAAAAATCGCAGTATTTTTCCGCCTTCAATTGTGTCAGCATAGCCTATTATATCAAGATTTAACACTGCTACAATATTGTCACCTTTCTGGTATACATCTCGGGCGTATGTAAAACTACCATAAGTTCCTACTTCTTCTCCTGAAAAGGTAATAAATTTTATAGTATGATTGAATGAGTAATGGCTTAAAATTTCAGCAATGCAAAGAACTGCAACAACACCTGAGCCGTCATCATTTGCTCCAGGTGAAACTTTTACAGTATCATAATGAGCACAAAGAATAAATATGGCATTTGACGAAGGATCCTCACCTGGAATGGTTGCTATTACATTACGACTTTTAAATTTTTTATACTTCCATTCATGAAATTCCACATCTAAACCCATTTGTTCAAATTCATTATAAATCCAATTACCAGCTAAAGTACAATTAACTGTTCCTGTATATCTTATCCCAAAACTTAATAGATTATGGAAGAAATAAAATGCTCTAGATTCATTAATTGAGTTTATCAATTCAATGATATCAAATTCGTTAAAATAAGGTGTATCCATTGATAAATTTTGTTTTCCAGATGATGAAAATGTTGTTATGGGAAAAAGCAGGCTGCAGCAAACCCATATGCAAACATATTTTGTTATTCTTTTCATAAATTATTGTTAATAATTCTTATCTAAATATATAAATATTTTGAATACTAATCCATTTTTTTAATACTTTCAACTATCTTTAAGTAAACCTTTTAATCAAAAAATTTGAATACCAGAACATCATGTAGGAGGAATTATTAAAAATATTTAACATCATGTGATTTTTAGGGGGCGCATTGTGAAAAATATTGTCATTAAAGGGGCAAGAGAGCATAATCTTAAAAATATTAACCTAGAGCTTCCTAGAGACAAATACATAGTAATTACAGGTTTGTCTGGTAGTGGAAAATCTACACTTGCATTTGACACAATATATGCAGAAGGTCAGAGGCGTTATGTTGAGTCATTATCAGCTTATGCAAGACAGTTTTTAGGATTAATGCATAAACCTGATGTTGATAGTATTGAAGGTTTATCACCAGCAATTTCTATTGAACAGAAAACAACTAGTAAAAACCCTAGAAGTACAGTTGGTACAGTAACTGAAATATATGATTATTTAAGATTATTATTTGCCAGAGTAGGAACTCCTTATTGCCCTGAACATCATCTTAAAATAGAATCTCAGTCCCCTTCAAAAATTGCAGAAAGAATAAATACGGAATTCAAAGGTTTTGTCACTATTCTTTCACCTGTAATAAGACAAAAAAAAGGAACATATGAACAGCTTTTTAAGGATTTAAACAAAGATGGATACACTCGTGTTCGTGTAAATAAAGCATTTTACAGAACAGATGAAACAATAAATCTAGATCGCTATAAAAAACATGATATTGAAATTGTTATTGATCGAGTAAAACCGCAGGATTCATCAAGACTTGCTGAAGCCTGTGAAAATGCTCTTAAAAAATCTGATGGATTATTAATTGTACTGGATAAAAATGGTAATGAAAAATTATATTCTTCTAATATGGCTTGTCCGGAATGTGGCATGGTTTTTGAAGAACTGCAGCCGCGTATGTTTTCATTTAATAGTCCTTTTGGAGCTTGTGAAACATGTCATGGTTTAGGAATCAGAATGGATTTTGACCCTGAGCTAATAATACCTGATAAAGATTTGTCTATTGCTGATGGAGCAATAAAATTATACAGAAACGCACTTGACGGTTGGCGTGTAAATTTCTTAGGTTCTGTGGCAAGACATCATGGTTTTAATATTTTTACACCTATTTGTGATTTAACAGAGGATCAATATAATGTTTTGATGTATGGGTCTACTGAGAAAATAAGATTTAATATGATTGCTAAAAATGGTGATGCTCAATGGTCAGGAAAAGGGACTTGGGAGGGACTTATACCTCAGTCAGAGCGACTTTTTAAACAAACAGAATCTGATTATCGAAGAAGAGAACTTGAGAAATTTATGAGAATCACGCCTTGTCCACGTTGCCAAGGAAAAAGGCTGAAATCAAAAGTCCTATCTGTTAAAATTGCTGAAAAGTCAATTATTGATATTACAGATATGTCTATTAAGCAGTGCCTTGTTTTTTTTAAAACATTAATCCTTTCTAAAAAAGAAGAGGAAATTGCTTGGCAGATACTTAAAGAAATAAAAGCTAGGTTAAACTTTTTAGAAAAAGTGGGTCTTAGTTATTTAACATTATCTCGTTCAACAGAGAGTTTATCTGGAGGTGAGGCTCAAAGAATAAGACTTGCTACCCAAATCGGTTCAAATCTTGTAGGCGTTGTTTATATCCTTGATGAGCCTTCTATTGGTTTACATCAATGTGATAATAAAAAACTCATTGATACGCTTCATAAATTAAGGGATTTAGGTAACACTCTCATTGTTGTTGAGCATGATGAAGAAACAATAAGAAAAGCTGATTATGTGGTTGATTTGGGTCCTGGTGCTGGTTTACATGGTGGAAAAATAATTGCACAAGGAACTCCTGATGAAATTGAAAAAAATTCAAGGTCTTTAACAGGAAAATATTTATCAGGTAAATTGCAAATTGAGTTACCTGAAAAAAGAAGAAGCTCAGATAAATTTTTACATATTTACGGCTGTCGCGAAAATAATCTAAAAAATATTGATATTCACATTCCTTTAGGTATTTTAACCCATGTCACAGGTGTTAGTGGTAGTGGAAAGTCAACACTTGTTTATGAGATTATATACAAAGGTTTAATGAGAAAAATTCATAATTCAAAAGATGCACCAGGTGCTCATGACCAAATATCTTTTGATGAACCAATTGATAAAGTAATAGTAATTGATCAAAGTCCGATTGGTAAAACACCGCGTAGTAATCCTGCAACATACACAAAAGTTTTTGATGAAATAAGAAGGATATTCTCATTAACACCTGAGGCTAAAGTACGAGGGTATAAACCAGGTCGCTTTTCTTTCAACGTGCGGGGTGGTAGATGCGAAACTTGCCGAGGTGATGGTTTAATCAAAATCGAGATGAATTTTTTACCAGATATCTATATTGAATGTGAAGAATGTAAAGGTAAAAGATACAACAGAGAAACACTGGAGGTTACTTACAAAGGTAAAACTATTGCTGATGTTCTTGATATGAGTGTAGAAGAGGCACTTGAACTTTTTAAAAACATTCCATTTATTAGAAAAAAACTCGAAACACTTTCACAAGTGGGACTGGATTATATTAAATTAGGTCAAAGTTCAACAACACTTTCTGGCGGGGAGGCTCAAAGGATTAAACTTACCAGAGAATTAAGTAAAAAAGATACAGGAAACACATTGTATTTACTTGATGAGCCGACAACAGGACTGCATTTCCATGATGTAAAAAAACTAATTGCTGTACTTAATAAACTTGTTGATAAGGGTAATACAGTTGTGGTAATAGAACACAATCTTGATATGATAAAAAGTGCCGATTACATAATTGATTTAGGTCCAGAAGGTGGTGAACTTGGTGGACAAGTAGTGGCAACCGGTACACCTGAAGAAATCTCAGAAAATAAAAGAAGTTATACTGGCGGAATAATAAAACCTATTTTGATGAGAAGAATAAAATGTTTAGCTTAAAAAAAAATTTGCCAAATGTACCAGGATGCTATATTTTCAAGGATAAAAATGATAAAGTTATTTATGTTGGTAAGGCAAAAAACTTAAAAAAACGCCTGAAAAACTACATCAATAAAACAGACTTGGACATAAAAACCAAAAGCATGCTTTTACGCATAGAAAGATATGATTTTTTGGTTACTGATAGTGAAACTGAAGCTTTAATTTTGGAAAATACTCTTATAAAAAAATATCAACCAAAATACAATATTCGTCTTAAGGATGCAAAAAGTCATACATACATATTGCTGACCAACGAAAAATTTCCAAGAGTTTTAATTGCAAGACAAAAAAAAGGCAATAGTAAGTTTTATGGTCCTTTTATCTCAGCCCAAGAAAGAGACTACGTACTTCAATTTATTAGGAAAACATTTTCGTTGCGTACATGTAAAAAACTTCAAAAAAAACCTTGTTTAAGGTATCATATGAACTTGTGTGAAGCACCTTGTATAGGTTTTATTGATGAAGAAAATTATAATACAAAAATAGAAAATGTAAAACTAATTTTATCAGGTCACACAGATAAACTCATTAAAAAAATGAAAAACGAGATGAGGCGCTTTTCTCAAAACAATAATTTTGAGCTTGCCTTAAAAACCCGAGAGCAAATAAAAGCATTGGAACATCTAAGCGAACATCAAAAAATGATACGAGAGAAAAAATATAATGAAGATATTATTAATTATAAAATAAAAGATGAAAAAGTTTATCTGATTTTGTTTAACATTAACAAAGGTATTTTACATAATAAAAATGAATTTGTTTTTGATTACAACCAAGATTTTTTTGAAGAATTCATTGTTCAGTATTATTCAGAAAATCCTGTTCCTAAGGAAGTTATCGTGCCTGAGAAAGTAACTAGCTCAATTTCCGAATTTTTAAGTAAGAAAAAGAAAAGCAAAGCATTTGTTACAATACCTGAAAAAGGAGAAAAAAAACAACTACTTGATCTTGTTGAAAAAAATGTGGATATAACATTTTTTACAGATTCCGAAAAAGTTGAAACACTTAAAAATAGACTTAAACTGGAAAGTACTCCAAATGTTATTGAATGTTTTGATATATCTCATTTATCAGGTAGTTCTAGTGCTGGCTCTATGGTTCAGTTTAGGGCTGGAAAGCCTGATAAGAATAATTACCGTAGATTTAAAATTAAAACTGTTGCTGGTATTGATGATTTTGCAGCAATAGCTGAGGTTGTAAGAAGACGTTACTTTCGTTTAAAAATTGAAAAAGGAGAGTTACCTGATTTGATTATTATCGATGGTGGACGCGGACAACTAAATTTTGCTTTACAAGAAATTGAAAAACTAAATTTGAAAATCCCGGTTATTTCTATTGCTAAACAATTTGAGGAAATATATGTACCAAATTTAGAAATTCCTTTAGTATTTGAAAAAAAAGATAAAGCTCTTTGTTTCATCCAGGAAATACGAGATGAGGCTCATAGATTTGCAATAAAATATAACAGGCTTTTACGCAAAAAGGAGTTGATAAAATAAACAGTTTCAAACTTGTAACAGATATGAAACCAAGAGGCTCGCAACCTGAGGCAATAAAAAAGTTGGTAGATGGTTTAAAACGTAATGTACAGTATCAGACTCTCCTTGGTGTTACAGGTTCTGGAAAAAGTTTAGATTATTCTGAACCTCTTATTTTACGTGACAAAAAAGGAAATATTAAAAAAATAGAAATTGGAGAATTTGTTGAACAGAATTTAATAAATTCTAGAAAAATCGAGGAAAGTGAATATAGTATTATTACGGGATACAAAGTATTATCATTTAATACAAAAAATTATAAGATAGAAGAAAAAAAAATAAAACAGGTTTCAAGACACAAAGAAGATTATATTTATGAAATTACTTTAGACGACAATTCATTGATTAAAGTAACAAAAGACCATAATTGTTTTAAATTTGAAAATTGTCAATTACAGTCTTGTAAAACTTCTGATTTAAAATTAGATGACTATCTTCCCATATCAAATAATATAATGCTGCCTCACAAAGAATTAAAATATATCAATCTTTTAGATTATAATCCAAATGTAAAAGTATATATTGGCAATTTAATAAAAAAATATGATCCAACCCATAAAGAAACCTTAGAATTCCTAAAAAAAGAATTTAAATCTTATGGATGGAAATTAAATCAAATTCTAAAAAAAACAAAGGAAAGAGGAATTACAGTTACTCAATTTTATAAATTTATTAATTTTATGAATTTAGATTTAAAAAATATATATGATAATGTAAAAATAATCACGAAAAAAGAAGATGTAATTTCTCCCTTAATCAAAATAGATAAAAATTTTTTATTATTTTCAGGTTTGTATCTTTCAGAAGGACATAATGCTAACAATTTTATTTTAATTTCTAACTCTAATAAAAATTTACAAAATAAATGTAAAAAGTTTTGTAAATCATTAAATATAAATTTTTGGAAAAGAAATAAAAACGATATAGTTTATTTTTCAAAATCTTTATCAAATTTTTATAAAATATTTGGTTGTATTGCTCTTGAAAAGAAAATTCCAGATTTTATTTATAATCTATCTAATAATCAATTAACTCATTTTCTAAGAGCTTTATTCGATGGAGATGGGTGGGTTGAACCTAATTCAGTTCTTCTTCTTTCTGCATCAAAAGAGTTAATCTATGATACAAAAAATTTACTTTTACGATTTGGAATAACTTCAAGAATTACTCATAAAAAAATGAAAAGAATATTTTATCAATTAAATATAACCGGTAAAGAAAATCTTTTATTATTTAAAAAATACATATCTTTTTCAATTTCTTATAAAAAAGAGAAACTTTTTAAAACTATTAAAAAAAATGCAAATACAAATGTTGATGTTATACCAAATGTTTCAAATTTTATCAAAGAAATTAGAATAAAATATAATTTATATCAAAAGGATATTGCAAAAATTGCAGGTTGTAGTCGTAGCTATATATCAATGTTAGAATATGGTCTAAGGTATCCTTCTAAAAAAATATTTTCAAAAATAACAAATTGGCTTATTAATAAAGATAAAAATTATAAATATTTAATAAATTTAATAAAATTTAACTTTAGAAGAATTATTAATATTAAAAAATTAAAAAATTTAAATTATTATGTCTATGATATCTCTGTAGAAGATAATGAAAATTTTATGGCGGGTTTTGGAAATGTTTTTGTTCATAATACATTTACAATGGCAAATATAATTCAGCAGATTCAGAAACCTACATTGGTTCTTGCGCATAACAAGACTCTTGCTGCACAACTATTTAGTGAGTTTAAAGAATTTTTTCCAAACAACCGTGTTGAATATTTTGTTAGTTACTATGATTATTATCAACCTGAGTCTTATATTCCCTCCAAGGACCAATACATTGAGAAAGACGCTGATGTTAATCCAAAAATAGAGCAGATGAGGCTTTCTGCAACTGCTTCACTCTTGTCAAGAGAAGATGTAATAGTTGTTGCATCAGTTTCTGTTATTTACACCTCAGGTGATCCTAGTGATTATGTAAATTTGGGTTTTGAGCTAAGAAAAGGTTTTAATGTTACTAGAAAAGAAATTCTTGAAAGATTCGTAAACATGCAGTATGACAGAAATGATTTTGATTTAGCATCCGGTCGTTTTCGCGTAAAAGGTGATACTATTGATATAATTCCTGGTTACTATAATAATATAATTCGTATTGAGATGTTTGGAGATGAAATTGAAAAAATAAAAGAAATTGACAAAATTACAGGTAATACTGTTGATAATTTAGATTATGTTTTTATTTATCCTGCACGTCATTTTGTTATTGCTGAGGATAAGAAAAAACGTGCAATTGAGTCGATAAAAAAAGAGTTAGAGATACGACTTACTCAACTTGGGATGGTTGAAGCATACAGGTTGAAACAAAGGACTCTTTATGACATTGAAATGATTGAGGAAACAGGTTTTTGTAAAGGTATTGAAAACTATTCTATGCATTTTGATGGACGAAGACCTGGTGATAAACCATTTTGTTTTCTTGATTTTTTTCCAAAAGATTTTTTAATGTTTATTGATGAAAGTCATAGAACTATTCCTCAAGTTCATGGTATGCATCATGGGGATTATTCAAGGAAAAAAAATTTAATTGATTTTGGTTTTAGGCTGCCTAGTGCTTATGAAAACCGTCCTTTGACTTTTGAGGAATTTAATCAATATATGAAAAATGTGATTTTTGTATCTGCCACGCCTGGTGATTATGAGCTTGGTATTTCCTCAACTATTACTGAGCAGATAATCAGGCCAACAGGACTTGTTGATCCAAAGTGTGAAATAAGAAAAACTATTAATCAAATTCCTGATTTGATAAAAGAGATCCATAACACAATAGCTCAAGGCAATCGCATCCTCATAACAACTCTTACTAAGAAATTAGCTGAAGAGCTTTCTGAGTTTTTAGCTGAAAAAGAAATTAAAACAAGGTATCTTCATGCTGAAATAGATACCCTTGATCGATCTGAGATTATTCGTGAGTTTAGACTAGGAGTCTTTGATGTTCTAGTTGGTATAAACCTTCTTAGAGAAGGGCTTGATATACCAGAGGTTGGTTTTATTGGTATACTTGATGCTGATAAAGAAAGTTTTTTACGCGATTACCGAAGTTTAATTCAGATTATTGGTAGAGCTGCTCGGAATATAAATTCTAAGGTTGTTTTATATGCTGATAATATCACTNAATCCATGCAAAAAGCACTAGANGAAACAGACAGAAGACGTANTCTTCAGATNGANTATAATAAAAAATATGGTATNACTCCTACAACAATAATTAAACCAATTAAAGAAAAAATTGCTGAAATTAAAGATACAAAATATATTCCAAAGAAAGATATTCCTAAAATGATAGTTGAACTTGATTTACAAATGAGAGAAGCAGCGGATAATTTGGATTTTGAAAAAGCGATAATGTTCAGGGATAAAATAAGTAGGTTAAAGCAGAGTATAAAATAACCGTTTAACTTAATTTTCTATTATAAATATGGTTTACTTGTAAAGCTTTGTAAATTTAATATTTTCTACCGCCTTTCTTGGACAATTTATCAAATTTCAAACCAATAATTTATATCCAGCTTGTTTATATCGGTCATTCCTAAAAATTGTTATTGTATGGTGAAATTTATGGCTGAAAAAGGTTATAATGCTTTTAAAATGGCACAGCAACAATTTGATCGTATTGCTGATATGTTAAACTTAGATGAGCCTACACGTGAGCTATTAAGATACCCTATTAGAGAATATCATATTACAATCCCTGTAAGAATGGATGACTGTAAAGTTAGAATCTTTAGAGGTTTTAGAATTCAGCATAATGATGCTCTAGGACCATGTAAAGGAGGAATTCGTTTTCACCCTCAAGAAACAGCAGATACAGTTAGAGCTCTTTCTATGTGGATGACATGGAAATGTGCAGTTGCAGGAATTCCACTTGGTGGTGCAAAGGGAGGTATAATTTGCGATCCGCATGATTTATCAGAAAGAGAGCAGGAAAGACTCTGCCGTGGATGGGTAAGACAGATATCAAAAGACATTGGACCAAATAGAGATGTACCTGCTCCTGATGTTATGACTAATAATCAGCATATGTTATGGATTATGGATGAATATTCAACTATTTTCGGTAGCCAATATCCTGGTGTAATAACTGGTAAACCAGTAGGACTTGGTGGATCTCTTGGACGTACAGAAGCAACTGGATATGGTTTGGTTTATCAAGTTCGAGAGGCATGTAAAGAACTAAATATTGATATTAAAAAATCTAAAGCATCAATTGAAGGTTTTGGAAACGTTGCACAATACTCAGCGGAGTTATTTATAGATTATGGTGGAAAGGTTGTCTGTGTCTCTTGTTGGGATCAGAAGGATAATTGCGCATATAGCTTTTACAAAGAAGAGGGAATTGACCTTTCTGAGCTAAGAAAGATTACTGATCGCTTTGGGACAATAGACAATAAAAAGGCAAAAGAACTAGGTTATGATGTTCAACCTGGTAAAGATTGGCTGAAACATGAGGTAGATATTCTTATACCTGCTGCTCTTGAAAATTCAATAACAAAAGATAATGTTAAAGATATTAAAAATACAGTAAAAATTATAGCCTCTGGTGCAAACGGGCCAATCACCCCAGAGGCGGATGATTTGTTAGATAAAAGAGGAATACTAGTAATACCTGACTTTTTAGCAAATGCTGGTGGAGTCGTATGTAGTTATTTTGAACAAGTACAAAGCAATCAAAACTATTATTGGACAAAGGAAGAAGTACTTGGAAAGCTTGATAATAAAATGACGGATGCTTTTTATAAATCATGGGACCTTTCAAAACGCAAAAATGTACGATTAAGAGATGCAGCATACATGATTGCTATACAACTGGTAGCAGATGCCTGTAAACTGAGAGGATGGATATAACAAATCAATTAAAATTTAATTATGATTATAAGCGAGAAAGAACAGAAAATAAAAGAAATAATTCAACAAATTACAGGCAAAAAAATTCATACCAGTCAAAATAGTGTTACCAAAAATTTTTCATGGGATGAGGATCTAAAAATCGTCATTAAAGACAAAAACGGTAAAGAGATTTTTTGTATTAAAAAAATTGATGATTTTGAAAGCTTGTTAAAAAAAGTAGATAAAAACTTAATATTTGATTATGCAAAAAAGAACGTATTTTCTGAGTGGTTGAAAAATATCGGAGAAATAGAGATAGCCAATAAATTTTTACCTTTAGAAAATGAAATTGTTGATGTAGAAGATTTTATAAACCAACTAAAAAACCTTATTGAGGATTATAGATACTCTGTTAATCTAGCACCAATCTCTAGTTTTTCTCGTAAAACAGACGATCCTTTAGTAAAAATTACTAAAATTGGAGAGGGCGCTCTCGGCGGCAAAGCACGGGGCCTTGCTTTTATTGCAAAAATGCTTTCTGTATATATTTCTGAAGATATGTTTCCAGGTTTGAAAATTACAATACCTAGAAGCATTGTTCTATCTACTGAAATTTTTGATATTTTCATGGATCATAATAATTTATATGATTTGGATTTTAATCAATTGTCGGATCAACGTATCGCTGCAAAATTTATGGAAAAAGATATTCCTGCAATAATCATTGGAGATCTACGTGCCTTTATTAAAAATTCGAGAAAACCGCTCATTGTTCGTTCATCAGGCCTTCTTGAAGATTCGCTAATGCAGCCTTTTGCAGGTATTTATGAATCAGTTATTTTTCCAAACGATTCATGGGAAACAGATGCTCGTTTTCAAGAGATATGTAGCTCTATAAAATATGTTTATGCATCTACATATTTTGAGAAAGCAAGAACCTATATTAAAAACACACCAAAACAAATTAGCGACGAAAAAATGGCAGTCCTTATACAGGAGGTCGCTGGGATTAGACATGAAAATTATTTTTATCCAACAATTTCTGGTGTAGCAAAGTCTTATAATTATTATCCCTCAGGTTCATGTAAACCTGAAGATGGAATAGTATATCTTGCTTTAGGTCTTGGCAAATCAATTGTTGATGGTGGTAGTAGTTTTGCTTTTTGTCCTGAACGACCAAAAGCACCACTGTTTGGCACACCAAAGGAATATATGAAATATGCTCAGACAAATTATTATGCATTAAACCTAAAATCAATTTTTAGATTTGCTAATTTCAATGAAGAAATAGCTCTTGAAAAACTAGGCATTGATGATGCCAAAAAACATGGTGTTCTTGATAAAACTGTATCAACTTACATTCGTCAGGATGATCAGATTTATCCAGGTATTTACGAAAATGGCTACATTGTAGTCGATTTTGCGCCAATTATAAATTACGATTCTCCACCTTTAGTAAAATCATTAAAACTTCTTTTAAAAGTAAGTGAAATTGCGTTAGGTTACCCTGTTGAAATAGAATTTGCAGTAAACATTCCAAAAGAAGAATCAGACACTGCTGAGCTTGTAATACTTCAAATTAGAAACATGATACCACTTGAAAAAAATATCGACATAAATATTAATGAAATACCAAAAGAAAACACTCTTTTTTATAGTGAAAATGCACTTGGTAACGGAATAATTGAAAACTTAAAAGATATTATTTATATTGACCAAGAGTTATTTGATTTATCAAATTCGACTCAAGTTGTAAACCAAATAAAAAGCATAAATAATAAACTCATGGATGAAAAAAAACCATATGTGCTTGTTGGACCAGGTAGATGGGGATCTACAGATCCGTGGCTTGGTATACCTGTTATTTGGAGTGACATTGCTGGTGCAAAAGTAATAATTGAAATGCCATACAAAGAGCGCCATATAGATCCATCACAAGGATCACATTTCTTTCATGATATGATAGCGTCACAGGTAGTATATTTAATTACAAAAAAAGAAAAAGATATTGATTGGCAATGGATAAAAAAACAAAAAATAGTTGAAGAAACTGAATTTATTAAACATATACAAACCCAAATACCACTGAAAACAATTGTAGATGGTAAAATTGGAAAAGGATTAATACTAAAACAGGAAGCAAAAGACAATAAAAATAAATAGAATTACGGAAAGATTGAAAATGAAAGAAATTAAAATTAAAGCAGACGATGTAACGTCCGATTATAAAATTGATGCATTGAAAGAACGTGTTAAAGAATTAAACTGTTTATATAGTTTGACAAGTGTTGTAAAAGACAACAATCTCTCATTTGATGAAGCATTACAAAAAATTATAACTCTTATACCACTGGCTTGGCAATACCCAGATATTACTTGTGCAAAAATAACAATCGATGGCAAAAATTATAAAACCAAAAATTACAAGCAAACAAAATGGGGTCAAATAAGTGATATTATTTCCAACAATAAAAAAGTTGGCACACTTGAAGTTTATTATGTTGAAGAAAGACCAGTATTAGATGAAGGCCCTTTTTTGATTGATGAAAGAAGGTTAATAGATGCAATAGCAGATTTAATCGGTAAATACTATGATGATAGCAAAATAAAGATAGAACTTGCAAAACAACTTAAGGAAATTGATAAGAATCAGATTACAGAGGAGTCTAAATCAACTGAAGAAAAAAAACAGGATTGGGAGGTCGTGATAGATCTTTTAATTAAAACAGATCCAAGAACTCTTTTAAGAATAACTAGGAAAATGGTTTACTATCTTTATCGATTTGAAAATGAAAAAATCACAAGATTGTTTGGGAGCATCTGTCCGATAGACAGAACAGCAGCATCAAGTCAATGGTGTGGCATAAATATGCCAAATCCTCGTCAAGATCTAGAATCTTTAAAATCCATTCAAAAACAAATATTTGAGATAGCAAAAGAAAGCATCCCTCCTGAAGAGATATCTAATATGTTTCAGGAATGGCTTAAACAGGATAAAGCAAGACCGTTGCTTCTTGCCTCTCAGAAACCAGGTATTCCTCTTGTAGAAATCACAGATGAATTAAACAGATTTTTTGATCAAGAAGATGTTGAAAAAACACTATCTGAGGAAGATAGAAAAACAATTAGAACTGCTTTTATAAGAAGATTTTTCACAGATAGATTAGATTATGTAAATGTTGCAAAAGACTACATTAAACTTTCAGATTTTATATATCTGCTTAATCATGTAGTAGGACCTGCTCAAGGATATGGTAAATTCGGTGGTAAAACAAGTGGAGTATTTTTAGCCGAGAAAATACTTAAAGAAGCGAAAGAAAAAGATGAAACTCTCAAAGATATAATTTTTCCAAGAAGTTGGTATGTTACATCTGATACAATTTTAAATTTCGTTCATTATAATGATTTAGATGAAGCATTTCATATTAAATATTTAAATCCTGATCAAATACGGCAGGAGCAACCATTTTTAGAACAAGTTTTTAAAAATGCAACATTNCCACATGAAATAGTTGAAGGATTCAGAAAAATCATACGTNATTTAGAAGGAAGGCCAATAATCGTCCGNTCATCTAGTTTGTTGGAAGATAGTTTTGGTGCTGCATTTTCAGGTAAATANAAAAGCCTATTTGTGCCCAATACAGGAAGCGAGGATGAAAGACTGTATCGTCTTATGGATGCAATAGCAGAGGTATATGCTTCTACTTTTGGTCCTGACCCAATAGAATACAGAAGGGAAAGAGGTCTTCTTGATTTTAGTGAAGAAATGGCGATATTAGTTCAAGAAGTAGTAGGAACACAAATCGGTCACTATTATTTGCCAGTATATGGCGGTGTAGCATTTAGCAGAAGTGAATTTCGTTGGTCACCACGTATAAGGCGTGAGGATGGAGTAATAAGGCTTGTGCCAGGTCTAGGTACAAGAGCGGTAGATAGAGTCGGAGATGATTATCCAATACTTATATCACCTATGAGGCCAAATCTACAAGTAAATGCTCTTATAAGTGAAAAAGTACAATATTCTCCTCATTATATGGATGTAATAAATCTTGAAACAGGTGCTATTGAAACAGTAAAAGCAGCAGAATTCTTTAAAGAGCATGCAGAGCATTTCCCCGGGTTAGACAAGATAGTATCGACATATAAAGAGGATAGATTAACACCACCAAATATATTAACAGATCTTAAAGAAGAGGATCTTGTAGTAACATTTGAAAATCTTTTTAGTAAAACAGATTATCTTGAAAAAATGAAGAAAATACTTTGTTTACTTGAAGAAAAAATTGGTACACCCATCGATGTGGAATTTGCATCAGATGGTAAAAATTTCTATTTCTTACAATGCCGTCCACAAAGCCAAAGACGAGGAATAGAAAGAAAACCAATACCAAAAGATATACCCGACAATAGGAAAATATTTTCAGCAAACAAATATGTAACCACAGGTCAAATACAAAACATAGAATATATAGCCTATGTTAATCCAGATGAATATTCTAAATTAGAAAACCGCGAAGAAATGCAAAAAATTGCAGCAATCATAAACGAATTAAATCAAAAGCTACCAAAAAGAAAATTTATACTGATGGGCCCTGGTAGATGGGGTAGCCGAGGGGATATAAAACTAGGTGTTCCAGTAAAATATGGAGACATAAATAACACGGCACTTCTTGTTGAAATCGCAAGGAAAAAAGGAGAATATACGCCAGAACTAAGCTTTGGAACTCATTTCTTCCAGGATTTAGTAGAATCAGACATAAAATATTTGCCACTTTATCCTGATGAACCAGAAATAATATTCAATGAAAAAGAAATACTGGAAACAACAAATTACCTTTCAAAAATTTTGCCAAAAAATAAAAAATATCAAAATGTTGTAAAACTTATTAAAACATCTGACTTGCTAGAAGGGGGAACCTTATCTGTTATAATGGATGGAGAAACAAATGAAGCACTAGCATTTTTACATCCACCAGACCATTGGAGTTGGAGAATGAAAAAAGTAGAAGAACTTGCAGAAAAACTAGATAAAGAAGCATATGGCGTGGAGGCAATGTATCTAATCGGTAGCACAAAGACAGGAGAAGCAGGTCCAGCAAGCGATATAGATCTTATAGTACACTTTAAAGGAACAGACGAACAAAGAGAGATGTTGCTTTCATGGTTTAAAGAGCAAGGTAAAAAATTAGATCAAGAAAACAAAGAAAGAACAGGAATCGAAATAGGAGATCTATTAGATGTCCATTTGATAACAGATATAGATATAAGAAAAAGAACTAGTTGGGCAGCTCATATAACAAGCCCATATATGAGAGTTAAAAAAATACCACTTGAAAAAAGAGAAAAATAACAGAAATAAAGAAAAAACAAAGAAGAATTTTTTTATACTGTTTTCATTTGAATATTATATTATTATAGTTTTAACTTTAGGGGTTCAAATACCTTCCCCTGCGTTTTTTTATACCGATTTTACTTAAAATAATAAAACAGAAAGTAAGAAGATTAACTAAGAAGTTTTTATAATCTCACGAGAAGCCTTTTCTAAATCATTTGTATCAAATCTAATAACTGCCAGCTCANNCCCATCATGAGCCGCAGAAAAGGAAAAGGTTTTACCTCTCCTTTCTTTCCANTCGCCAGTTAATCTAACTGTTTCATGAACATGACCATGTAATGTTAAAAAAGGTTGCTTTTTTTCAATAAAGCGCTTTATTGCAATACTTCCNACATGNACATCAACAGGCGCATNATCAACCATTTTTCCTTCAAGGTCTGCTTTATCTAAATTAGAATTATATGGGGGTGAATGAAAAATAAATATAGTTTTTTCTAGTTGTGAATTTTTAGTAAGTTTTTCTAAATCCTGAGAAATAGTTGAATAACAAATAATGTCTTTAGAAACCTTAGTTGTTCTGTGTCCTTCTTCTGGGGATACGACACCTACATCTACGAAACGAGAAACATCATAGCGCTCCCAGTCTTTAAGTTGAAATGGTGTTGGTGGAACAAAAGAATAACCAGTTACAAAAAAATCATTGAACTTCACAGTTTTAAAATGAATATAATCAATTATTTTTTTTTTATCAGAGTTGATAAAAAGTTTTTCAAAAATTTTTGGATCATCATTTCCCATAATTACAAAAAAACGAATGGCTTTATCAATAGTTATTCTTACTTTTTTTATAGGATTAAAAAACTCTTCCTCTAAAAATTTTTTAATATCACCTTTTATCAAAAATTGATTTGGTAGAATGTCTCCACCTATGAAAACACCATCAGGTTTTTCATGCTCTATTATTTCGAATAATTTTCTGAAATGATTTATATTTCCATGTAAATCAGATACAAATATGCATTTCAATTATATCTCACCATATTTCATTTTGCATCTAATAGCTTCGTTAATAAATAAATGTTTAGAAAAGATAGATAATAGGCATTTAACCTTTATCTCTTACGCCCGCATCGGGATTCGGTCGTTGTTTGGGACCATTTTATCATTGTTTATATCTGTTGAGACGATATTAAATCATAGGGGACGAGATTTGAACTCGGTTTTACTGGTAAAAATCTTGTAAAGGAATATGACAAGTGAATGAACTATGAGGAAAAGATATATACTAACAATATATTTGTTTGAGAAAATGGGGGAAAGATTATGAAAAAAGAGATGGTACCTGTAATAATCATATTTTGGTTATTCGCTATTGCATTGAGTGGCTGCTTTGAATCAGAAACGCAAGAGGAAGGAGGTATTGAGATATTAGGTGATGGTATGAGTCATGGAGATTCACCTCAACAAGGAATTATTGACAAAGGTGATATTGTATTTTATAGTGAGATAACTAATAAAAGCGAAATAATCACCTGGATCCAAGGGAAGTCTATTGATTATAAAAAATATGGTAATTATGGGGATGTGATATTATTTAAAGCTATGAATGACATTAATACGCAGATTGTTCATCGTGCCATATGTTGGGTAGAATACCATGAGGAATTCGGAACTTACACTATAGAGGATTATGAAATAAC
>JGI2171J19970_10000737_pt1 | contig 17922 bp, 13 predicted proteins | sample DeeMarSWOR324_28_FD_19970 | JGI IMG/M metagenome (IMG submission 19970) | reverse complement strand
GAGGGTGTGGTTATTCTGGCCACCAATCTGCGAGAGAACATGGATGAGGCCTTCACCAGGCGCATCCGGTTCATCGTAGGGTTTTCATTCCCCGATGAGGCGAGTCGTCTGCGGATTTGGAAGACTCACTTCCCGCAAGAGGCGCCGTTAAGCGACGAGATTGACTATGAATTTCTATCAAAACGGTTCCCAGTCGCCGGGGGCAATATCAGAAACATTGTGCTCAACTCCGCCTTCCTGGCGGCCCAAGACGGCGGCACGATTGACATGGGGCACATCTTGCACGGCGTGAAGAGGGAATTCGAGAAAATCGGTAAGCTATGGAATGAAAAAGACTTCATCAGTCAAAATGGGTAGGGCTTTAAGGTGAGCATCATGTTTGTCACGAAAGAAGCAAAGAAACAAACCAAGGGGCTTGTTCCACCGGTCAAAAGGCAGAATTCCCAGGATACGCCTGACAGCACAAGAGAGTCTGCTAATGCACCAGGATCCACCCATTTTCTACAAAGAAATATGGGAAACAGTTACATACAATCCGTAGCGAGAGGCCAGTGTACTTTAGGTGGTTTGCCCAAAATTCAGACCAAAAATGTTGAGGAAATCAAAATTCAACCCAAGCTGACAATCGGTCCGGCCAATGACGTTTATGAGCAGGAAGCGGATCGAATAGCGGAGCAGGTCGTGCGAATGCCGGATTCATCTAGCGGCGCGCAAGATCGACCAAATGCAGGGATCAATATTCAAAGGATACCAGCCAGTGGCGGCAATAGCCTGGAGTCCGATACCGGCATCCGACTCGACCCAAATGGTGGCCATCCCCTGTCAGCGTTGACACGCAGGTTTATGGAGCCCCGCTTTGGCCTTGATTTTGGTCATGTTCGACTGCATACGAATCAGCCGGCCCATGAAACTGCCTCGAAGATCCAAGCAAGGGCTTTCACCTACGGAAACCATATCTTGCTGGGAAAAAGAGAAAGTGAGCAGAACAAGAAACTGATGGCGCATGAGTTAACTCATGTGGTGCAGCAATCCGTTGGACTCAATAAACCTATGATTCAACGGGTGGTCAGATTCTCGGTAAACGATCCTCTCAAGATCAACAATTGGACCGCTGGTGCAACGACTAGATCTGGACCTGTATGGCGTATTGTGTATGGGGATTTAGAGTTAGAGTCTGACATTCACGCAGAAGCCGACGCACCGGCTGAGCTTGCTAATTGGGAAGTTGGATTCATGCAAACAGAACGAATAGAGTGGAATAGAAGATATTGGCATCGACCTAATACGGATCGTCGAGGCCGGTTTCTTGAACGGAAACTGAAAATTCCCCCTGCGCCTCTAAGAGACCATGTCAGCAATGCAGTATGGTATGCTCCTAGCGCGTTTGCATCTGTTTCAACCCATGCTGCTGGAGGGACTACTGCCGACGTATCGCTGACTACTACTGATAGACCCCGCTCGTCAATGCCTATTAGCGCTTTAACTCGCAGTGGGGATGTGTCTGATGGAACGGACAACTCATACCAGTTCCGAGCTGGCATGAACTTTGTCAATTATGTTTCGGCCCATAACGCCGCTACTAACGAATGGCGTCATTTAGAGCTCATTTATAGGAGCGTACAAGCAGCAGTAGATTTCCAATCGGATCCGGCTGCAGGCGTAGTGGTTAGCACAGATAATCGCACACTGGGGCAATCGAGGCGATTTAGATGGTCGCGAGCAGCCGACCAGCCAGCAATTGGAGCAACTTTAGCGAATGATTATGTCAACGATCCCTCCAATTGGACTTTGAATCGAGTCGAGGGCTGGACATAGAGAGGGACTCAACTATGCCAAGCGGCTTCAGGAATAACCCAAAGATCTTGCGTGGTGCCTTTGTGGAGTATGGCTTGAGTTTGCCGCCGCTGATTGTGGTGTTTCAATTCAATCCTGTGCAACTCACGCGCAACCGCAGCCTCAGTTTCTCGGTTCCGAATCAAACACCAGCAGCGCCACCGTCGGAATCGGCAGAAGGTGGAACCCAGAATGATCTAATGCGTGCATTACAGCGCGGTATGTCGACGGGGCAGACCTCATTGCGTCAACGTCATCAGGAGAAGGACGATCTCTTGGAGATACGAGATTACCAGCAAGTAACTGTGCAAGAGGAATCCATCAGTTTTGACATCCGCCTGGATGCTACGGACAAGCTGGATGAGGGTGATCCCATCGCCGGACAGTTTGGTATTGCACCTCAGCTTGCCACGCTGGAAGCGATGGTGTATCCCAAGAGTGAAAGTATCCTTGGAGAGCTTTTGCCCAATCTTACGGCAAGCGGTTTCAGTTTCACAAGGAGCGATAAACCTCCCATGATACTGTTCATCTGGGGGCGTAAGCGGGTGCTGCCGGTCAATATCAACAGTATGAATATAACCGAAACCGAATTCAGCACGGACCTGAATCCGATACGGGCTACGGTTTCGGTGAGCCTGACGGTAATTGAGGGGCCCAACGCGCCCTACACCTATTCCAAGGCCATGAAGGAGGCTATGTCAGTGCTGAACCTAGCCAATATCACGGATGTTGCTAACGTGGCCATACCGGGGTAAGGAACATGTTTTCAAAGATATCTCGCTACCGAAAACTGCCGGACGTTGTGACGACCGATGTGAAAGGCCGGTCTTTGGAATCCAAGAGCTTACGGCTGCTGCCGGAGGTCTCTGGCACCTTTCTCCACACCGTCGAGGAAGTGGACCGCCTGGACCATCTGGCCTACAAGTATTACAAACAACCGAGAAAATGGTGGCGGATCTGTGATGCCAATCCTGAGTTCATGTCGCCCCGGGCCCTGCTGGGAAAAGAGCCAATAGTAACGTATCGCTTTGACCTGACCTGGGACGATGAGGCAGGCTCCCCCCCATGGGCTAACTTGCGCAGTCAACTCATCGAAAAGGTCGGGGTATTGGAGGTTAAGATCGTGGAAGACGTGCAATTGGTGCAGGATGTGCAGACGATTGATGATAAGCAGGTCACGGTATACGTAGAGAATTACAGGCGTTCCGTGACGGTGACCCACAATCAGATGAATGTGAGTCCCAAAGATTTGGCTGATGTCATAGCCGCTGTCGGCTTTGAAACGGCGCAGCCTGTGCAAATTGGGCGGCTCGGCAAACACATCATCATTCCGGCAAATGTCGTGGGATAGCAAGGCTCATTATGGAGCACGAGAATTTCTCCATTGAAATCGAAGGCGAAGAGGTCGACGATCTCTATCCGGACCTGGTCAGTCTCGAAGTGGAGCTGGATGACGAGCTGGCAAGCATGTTCAGAATGCGAATCGCCATCCTGCGACAGCCCGACGGGATCTGGACCTATCTGGATGATGAGAGATACAGGCTCTGGAAACAAGTAACCATCACTGCCGGCTTCGAGAGCGGCACAGAGGAGTTGATCTCCGGCTACATCACCCACGTGAAGCCCTATTTTGATCCCGATCCTTCGCAGTGCATTCTGGAAATCTGGGGTATGGATGCGAGTGTGCTCATGGACCGCGTGGAAAAATTGAAGGACTGGCCCAATAAGAAAGACAGCGATATCGCAGCCGAGATATTCAATCTCTACGGCTTGACGCCTGAGGTAGACGATACCGAGGTCATTCACGATGAGGCCGTTTCCACCGTTATCCAGCGAGAGACGGACATGCAATTTCTGAAGCGCCTGGCCCTCAGAAACGGCTTTGAATGCTACGTCGAGGGCACGACCGGTTACTTCCGAGCGCCGCAGGTGGATGCCAGCCCGCAGCCGGTGCTGGCTGTCCGTTTTGGCGGTGAAACGACTGTGAATCGCTTCTCGATTGAGGTCAATGCCCTCACGCCGGCGAATGTCGCCATGTTTCAGGTGGATCGGACGAACAAGGAGGTCCTGGATGCGTCGGCAGAGGCCAGCCAGCGGATCACGCTGGGTGAGACGGATGCCGCAGGTCTGCTTGCGGGCGGAATGGAGCCCGGCCAGGTCTACGTCCGTATGAATGTCGCCACAGGAAATCCTGAGATGGTTGCACTCTGCCAGGGGCTTTTTCACGAGGGTGAGTGGTTTGTGACGGGAGAAGGTCAAATTGCAGGCAATCGCTACGGACACGTGCTAAGACCCAGAGGAACCGTTACCATTAAGGGGACGGGTGAGACCTATAGCGGCGTCTACTATGTCTTCCATGTTACCCACTCATTTACCTCTGAGGGATATACCGAGCTCTTCCGAGTGAAACGAAATGCGATTATGCCCAGCGGATCGGAGGATTTCTCTGCTACCGCCGGCAGGCTGCCTTAGGAGTCCTCACGTGAATTTGGAGAAAGTTGTTGCCAACCTAGCTCAAAAAGTAGAGCACCGTTTCTACGGCAAGTACCGTGGTTTTGTGGTAGACAACGCGGATCCTGAGCATTTGGGGCGGCTGAAGCTTAAAGTCCCCAGTGTTTTGGGCAGCGAAGTGGTCACCGGCTGGGCCATGCCCTGCACGCCCTACGGCGGTGATGCAAATCAGGGATTTCTCTTTATTCCGGAGGTCGACGCGGGCGTCTGGGTGGAATTTGAAGAAGGGGACTTGGAGTTCCCAATCTGGGTGGGCACGTTTTGGAGCAAACCGGGAGGTGAAAGCGAATTACCCAAGCCGAATGACCCTGATGGGGCCGAACAAGGCGGCATTCAAGACCCGCCAACGCGAAAGGTCATCAAAACACTGAAAGGACATACCATTCAACTCGAAGATGCTGATGGCGAGGAAATGATTCTCATCATCCAGAACATCGATCCGTCGAAACGTAACGTGATCGCGATGAACAAAGACGGCGTCAAGATCACGGATTTAACGGGAAATCTCATAGAAATGAAGACGGATGCATTTAATATCACTGCCAAAAAACCGCTTACGCTCGATGCATCTGGGCAGGCTATTGTGCTCATTGGAGATACCATCGATTTGAATAAGGGATGAGCATTATGGGCAAACTGATTGTTGTTCAAAGTGACAGAGTCCAAGGCACAGACAAGCATAATGTAAAGGGCAACGCTACGAATCCGTCGCCTCCACCGCCAACCGTTCCTTATGCTGGAGTTGGCGAGTTTGATTATGTCGGTGAAATGACGGACCAACTCAGTGATTTTGTTAAGATTGGTGGTAAGCCAGTGGCGCTAAAGAGCAGCAGGAGTTCATTGAATCCGGGAGAAGATATTGCACCTACAGGGAGACATTCTGGTGCCATGGGCAAGAATTTCATTCCGCCTACTCCTGCCCCAATATCGCTGTCGCTGAGCATTACCGATTCGATTGGTGAGGGAAATCCAAGTACTACGTCAGGTAGCTCATTTGTCAAAATTGATGGAACTGACGTATTGCTCGATGCTGACAAGATAGACACTTGTGACGGACTGGGGACGCCGATGAATTCAACCGTAACAGCAGAGAACCAGGATTTCGTATCTTGTTCAGAATAGAAATATGAAAACAGAGAACACGACATTTGGATTTCCATTTGCTGTGAATGAGGCGGGGGGCATCCGTGCGACCGGCGGTGATGAGGCTATCAGGGGAAAGATCATCCAGGTACTTTTTACTGCCCCTGGTGAACGGGTCAACCTGCCTGAGTTCGGCTGTGGGCTTTTTAATCTTGTCTTCGAGCCTAATGACGACATTTTAGCAGCAGCGATGGAATTTACAGTGGGGCAGGCTCTAACCCGCTGGTTGGGGGCCGATATCCTGGTCGAGGGCGTACAAGTAGACTCCTCGGAGGACACTATGAACATCGAGATTGTTTACACGAGACGATCAGACCTCTCGAAACAGGCGGTCCGTATCCATTTCAAATGAGATTGGAGGCGAGAGAAGAGATGGCTGGTATCAAGACAATGAACGGGCGTACCGTTGTTAACTATATGGCCCGAGATTATGACAGCTTCCTCCGGTCTATGCGGGATCTCATTCCAGAGAAGCTCCCGGAATGGAAAGACTATGAATCCGAGGCAGACTTTGGCAACGTGCTGCTTCAGCTCTTCGCCCACATGGGCGATATCCTCAACTATTACCAGGATCGTGTTGCCAATGAGAGCTTCTTGGGAACCGCCCAAACCCGGCGGAGCATGATCCAGCATTTGAGACTGATAGGGTACAAACTTTCCACCGCGGTCCCGGCGTCCACCGAATTGACGCTCACTCTACCGGCCGACTGCAACGAGACTGTCACGATCCACAAGGGTGATGCCTTTGCAACCAAGAGCCAAAAGGACAAGCCCAGTGTCCGCTTCGAGTACACACGTGAAGAGGTGCTCACCATCGATTGCAGTACCCTACCTGTAACCGAGGAGTCGGCAACGAACAGGAAGTACAAGATGTACGGGGGCATCCCGGTTGAAGAGGGACGGCTGGTGGAGGATGAGATCTTGGGGACCTCAGATGGGACTGCGAATCAGAGGTTCCCAGTCGTGCACCCAAAGCTGATACTCAGATCTGTCGGAAACGGGCAGGAGATTAACAAGGATGTTGTGCTGCTCACCCGACTGGGCGAGGAGACGCCTGAGGCTTGGACATTGCGGGAGACCCTTGCCTTCAGCCGCGATGAACAGAAAGACTACATTATTGACATTGATGAAGAAGATCAGGCTACGGTTATCTTCGGCGACGGCGCCTTTGGCGCCATACCTCCCGCTGGTGCCGTTATCAAGGCCACTTATCGGGTAGGTGGTGGATCTCACGGCAATGTGCCAAGAGATAGCATAACAACGATAGTGGATGCACCCCAATTAGCGCTGCTGAGTGCAAAAGTGACAAACCCAGCCCCTGCCACGGGAGGAGCGGATCGGGAAAGCATCGCGCATGCGGTCAGGCATGCGCCTTATGCGTTCCGGTCGCGAAAGCGGGCCGTCACAGCCGGAGACTACGAGGCATTAGCCCTTGATTATGGAGGAGTAGGTAAGGTTCGTGCAGAAGCTGCCGGCTTTAATACCGTGAGGCTTTTTGTTGCGCCAGAAGGTGGGGGCAAAGTTAGCGACGTGTTGAGGGCGGGTCTGCTGGCCCACTTTGAAGATAAACGGCCGGTGGCAACCATCGTCGAAATTGAAGACGTGGAACCCATCAGCATCTATGTCACCGCACGCGTCGATGTGGAGCGATACTACTCCAGAGATGACATAAGGGAGAAGGTGCTGGGGGCTGCACGACGTCTGCTCGCGTTCGAGAACGTCGGTTTTGCCCAAACCATCTATCTCAGCAAGTTCTATGAGGCCTTTGAAGCAATCGACGGAGTGACAGGCGTGACCATTTCTGAGTTCTGGCCCGAAGAGCCAAATCCGGGGGCCATCGCACATGAGGGCAAAATAAAGCTGGGTCCCCACGAGATTCCCCAGGTTCCGGACGACCCCGAGTACAGCGGCGGCATGAGAATATCGCTCACGGGAGGGGAGGACTGATGCGCTTGAGAAACACCACTGCCGTTCCCCATCCACTGGGGAACCGGATAGACCTCACCTGGGTACACCCGGACCCTGTGACATATCCGGGCGTCCGGGTTGTGCGTCGTGAGAGCACGCATCCCACATTTTTTGAACCGCCCACACAAAGTGAAGGATTTGTGGTGAGGAACGTTCAGCAGACCCGCCCTGAAGATGTAATCCTGGTCGCCGAAAAGAGATCTTTCCTGTTCTCCATGGAGATGAGGTTTCAGCATGAGTTGAATCAAGGCATCTCCACTATTGCTTTGCGGCAGAGGTTTTTATCAGAGAAAGTCCCGCTATCAGACACTGCCGAAGTAAGGATCGAAGAGACGGGAGACAAGTGGCAGATCATCGACAGCGCGCAGAGATTCCTTGTCAGAAAGGAGAAGAAGGTCCTTGCCGTTTACGGCGGCTTGTGCTGGGTCAAAGATGAACATCTTCACGGGGAAACAGTGTATTACTATACCCTGTTTCCCTACAAAGGCGATCCGCCGGACTATCACGTCGACCCTCACAACCGCACGTCTGCAATGGCCACCTCTGCCAACAATATGGCCGGGCAAATGTACGATCTCCTGCCCAAGATGTATCTGCGTTATGAGACGATTTTCCCCGACCCCCAAGACGATGTATCGGAGCAGGACAGGCAAAGAGGACAACTACGCCGCTTCCTGGATCTTCCGGGAAGCCAGCTTGACCAGATCTACAGCTACGCCAAAGCTGCCCTGGATATGTGCAATATTCACAAGGTGGATGCTCGTTTCCTCCCGTTGTTGGCCCAGTGGATCGGCTGGGAGACCGATTACAATCTGGAGATTGACAAACAACGGAACGAAATCAGATACGCCCCGGCCCTCTACGACACAATCGGCATCATCCCTACAACGGAGGCCTTTGTGAAACGGATCACCGGCTGGGAAAGCCGTACCAAAGAGTACATCCATAATATCTTTATAGCCAATCGTCCCGAGCGCTTGAATCTTTGGATTCACCGGCGAGCCAGCGACGGTACGTGGTCGGATTCACCTGGTTTGTTGTCGCTGGATTTCGCTTACGAAGGCCGGCCCTCGGCCGTCCTTGATGGTCAGGGCACGCTATGGCTATTTTACCACACGCTTAGGAAAAACCGGTGGAACCTTTGGTACAAAACCTATCGTACTGACAAGGACTGGGCAGCAAGCCAGCCCCTTGTCAGCCGCAGGACTGATGACAAGTATCCGAGTGCCACTCTTTACANAGGGGAAATATGGTTATTCTGGATCGCCTACGATGCTGAGAATCAGGTGTGGCGACTTGACTACCGTCACCAGCAAGGCACGGGCGGCTCGTGGTCGGCTATTGAGACGCTTTCTGATGTCGAGGGCGACTGCAGGAATCCCTGGGCAATCCCGGATAACGAGCAGGGCCTTTGGCTGTTTTGGCTTGGGAGAGTCGGGCCAAAATGGCAACTCAAGTACAACAGATATGACGGCAGTGCGTGGGAATTAGATATGCCGGCAGTCTTTCCCTTGGCCGCGAACGAAGATCCCAGGGTCGAAGCGGACCCCTTTGTGCTTCTCCATCCGACCTCTCCGGATCAGAAGCTATGGCTCTTCTGGGCTCGTAAAGAGCCCGACCCCATGGGCGGCAGAGCGTGTTGGACCGTGGTCTTTCGAACTAAGACAGGCCTTGACCCATCCGCCTCGGATTGGGGCGAGATCCACACTATGCCAAAAGATACTACTGCTTCAGGCTGTGACGATCGTTGCCCGGCTGCTCTTGTGGATAAGAACGGAAACATTGAGCTCTTTTGGGGTTCCAATCAAGGTGGAAGCTGGGCTATTTGGCGCAACAGCTATACCCTGGCCGAAAAGAAATGGGGACAGGCCCAGAAAATCACGAGCACCGCTTATACCTGCCGGGACCCATTACCAGTTGTGGTTGATGACATCACACTACTCGTCTACCGGTCCAACCAAGGGGTTAGGGACTATGGCAGCAGCGCCTATGGTGCGACAGAAAGGATTGACAATCGCTACGCCGGATGCACCACAGTGGAGACGAGAAACTTGGCCAAAACAGGTCTGAGAAACCAGTTTGAGGACTTTCTGACTTATACCATTCAAACCAAGCAGGCAGCGGATACATCCAGGCAGGACCGCTATTTCTATAACGTGGCAGGGATTTTTGCTCGCCCAGGCGAGGGCGAGACTGTAGCCTCGGTTTTGCATAAAAGAGCGAATCTGCTCAATAACCTGTCTGCCTTTCTGCCTGCTAATATTCGCGGTGTTGTCGTTCTGGAGACGGAGACGAAGATAGGCCATTACGATACCACAATGGACATGTTGGAAGGTTCCAGTGACGAAGTCTCTGACAATGTGGTTAACGGTTAGCTGAGAGATCGGTCAATCCACAAATCGAGAGGGCGACTTTTCCAAAGAGATTTGGAGAGAAAGGAGTTTGGATCATGTCAAAGGGCGATTTTTCGAATAACGGTAACGATACCTTCGACGAGTCCAAACAGTACATCGGCGTTCGACTGCAGCAGGGCGTGCCGCTTTTGGACCGGGATTGGAATGAACTGGAAGATATTCGGCGCTACTTCGAACGAATGCTGCGCCGGCATTACATCGGCGATGGAGTGCCCGACGATACGGGCTTTCGGATCACTGCTCCTGAATTTGGGAAAGTCGATGATTTCATGATTGGTGCTGGACGATGCATGGTCAATGGCTGCGACGTTTATAATGCCAAACCTATCTTCTTCAGTGAACAACCGGGTAATCCCACACTCCCTGAGGGTAACGTACTGATTGTATATCTTGCTGTGAAGGTAGAAAGAGTGGATTCCACCGACGATCCGGACTTACTCAACAGCCAGGACCTAAATCTCGAAACCTGTGTGCGGGACAGACTCTCGTGGACGGTGGGTGTCACGGAATCGTCCAAGCCGCCGCCGACCGATGCCCACGTCTTGGCCCATATAACACGGGGAGCCGGTTCAAGCAAAATCACCGATGGTATGATTCTGGACAAACGACGCACGAGGCTCAACTTATCTCACGTCGTCGACAACGCCACGGAGTGGAGNGATCGCGTTGAAGCCCTTGAAACTGAAGTCAGCGATATTCAGCTTGACATCGAGGGCATCAAGCAGCAACTGAGCCGCCTGTTTTGGGATGTTAATCTCACAGCCTCTACCAGGCTGGCTATGTTCGGTGCGAAAGCCCAGATCACGGCAACCATCATTGACGGGCTTGGCAAGCCGGTCGACGGAGCCCATTTGGCCTTCTCTGCAGACTGGGGGTCGCTCAAACCGTCCACTGCCGTTACAGACGCGAGCGGCAAAGCAACCGTTACGTTGACCGGTGTTCAAGCTGAAACACCCCCTGCCGAGCCCGAAATCTCCCTTTTGCAAGGCATTGCACGCAAGGTAGATTTGGCGACCATAGGCAACCCGGGCGCAATTAACTACGCAAAGATCAAATTAGAACCAAAGGAAATGGCGCTCATCTCGAGATACAGCCCTCCCAGTACCTTTGTCGATCTGTCCGTAGACCTGCCCACGGGGCCTATAGTCAATATACCCCAGCCACGGACTGTCACCGTTACTGTCTATGCCAAGGAACGTGATGGCGCCATCGTCCGGGGCGTCGGTAACATCCAAGTCCGATTCGGCCTGTGGGTTCGAGACTTCGCGCGAACAAAGATACAGGAGATCGTCTCTAATGTCGGTGTGACCGCGCAAACGGCTGACCTTATGTACAGGGGCGTGAGAGAAAAAGAGGGCGAGCCCGAGGTGAAACGGCTCGATGCGAAATCTGTCAGAGAGAACATACCGGATTTCATGCAGAGCATCCAAAACGATACGGAGGCGCAAATCAAGAGAAGCGTTCTTTTTGATCCGGAGACCCCGGACACGGATTTAACAAATACGGGCATATTGGGCAGGTCCATTGCCCAGGAAGCAACAGCCGCCGTCGGATTCAAGACCAACCAGGCTATTGCCAAGCAGGCGGAGGACTTCCATGCGAAGGGCATAGAGGTCGATATGGGCCAAGTAAGAAGCCAAATCGTGCAGAGAACCTGCGAAACTTCGGCCGGGATTGCACATTCTCAGCAACAAAGATGGACCAGTGGCGTGAGATCCAAACTTTGAGATTCTGTGGATACGGAGGGCCGGCAGTGAGACTGTCTATTCAAGGCAAATATCAGGATGCGATCAGAGACTTCAATGCCCTGGAACTTCTGCGCAGTTCTCCACGTTCCAATGTGGTTGTTTTTCGGGCGATAGACCTGATCGCAGGGCTACTGAGGAATGAACCCGGCTTGGGCGGTATCTCTTACTGGGCCGTGGGATCAGGCCAACGGGAGCAGCCCGAAGCAGCTATGCGCCGCGCTCGGCGGCTGGTGAATGAGATTTATCGCAAACCGCTGGATCCGGAAGAGGACATTGAATTCGATCCGAAAACGCGAACCTTGACCATTCAAACGACGTTTGAAGCCGGGGAGGCGGTGGGCGATCTCCGTGAGTTCGGTCTCTTCGGGGGGGATGCGTCGGCCCGGCCGGACAGCGGCTACCTGATCAACTATGCAACCCACGATGTGATTCAAAAGTCGGAAGAGNTGGTTCTCGGCCGNAAATTAGTATTGACGCTCCGNTCGGACGANATGTTGGATAGTGCCCTGGATTTGGTTGCGCGTCTGCTCCGAGGCGAACNCGGTTTGTGCGGCATCCGTTACTGGGCCCTCGGAACCGGCGATCCACAGTGGGGCGAAACGCCCCCAGAGCCGAATCCCAGAGTCCATGTCCTCGAGAATGAGATCTATCGTAAGTTCTTGATTCGGAACCACCACACGTCATACGACCCGAATACCAAAGTGCTAAAAGTGCGGGCCAATTTCGCTTTTGACGAAGCAGCGGATGTGCTGCGTGAATTTGGGCTGTTTGGGGGAAATGCCACACATAGATCAGGCAGTGGCCATCTTGTATACTATGACAACCGCGGTGTCATCAACAAAGCCGTGCCCCTGGGGTTGCAAAACGAAATCAGCCTGTTACTCGCTTCCGAGGCGACATTGGAAGTTCCCAACCTTATGGGATCGGCGCTCGACGAGGCGCGCACCGTACTTGAAAATGCGGGTCTTGGCGTCGGGGTGATCAAGGAGGTCGAAAGTGAGACGAGAGTTGGGCGGGTAATCGGACAGTATCCGGCCGCCGGTGAGCCGATGCCTGAAGGTGGCTTTGTTGATGTCACGATAGCCGTGGCGATTCGAGTGGTAGTTCCCAACTTGCATGGTCTGAAACCCGACGCGGCAGCCACGCGCTTAGCCGAGCGCGGACTTGTTCTGAGCGATGAGGCGCCGACGTCTGAGGAGAGTAAGGCTCCTTTGGGCACCATCATCCGGCAGAAACCTTCAGCCGGCGTACGGGTCGACCCCGGCACTGTCGTTCGAGTGATCCTCGCAGCACCGATAACCACCACGGTGCCAAGTCTCATTGGGTTAACACGCGGGGAGGCGGCCGTTCTTTTGAACAGAGTGCGTTTGAAGCTGGCTCTTCATGCCGTAAAAGGGAGCGATGGTCCATATGGAATCGTGGTCGAGCAGAGTCCTGTCAAAGATGAGCGAGTACCCGTAGACACGGAGGTTAGCCTCACCCTTTCGGCCCCCTGGACAGTGCCAGTGCCCGACTTAAGTGGCAAGACACCGGAAGTAGCTGCCGAGATACTTCGCCAGGCAGCCGCCGGACGGCTGAAAGAACTCGGACGTCCACCGATTCCACCCGGCTTGGCACTAGGTGCGCAGGAGTCCGTCGAGAGCGAGAGGGCCGAAGAGATAGGCACCATTGTCGGACAGGCGCCGCAGGCAGGTAAAGAGGCTCCCCTCTACGGAACGGTGGACGTTACGGTGGCCATACCGAGAGCAGTAGAGGTCGCTGAACTGATAGGGCTAACGAGGGATGAAGCGGAAGAAACCGTAGAGCAAGCTGGCCTCACATTGGGCAAAGTCACAACGCGTCCGGACGTATCGGAGGCGGGTACTGTGATTGAACAAGACCCGCGCCCGGGAGCCATCGTCCATAAGGGAAGCGCGCTGGCAGTAGTTCTGGCTGACCCCATTCTTGTCGAGGTGCCAAAAGTTACCGACCACCATCTCAAGTATGCCAGGGAAGTGATCTTGAGCCGGGGCCTGACTCTTGCTGATCCCCCGGCGCCTGTCGACGACGAAGAGCACGTGTGGGTAACGGACCAGACGCCGGCGGCGGGAGCAGAGGTTCCGCTGAGATCGCAAGTCGTCTTGCAGCTCGCCTGCGATGTGCCTCTGGTGCTCGGCAAGAGTGTGAGTGATGCTCAAACCATCCTGGTGCGCGCCGGGTTGACGCTGGGGGCGCGCGACGAACGCGTCAGTGATAAAACCGCTGGGACCGTTCTGGAGCAGGACCCGATGCCGCCCGCTAAGGCGCCTCTGGGCAGCGCCGTCGATATCGTAGTCGCCACACGGTTAGAGAATGTGCCCGTGCCTGACGTCATCGGGATGTCGCAGGCGCGTGCCGAAGCAGAACTGGAGGGGGTGGGTCTGAAGTTGATCGTCGGCGGACAACAGTTCAGTGACAAACCGGCGGGCACGGTCCTGACTCAGGACCCGCCGGCGGGCGCTCAGGCGGCGGTGGGCAGCAGTGTGACGGTGGACTTGTCCAGGGGGCCGCAGAGGGTCAGGGCCAGCAACCCGAGCCCTGCGGATGGTGCTCTCCATGAAGATACGTGGGTGAACCTGGGCTGGGCAGCCGGAGAGCTTGCGGTCTCACACGACGTGTACCTGGGCGAAAATTTCGACGAGGTCAACGAAGCCACGCACGATTCGGACGTGTTCCGAGGCAACCAGACCCCGACGTCTTACATCGCCGGCTTCCCCGGATACGCCTATCCGGAAGGTCTCGTGCCGGGGAAAACGTACTACTGGCGAATCGACGAGGTCAACGAAGCACACGCCAACAGTCCGTGGAAAGGGAATGTCTGGAGATTTACGGTTCCGCCCCATACTGCCCACCACCCGAATCCACCTGATGGCGCGAAGATCGCGGACCCGGACGTCACTCTTAGCTGGATGAAAGGTTTCAATGCAAAAACACACACCGTCTACTTCGGCGACGACTTCGACGAAGTGAACAATGCGATCGGAGGCCACTCCCAGGCAAGTACGACCTTTGCTCCCGGCCCGCTGGAGCGAAAGAAGACGTACTATTGGCGGATCGATGAGTTCGACGGCGCGGCGACACACAGAGGCAATGTCTGGAGCTTCACGATAGATCATTTCAGTATCGCTGTCGGGACCGGTACCGAAGGCAATACGACGGCGCCTGGCGGTTCCGGCAGGATACTCTCTGATGATGACGTTCGGCTGTATCCGCCTCCACAGTAACCAAAGCACTCGGCGGCTTGCTGTTCCGGCGTCGTTATGACCTGCGCCGACGGAAGAATCTACGCCCTCAACCACCAGGGCACGATGTACCTCTTAGCCATCACTGATGATGGGTTTGATGAGGTCAGCCGGTTCGAGCTTAGAAGAAGCCCACCAATTCCTACCTCGCCCACCCCGTCGTCTGCGGCGGAAGGCTCTACATCCGCTGCGATCAAGACCTGTACCCCTACGACGTCCGCGCCAAGTGGTCACGGACTATCACGGGCTTTTTTTCAAAAGTACCGTATACCTTTAATTCCCCACAACGGCCAAACTCTATTTTGCAGGTTTTTGTGCTATCACAAGAACAATCGCTGACAAGATAAAGGGCACTATGGCCATTTCTGCGGTCACCTGTTGAAGTGCAACTACAACAATAGCAGCACCTATCCCGATCACAAGGCTGTATTCTATAGCTTTGCGTTTCAGATCAGAGAAGAACGACCCAATTGCCGCAGGAGCCAAGATTAGTGAAAAACTGTACATTGTAAAAAGAACAAAGACTAAGTCTTGGAGAAATATAGCTAGAACGGTGGCAATTGCCGTCAGGACAACCAGAGTTTTTCGTGTCAATTTTATGAGTTCTTCTTTGCGTAGCTTTCTATATTTTGCAACGAAATCACGGGAAAAAAGTAGAGAGCCAACAAATAATCCTGTATCTGCTGACGACATAACCGCACTCAGTAGAGCAACGAGACTAATCCCTAACAGTCCATCAGGTAATAGCTGACTAATAGTATGAATCATAGCATCATTAGGACTAATATTGGGGAAATTTGTCTTGGCCACTAATCCAAATACAGTAACGAGCAGACCTATCATAAGATAGGATATTGAAGCAAAAATGAATCCCTTTTTGAGAGTTTTAACGTTTTTGGCAGAATATGCTCTTTGCCAAAGATCCGCACTCACAAATGTGATGAAAATTCCCATTATTATACAAGAAACAATCCGGACTATTCCGGCTGAAAAAGGATTAAGCTGAGAAACATCAACTGAGCTTTCTGTGAGCAGAAACCAACTAATAATTGCAAAAAGAAATAGTAGTAAGTATTGAAATAAGTCTGTTCTTATAACTGATTGAAATCCTCCTAAGAGAAGATAAAATAAGATTGTCGCTGAGCAAGTCAATACTGCCAACCAATAAGGTAAATTTGTAATTACTGAAAAAACTTTTCCTCCCACAATCAACTCAACAAGAACTAAAGCAAGATACATCAAGAACAGAAGAGAAGCGGAAATGAGATTATTTCTTTTTCCAAATTTAAAATACAAGAAATCTAACATTGTGTAATGATGTTCTTTATCACCTGAAACTTTTAGCTTCTTAGCGAATGGAATAAAAACGAGTAATCCTAGACAACTGCCAATCCAAATCCATATTGCTGAAGTGCCATGGACATAAACTAATGCAACGTATGCTGCTACGACACCACCACCAGACCAACTTGCAGAGATTGTCGCATTAAGATTAATAGCGTTGACATTTCTATTTGCAATTAGAAAACCTTCCTGCCCTTCCTTTCGTGAAGCCCGGAAGCCAATACCCAAAAGTGCCACAAAATAAATGATCAGAAGTAAAATATCTAAATTTGCCAGCATATCAATAAAAGCAAAGGACTATTTTACGTAATAACAGTCCACTTCATTCATTCTCATCCGACATCGGCGTATGTATCCTAACACAATCCATCATGCGATAAAGTCTTGCATACGTGATAGCTATTATGTAGAGCTGGGCTACAAGGCGGTCTGTAATCATTGTAAACCGAGCGCGAAATCAAAAGAGACGGGTCGCACTATTTTGTCAGGAATACCAAAGTCGTACTGCTCCATATAATCTTCATACTTTTGATAAATGCTTTCCTTCTTGAATCCGTATTCTTCTAAGGAATATTTATGTCGCCCATATTTTCCTTGTTTGTTGTTTTCAAGATAGACCTTCATTCTTTCTTCAAACTCTTCAGTGTATTCAAGACCAAATTTCTGATAAATCGTCTTTACCATTGCGATAGGGTTTGAAAATAACTTTTCGTACATACAGTCGAATATCTGTTCTTCCTTTTCCGGGTGTTCTTTGCGGTAACTCAAGGGCACCATGAGACACTTTTCGATATATATTTGTTGAAACTGTCCGAACCGATGTTTATCAAAAGAACCATTTTGATCAAATGCGATACACCAGGACTCCATAAGACGGCAATACGAAGGGAGGGTGACCAATGGATTTCGATGTGTCACGACTATTCTTGCGTCAGGATACTCTTCAAAAATCATTGGGAAATAGGGAGCGTAATCCGGCGATTTGAGCGTCCAATGCGACTTGGCCGGACGATAAGCATCTAACATAGTAAAGAATAGACGTTCATACCGGAATACCGGGCGCTTGTCTTCAATTTTAAAGAAGTTATCGATATAAGCTCTTCCAGCAGTCCCAAAGTTCATCGGAAATATGCCGTTATGGTGAAGCATGTAGACGAATGATTCTTCCATCTCTGTTGCAATCCATAGGTGTGATTCAGCGAATTTCTCCAGGAAACCAGGTGCTAAACGGGAGAAGGTGGTTACCGCAGCTTCACTTCGTTTAATTCTCGGGTCCTCCAGCGGATTGGCACCTGACGTCATCGGGGGTGTTGCTATATCCAGTTCAAAAGTATAAGGCGCTCGTGTGTTTGGGTCTTCACTCATTAAGCGTTGTAGTAACGTTGTGCCGGAGCGAGGTACGCCGGTTATGATCACCGGCGCTTTTAACTTTCCATGGGCCTCTATGAATTCTCTGTTCGAGTGATAGTATTGAAGCACCTTTCTACGATTCTTTAATATGTTCAATGCAAGTTTCTTGCCCAAGAATCTTCCAATAGAGGAAATGAATGGATTATTATCACAGCCGTCGCAATACGATACGACGACCATCCTTGCCTTTCTCAACTCCTCCTCTGTTCCCAGGTATTTATCAAGGGGCGCTGCGGTGTCAAATTCCGCTAATATTGCTTTCTTTCCCGTAAATGCTCGAGAGCCAAACAA
>JGI2171J19970_10000732_pt1 | contig 17977 bp, 13 predicted proteins | sample DeeMarSWOR324_28_FD_19970 | JGI IMG/M metagenome (IMG submission 19970) | reverse complement strand
CGTTTTCGACTCGGAAGTGGCTGCTCCGGAGCCGCCCGAGCCGGCTCCCGCTCCGCCCTCCGTCGCATCGGTCGTTACGGCCCTCACCGATCCCAATGCGGACCAGAAGATCGTTCTTGCCTCGGGAGTTGTTCCTCCGGGGCTGCCCGATGAGCCTGCTCGCTTTCCACTGGACGCTCTATCTGACTTGGAAATCGTTACGGACCCGAATACGGGCCAGAGGATCATTGCGTTAACGATTGAGCAAGCCGTGGCAAGAATGCTTGCCAATAGTCCTGAGATCCGAGTGGTCAGCTTTGATCCGTCGATTGCCAAACTCGACGTCACCCGGGCCGCGTCACAATTCGATTTTACCGCATTCGGACGCGTGAACTATGAAGAGGAAGACAGTCCACCCAACAGCATCTTTCAGCCCGGTCAGTCTGATGTTCGGACCTATGAGACCGGGATCAAGCAGATGGGCGTCACCGGCGCGGAATGGTCGGTCAGTTACGCCTTAACACGGAGCTGGGATGATTTGGTCGGCAGGGCCCTTCCCACCCGCTACGAACCCATCCTGGGTTTTCAGTTAACGCAGCCGCTGTTGCGCGATGCCTGGCAGGATGTTACCCTGGCCGGAGTGAATATCGCCAAACTCAACTATGAGATTGCCCTGCTGGGCTTCCGTGAGAAGAGTGAGGATATTGCCACCCAAGTGATATCGGCCTACTGGGCGCTCTTCCAGGCCCGTCGGGACGCCGAGATTCACCAGGAATTGCTGGACAGGACGCTCGATACGCTGCGGAAGGTCGAAGGCCGAAGGGAGATTGATGCCACGGACGTTCAGATCAAGCAGACCGAGGCCTTCGCCAAGATTCGTGAGGCGGCATTGCTTCACGCGAAAAAGGTCGTGTGGGACGCGCAAGAGATGCTTGTCCGACTGATGGCTGATGTCCAGTTAAATGTGCTCGATGAGTTTGAGATCGTCCCTGTCAGCGAAGCGTCCGTAGAGGCCCAGGAGCTGGAGCCCTCGGAAGCCCTGGAGATTGCCATGCGAAAGAATCCAATCATTCAGCAAGCCAGGATTGGGGTGGAGATTGCGGACATCAATATTCGTGTCGCCGAAAACCAGAAGATGCCACGTCTGGACCTGACTGCTACGGCGAGAACACACGCGTTGGCTCAGAGTCCGCACACGGCGCACGATCGGCTTGAAACGGGCGATTTCGCCAGCTATGCTATCGGCCTGTCTTTGGAATACCCGCTCGGGAACCGCCAGCGGGAGGCGGAACTGCTCCGAAGGAGACTTGAGCGCAGAAAGGCTATCGCCACCTTGCAGAACGTCGCGGATCAGGTGGCGATAGCAGCAAAGGAGGGAGTTCGGAGGATCGGAACAACCCATTCCGAAATACAGGTTCAGAAAGAGGCGGTCGAGGCGGCACGCATCCATCTGCAGACTCTTACAGACACCGAGCCGGTCCGCGAGCGGCTGACACCTGAGTTTCTGCTGGTGAAGCTGCAAGCGCAAGAGACGCTGGCCAACGCCCAAAGGGCGGAGATTGGGGCGGTCGCAGATTTCAATATGTCCCTGGTCCAGTTGGCTCGGATCCTGGGTACTGTGTTGGAGTTGCACCAAGTCAGATCTTCTTTACCAATTGTTTCAGGTTTCAGCGATGCCGTTGAGTAGGCAGGCTGCGCGACTGGCTGGCGCCTCGGAGGCGAGGGTTGGAACGCTACGTCCCCTATTCTTTTCCAGCGAATCCAAGTTGTTCGTCGAGCCAATGGTCGGTTTTCAGAACCGATTTTCGCCGGCGCAGGGCCAGGCGTTCTGCGCGGTGCTGAGCCAGGCGAAACGCGCTGCGGACCGCCACCGAAGAGATATCGCCTTTGGCGTGGGCATGTCTTCTCTTCAGATAGGCTGCGGCGTTCTTGGCATACCGGCTCACCGTCTCGTCTTCCAAGCTAAAGATACCTTGAGCGCTGCCCGGATCACCCTGGCGGGCCCCTCGGCCGAACAACTGGCGGTCTATCCGGGCCGATTCGTTGGGTTCAGCGGCGATCACGTAGAGTCCTCCGCGTTTCGCCACGCCTCGGGCGAGCTTGATGTCCGTCCCTCGGCCGGCCATGTTGGTCGCCACGGTGATTCTTCCACGCTGGCCGGCTCCGGCAACGATCTGGGCCTCTTGTCGGTGATAGACGGCGTTGAGCACCTCGTGGTCCAGTTGTTCGGCTGTGAGCAACTGGCTGAGGTGTTCGCTGGCTCGCACACTCCGGGTCCCGACGAGAATCGGTCGGCCGGCTTCGTGAACGCGCCGAACCGCCTGGACTATTTGGGCCCACTTCTGCTCTTCCGTGGGTAATACGAGAGTCGGCAGATTCTCCCGTATGCACGGACGATTGGTGGGGATTCTCACCACGGGCAGTCTGTAGATTTGCCAGAACTCCGACGCCCCCTCCGTGGCGGTTCCGGTCATTCCGGAGAGCTTGTGATACATCCGGAAGAATCGCTGAAAGCTGATGCGGGCATAGGTATCTTTCGGCGGATTGACTGGAACGGCCTCCTTGGCCTCGATGGCTTGGTGCAGACCGTCCCGCCAGGTCCGATCCGGCATCATCCGGCCGGTAAACTCGTCCACAATGACAATTTTATCATCGTCAATAAGGTAATGCTTATCTTTAAGATACAGCTCCTTGGCCGTCAGGGCCTGATTAACCATCTCCCATCGACGGCGGCTGCCTCTCCAGAGTCCTCCCAGATGCCCGGTCAACTCCTCCAAACGAACTTCACCCCGATGGGTCAATTCAATTTCCCTGTAGCGATGGTCTATGCGGTAGTCCGCCTCCAGTTCCAGTTGGCCCGCGATTTTGGCCGCCTCTTGGAAAGACTCCGTCTGTTCCGGATTCAGGCCGTCCCCCGATATGATCAGCGGCGTGACCGCCTCGTCGATCAGGATCGAGTCCGCCTCATCGACGACGGCGTAGTGCAGTCCGCGCTGGACGAGTCTGTGGGTGCCATCTCTGCCCCCGCTGGCGATCTTGGCCAGCAGTGCCGAACTCAAGCCCCTCAACCGGCCGAGCGCAAGGCGATCACGCAGAAAGTCGGCCGTCACTTCCTTATTCGTGCAATAGGTGACATCGGCCCGGTATGCGGCTCTCCTTTCCTCCGGCGGGGTCTGCTGCTCGATGTGGGCAACCGTCAATCCGCAAGAACGATAGATCCGGCCCATCCACTCGGCATCGCGCCGGGCCAGGTAGTCATTGACGGTAATGACGTGGCAGCCTCGTCCCCGCCAGCCCGCGACAGTGACAGGCAGGGTGCAGGTGAGCGTCTTGCCCTCTCCGGTTGCCATCTCCGCAACACACCCACTCTCAAGGGCCAATGCCCCCGCAATTTGAACAGGAAACGGTTTCTCACCGATCTGACGCAACGCCACTTCCCGGACGAGGGCAAACGCCCTCTCAAGATCACAAGAACGGTCGCGATGGCGGCGAAAAATCTCGCGCAGCTCGCCAGCCACATCACGAAGTTTCGAATCTGACATTGCTGAGTACTGCTTCTCCAATGACATAATCCTCTGCGCCCGGCGAATGAATCCCTGGTAGCGCGGCACGCATCGGGTCACCCATCCAGCCCCGACATTCCACGCCGCATCCAGCCCTCGGGGTAAGAGCTCACCCGAGGTCCGCTCATCAAGCATCTTCCAGGTTGCACTGGGGATAGCCTCCATCTCAGATGCGAAACCTCCGCTGGAACAATTGCCGGACCGATCGCCACCACTGGGCGGCAAGGGGCTTGGAGGGCAGTTGGAATCTCGCCACAACCCGCTGGCCGGAAAGCAGCCGGACCGGGCTATCCAGCGTGGGGCGGATTCGAATCTCAAAGAACTTCTCCGCCGTCCTTACACCGCTGGGATCCTGCATAACGGTAGGCATGGAGCCGCCAACGGCATACCCCAGGGCCTCCGACGGCAGCACCTCATGGCCGGCGGGGAAGATCGCTTCGATATCGCCCGTGAGCATGACATCGGGCCGTCCTTTCACTCGAATCTCAAGTTGTTGGTAGGCCTGCTCCACGAGGATCGCCGCCAGCTTCTGGCCGGCGGTCGCCCGGATACGTGCATTGTCGAGTCCTGCGATCAGACCAATCTGTTCGCCGCGATGCAGATATAGGCCTTGAGTCTTTTCAATGTCGGGGCAGACCCATGTGCCTGAGATGACCGGCTGCAAATGTAATGACGAAAGCTGAAAATCGACTCGGGCAATCTTTTCCTGTAGGGCCTGGATCTGCTCGGCCAGTATCTGCGCCGCCGCGATCTCCTGCATTTGCGCGACACGCTGCTTGATCTGAAGGCCGCGAAGTTCGGCCAAGAAGATCGTCTTTTCGGCCTCGAGAGCAGGATTAACCGCCTTGATGAGGGCGCTTCCGCCCGGGCCAACGACTTGATCCGAAGGAAGAAACTCCGTCACAAAACCATCACTCTCGGCATGGACGATGGCCAGGTCCACAGGTTCCACAACACCCTCCGCCCTGCAATGGTCAGGCACGGGAAGAACACCTAAACAAATGGTCATCAAAGCCAGCGTGCCCAAGGTCGAAGCCACGGCGCGGCCGCGGGTTTTGGTGAGCTCGCCACTGGTTGCCAGGTACCGAATGAACTTGCCGATCGGAACAAGAACCCATGCAATGATGGCTGAAAAGGCGAAGAAGGGGACAAGGATGAACAACTCCTCGGGCAGTCGATCATTCAGGAACAGCAAAATTCGGATGCAGATAAAGACGCGGTAGGCAGTCGATGCGATGCCGTAGAGTACAAACCAGATCCTCTCACCAACGCTGTGGGCAGGATTATGGATATGTTTCAGACGCCAACAGTGCTTCTTGACGAGATAGGAAAGATAGTTTTTGGATCGATGACTGAGGTTTGGAATCTCCAATATGTCGGACAGGACATAGTAGGCGTCGAACCGCAGAAGCGGATTCCCATTGAAAACAAGCGTCGAGATGCTGGCCACAAAGATGATGTTATACGCGATAATGTGTGGGGTTCCCGTCGAGGTATTGGCCCAGATGATGGCGGCAATGGCCGCACCGGCGAGCTCAACCATCACGCCCGACATGCCCACCACCGCGCGATGCCACTTCTTGCGAAACGCCCAGGCGCTGGAGGCGTCAACGTAGGGCAGCGGCACGAACACCAAAAACATCACGCCCATCACATGGACTTGGCCCCCGGCACCGCTGAGCTTGCCGAACCTCTTGCAGGCGAAAGCATGACCGAACTCATGACAAACCTTGATGATCACGATACTCAAATACAACAGGATGAGATTGTCCGGCGCCAGGATGTCAGAACTTTGATGGATGAGTTCTCGTAGGTTGCCAACGACGAAGTACAAGCCCGCCGTGATGATCGTCAGCCACAAAGCCAGCCCGACCCAACTGAAGAGCCGTCCAACAACACCGACCCACCTTTCCAGAATGTGGTCCGGGTCCAGGAGCGGGATGCGGATGAACAGAAGGTTGGTGAGGAATCCCTGGATCTGACGCTTGACGCGCGTGCGATAGCGGTTGAACAACCCTTCGGAATCCGGCGCCAGCTCTGCATAGAGTAGATTCGAGGAATAGAGTTGGCCGAGAAGCTGTATGACTTCTCCCTGTGTAGGGGCCTTGTCGCCAAGTTGCTCATTGCATAGCCGCCAGACTTCGGCGACCGTGCGCCGGCCATCCAGCAAGCCGACGAAACGATGAGCCTCGACACTGAGGCGCGAGAATTCGTTATTGGCTGGATTCTCCAGGACGTACCACATCTGCCCCCGGAAATGCTGTCGGTGCACCTGGACGCTGGATAGCAGTCGCGGCCGCAACTGGGCCACCCGGTACCAGGACTCGTGAAATGTTGGACGATCGACAGACATAAGATGCTCGCACGCCTAAAACCACAATCTCATGCGTATCCAGTTCACGATCTTGCGAGTCCAAATCCACACATAGCGACGTTTGCCGACGGATACCTTGGCCACTCCCTCCATGCCGGGACGCATCCACGGGTACGTATCGTGTAGTTGAACGCGAACTTTGAAGACGTTGCGCTGGTTGACCACCTCGGCAATCGGATTGATACGCTCCACCACAAACTTGATGCGCTGGGCAGGATACGAGGCTGTCGCCAGATGGCCCTCTTGGCCAACTTTGATATCGTAAATCTCATCTTCCGGAACCATCAACTGGGCCCGCAACGACTCGAGCGGGCAAACCTCGAAGAGTACATCGCCAACCTTCACAGGCGCGCCGATCTGACGCTTCAGGTCACCTTTAACGACGATGCCGCTGGTCGGTGAGACGAGGCTTGCTTGATGAATCTGGTATTCCAGCAGCTCGATCTGAGCTTGCGCCTTGTCAGCATCTGCTTGGGCGATCTGCGCCTGGGCGGTTTCACCATCGCGCATAGCGGCGGAAGCCTGCTTGAGATAGCCGACTTTCTCGGCCCTTGCCGCAGCCAACTGGAGACGAAGTTCGGCCGTATCGAGACCCCCAAGGATCGAATCGCCACCCTCAACCACATCTCCAACTTCGACTTGCACGTTCTTGATGTATCCATCAAACGGCGCCGGAATGACCTGCTGATGGGTCGCCTCCAGGACAAATGGGGCTTTGGCGCGAAAGGCACCTTTGCCGAATATCAGAAACAGAATGGCCGCAAAGCACAGAATGGCTGCCACCTTTGCCCATGCGTGCTTCGGACCCACGAGGACGGCTATGGAATCGCGGACACTGGCGGCTATTCTCGCGCCGATCCACCGGTCAGACTTATGCAGACTGGCCAGTCGAGCTGTACACAGTTCACACGCCAGACGAACCGTCTCGATCTCGTTGAGATTGAAGTCTCTGTCTGCCGGACGCTCGAGGGTTAAGACGGCGATGACCTTCTCCGCCCAGCGTAATGGAAGGCTCAAGATAGCCATCGGGCCGTGACGTTGGGATAAAGTGTCTGCTGCCCGATGAATGTAGGCCGACTCTTTGGGAGCCGGACTGAGGATCTCTACATCCTGATCCAAGCATTCTTCCATCGCCGTTTCGATATCTTGGACCACCTGCATCTTCCGGCTGAAATTCTCCGTGTGACTCATGGCCTTGAGCCGGACGTATCGCCCTTGAAGAAAACCGATACTGACCCGTTCACAGCGCCACTGCGAAGCCAGTTCATTGCAAAAGGCCATCGCCGCACCCGTGAACTTCTGTTGCCGATTGACGGCGGATAATGTCTCCGTCGCCTGCTGCAGCCATCCGCACCGCTGCTGCCAGCTCTGCTGAGCAGGGCCCGCCTGTGCGCGGGTCAGCAGGCTCATCAACAATTGGAGTCTCTGAGAACGTGCTTCAAGGGCAGTTTTGTCGCCGGTTCTAACGACGAACGCCGCAACCGCTCTGCCAACACTGGCTATGCTCAGTGGGGCTACCAAAACGTGACTTCCAGCATTTCGATCTTGTGATTGATTGGATCCATCCAACGATCCTATGAGAGTTGTATCTGTGGAGAGAGCTTCCCTAGCGAGTCGAGCCGACTCGGTAAGCCATCCGGGAGCCGATGCACCCCGGTCCAACCGAGGATGTAAAGCCAGAACGTCAATGTCGCGCTCCTGGTTAGTCCGCAAGATGGTCCCGCCATCGGCAGGCACCAAAAGACACTGGGCTGCCAACAAGTCTGCCAGGAACTGCGCAGAACTTGTGTCCGGTCGCTTGAGCCGTTCGACCAATTCGGCCAGCCCGGGGCTGGCCGAATTAGCAGACCTATGAGAGTTGCTATCCGGCGCTCGACGCATAGTTTGTGGCTGTGATTCTTTCCTTGATTGACATCTCCTCCATAAGGCAGATCAGATCAGGGCCCAGCTTCATCCTGTCCAGATTAGGCGACAATCCGAACAATTCAGTACCACTCCGTGGACCACTCATTATAGCACTTTCTTCCATTCTTCGCAATTCTTTTCTTCACGAGATAGTCTGTTCAGAAGTGTACACGTGTTGTCGGTCAAAGCCGGACAACTGGTAAAGCCCAGCCCGTTGCGCATCTGCTTCCCGTCCTGGGCTGCTCGTCCAGCAGCTTCTGCGCTGCCGAAACATGTTCTATCCACGGAAAACGATGGCCGTCCATGATATAACCAATGCCGCGTCGCGCTCCTGATGGGCCCAGAAGCAAAGACGTGTCGTGCGCCCGACATTTGTTTGTTGACTTCGACGGGATCGGTCCTGATGTCGCTGGCGACAGATGGCGTCGTGCCGGCCTGTCGACGCCGGCTCTGACGACAGCTTCGAGACGCGGTGTTCACACCTATTGGCGGTTAGCCGGGCGAATCACCGATATCCCTAATATGCAAAGAGCAACCATGCCTTGGTTAACACCTGATGCGGGTATGTCAAAACATAAAGGGAGCCTGCCCGAAGATATTCCAGCAGGCTCCCGGGTGCACGTCTTTTGGACAAAGTGCGAGCTATCCCCGGCTTATCTCTGGCGGGATCCGGGTCTTCTGAATGGCCGCCTGGTACCTGTTACTTTCGACGTGCCTCTGGACGTCTTCAATTCTCCGCTGAGCTCGGAGTCTGCCAACTTTCCTTCGAAGCTCGTTTCGAATTCCTGGTCGCCGAACTGAAGAACGTATTTGAAGCTTACTTTGTCACCGTCGAGATTGATCTTCTTGATCACAGTGGGCCCGTAAAGCGCGCTCATATCCGGATTGACTCTCAATCGCTGCTTGCGAGCGCCCCGCTCGGATTCAATGTCGAGATTCCACGTGCCGATCAGCGGCGCCCCGACCCGTGTTCCCTCGACGGTAGCTTCTCCACGGTCGCTCTTGAATACTCCCTCGAGTGAATTGTAGCCGAGGGTTCCTTCGAAGGCCATTTCCATTTGGCTGTTTTCCCTCTGGATCATTCTCTTGAAGGTCAGCTTGCGGTCTTCGTATTTCACGTCCGAAACCTTACTCTCGCCTCTGGAACTTTTCCACGTGCCGCTGAGATTGCCTTCCTTGTCGGCGGTAACTGTGAGGGTTCCGGTGAATTCTCTCTCGCCGGCCTTGATCTTCATTTCCCAGCTTCCAACTCCACGGGGGGTTCTTGGGGCCCGTTTGCCCTGGATTTCCGTCTCACGCTGGTCGCCGATGAGAAGCCCTGAAAGCTCGCCCTGCTCGATCGTGCCTGTGAACTTCGATGTTCTCTCCTCGCCCCCGAACCGCATGACCTGTGTAAAGCTGAGCTTGTTCTCCTCGAATTTGACGTCCTTGAGTTCATTCATCCCCCAGAAACTAATCCATTGGCCGGTGTACTGGCCTTCCTGGTTTCTGGAAAACGCCAGGATCGACTCAAACTCCCGTTCGCCGAACTTCATCTTGATTTGCCAGTCGCCGTACAGTCCGCCCCTGCGGGACCGAGGCTGCTGGGCCCGAACCTGCGCCGAGAATAGGATCAGAAGGATCAGGAAACAACACAGCACCGACTTAAAGAATGTTTGGCCTTTCATGATATGCACCTCCAATAAAGGTTATCATTGACTAACTGTCTTCTAGGTTATCGGCTTTCGATTGTCAATGAGAAAGGCGTTTTTTTCGATTGAGCACACAACGTCAAAGAACCGTGCCATGCGAATTCGGCTTATTCGTCACTCACGTCTTCTTTCTTCAACGGAGTGGTCCAGAGATAGACCGTGTGAACATTCCACTCTTCCTCTTCGGAGTTAATCTCAACGACCTTGTCGGGCTTTACTCCTCTCATATCGAAGTCGTGGGAAACAATTCGCGAACCGGGCTCGAGCTTCTCCAATTGAGGGATCAGTTTCACGTTAAGCTCCGGGAGCAAGTAGAGTGTGATCACGTTCGCCTTGCTGAGGTCTAAAGTAAAAATATCTCTCTGCTCAATGCGAACCAGATGTCCGACGTTGTTTTTTTCCACATTTGCCAGTGACTCTCTTATTCGCTTTCGGTCTATATCATAACCCACGGCTTTACATCCGTATTTTTTCGCCGCCGCCACGACAATCCGGCCATCGCCGCAGCCAAGGTCGTAGACCAAATCGTCCTTGGTGACTTGCGCCAACTCAAGCATCTTGTCCACGACTTCAGGAGGCGTCGGGACATAAATGACATCCGGTTCCCGGGGCGTCTTCATAATCCGCGGTGTTGGCCTGGCCCCTATCGGGCGCCGTTTCTCGCCCGTCACCTCGGCCGTGCCCATCGGACTGGTGATCTCGCCGGTCAGTTTCCTACCCTTGATTTGGCTTGTGAAACTGATGTCGAATGTTTGGTTGCCAACCTCAAGAGTCGTCTTGAACGTCATGCCTTCGTCGTCGAGATGGACCTTCTCGATAGAGATGGCGCCGTATCTGGCGCTCAGGTCAGGGAAGACCCTCAGCAGTTCCTTCCGGGTCCAGGAGTCCGACTTGATGTCAAGCTCCCACTGGCCGATGACCGGGGCGCCCACCCGTCTGCCTTCCAATGTGATTTCGCCGCGATCGGACTTAATCGTGCCGGAAAGCGTGTGTCCCTTGAGTGTTCCTTCGAAGCTCGATTCCCACTGCCGCTCCTGGATCCTGCTCTTGCGGTCGAACGAGAGCTTGCCTTGCTTGAATTGCACATTTGTGATTTCATGCTCACCGTATTGGCTTTTCCAATCGGCGCTGAGTTTGCCTTGAGCGTCCGCCTTTACGATGAGATCGGCGGTGAATTCCCGGTCACCCATTTTGAGCTTTGTTTGCCAGGTTCCCGCCGCCATCGGTATCCGCCGGATACGTGTGCCCCGGGCCGGGTATTCGCCCAGGTTATTTGTGAAGACCCCCGACAGCTCACCCTGCTTGACGGAGCCGGCGAACTTTGTGTCCGTATCGCCTTCGTCGAGTCGAATGGTCATCACGAAACTCAGTTGCCTGCCTTCATACTTAATGTCCCGTAGCGGGGTGATGCCCCAGAAACTGAGCCACTCGCCCCTGAGCATGCCATCGGCGTTTTTTGAAAGCGACAGGATGGCTGGCAATTGTTGGCCGTCGACGTCGATCTGAAGTTGCCAGTCTCCAGTAATCCCTCTCTTTGCCTGCCCGGCCGAAACCTGAGCCAGAGACATCAGTAAGATGATNAGCCCTAAAGCCCGGACGATCCTCCAATTTGCTAACTGCTTCATCATGTGATTCTCCTAAAAGAAAAAGTACTCTTCACGACCGCCGCCCATGCAAACGAACAAGGGCAGAGCTTTCGGTAGAAACAAGTCTGCTCGGTACTTGACAAGACGCAGATGCCGCCTTTCCTAAATTAATCCTTTCGAATATGCTAAGCAAAAAGCTGCTCTGCACGGCCCACATAGAGCCCCCCACCACAGACGACCGGATGAGCCCAATAGAGCCGCTTACCACCGTGCGGGAGATCTCAAAGTCTCCTCAATCATCAGAGCGTCCACAGCGCGACCGAATCCTGGTCCTTGATGAAAACGCGGTTACCCGCTATGACCGGATGCGCGTAAGTCTCCGTCTCGGCCACTTTGTAGCGCTTAATTTCGCTGTATGCCTTGCCGTCGGGCTCGTAGACAATCAAGTTGGAATCGTTGGCCAAGGCAATCAGACACGAGCCGGCCCCGACTATGGCGCCAAACCCCCGGCTGCCGGATGCGTTCGCACCGGTCCAGGCCGTCTGACCGGTCTGAGCGTTAATGCAAAAGAGATTGTTACGGTTAGAGAGCCCGAAGAGCAAGCCGTCCTTGAGGACCGGCGTGTTGAACTGCGTGGCCAGATCCGGGCTGCTCCACAGCTCTTTGGCTGCAAAACCGCTGCCCTGCTTTTCGATCTTGAGGGCCTTTGTGCCTCGGCCGACTCCCGTGATGATGATCATCTGTTGGCCAACGATGGGGGTAGCCGCATTGTATGCCCTACTCGGGGGCGGGAAGGGAAACTGCCAAAGGAGTTTTCCATCGGCCACATTGATCCCCACGATGCTCCGCTCGGTGGGAGTTGCGATCTGCTTGGTTCCCCCGACTGTAACCAAAACGGGCGAACCGTAATCCGGACCTTCATCAGCCCATCGCCATTTCTCGTTTCCGCTGGCCAGGTCGTAGGCGATGATTGCACCGTTTCGCTGCCCGCCGAGATGAGCGATGGCCATTCCATCTACGATGATCGGCGAGAAGGCTGCAAAGAATCTGGGCACAATCTTTGGGAAGGGGTCCCTGCGCCAAATGAGCTTGCCCGTTCCGGCATCCAGACAGGAAACAACTCCGCCGACACCCAATGTAACAGCCTTTCCATCCGCCACCGCAGGTGAGCTTCTGGGGCCCGGATGCCGGGATGCCGCTCCAGTTACAGCTTGGGCGGTGTATTTGTCCTTCCAAAGCTCTTTTCCGTTAGCCGCGTTCAGGCAAAGAATAACTTCTTCTTCTCCTTGTCGCGTGAAGACATAGAGTCTATCGCCGACCAGGGCAGGCGTCGAGTCGCCGAGGCCTACTGTGACTCTCCACTTCTGCGTCAACTCAGCNGGCCATTGTCCCGGTGCAGTGAATCCGCTTGCTATCCCGTCGCGATCGGGCCCTCGCCACTGTGGCCAATCCTGCCCGAGCACGCTTGCTGTACCGATCAGAATCACAAAGCCCATAATCATACTCTTTGATAATTCCGTTGTTTTCATGGCAATCTCCTTAAAAATGATTGTGGCACTTCTCGGGCACATTTTACTTCACGCATAGAGACGGTTCCAAAATCGGTTTTATTGCAGGATCTGCAAGACTTATCGATTTTCCTTGAGCAAAGTAGAATTCAGAGGCCCGATGTTTGCCTTCGATTTCGGTCTTCGGATCGTGCACAATCCACCCAACTCATACATGCGCGGCAGATCCTCCATAAACAAGGTCAACGGGTCTGCTTCAAAGGCCTTCAAGCTTTCAACCATCGCTGGACCGGGAAATGCGGCGTAGTTTTGGCGCCTGCCGGGTTTCACCAGACCAGTGCCCGGGCAAGTTCCCTGGTCGAGGAGCCGGATTTTAGCGTTTCGAGAAGCACGTCAGTCCACCAGGTTGCATTGACGTCGCGTTGACCGACACCCGTTATAGATACTACGCTTGCATCCACACGCCAGGATCTGCTATAATCATAGCTGATGAACGTCGGGAGAATCATCGTGTCCAAACGAGAGATATCGAGTTGAATGGACCTTCTTTAGGCGAGAAGGAAAACAGCCATGCGGACGCAAAAAGGATGTACATTGACAGAACTCCCAGTGGTCATCGCTATTATTGCCATTTTGCCTGCGCTCTTGATGCGTACCTTGAAAGCTGTCAGAGAGCAGGGTAAAAGAACTGTTTTTCTGAGCAATCTAAAACAGCTCGCTGTCGGCTGGATGATGTACGCAGATGCCAACGATGACAGGATTTGTACGGCATACGTAGGTGGAAGGGATACTCAACGAAGCCGCAGACTCTCAGGCCGGGCGAGAGGTTCGTTTTTCTCGGTGAAGGCAGGCGGCCGGGCAGCCCGTGGGGTGTCTGGTATGACAGACCGATGCGGTGGGACTCTGGGAAATCCCAGATCATGTAGTACAGGGATGTGATGTCGAATTCGCTTCCGAAATCTTCAGGCCAGACCGCTGTTTCGCAAACTGACAAACCAGAAACGGCAAAGCGCCGTTCAAGCCGAAACTGGGAACGATTATTACAAGACTTCCTCTTCTTCGCGTTCTTCTATCTTTGTCTCTGGCTCTATGTGGATCTGCAACTGATCCATCATGGGGCTGGAATTATTACAAATTTTCCGGTCTTTTACAGAGGCTGGTCTTTTTTCCTGCCGTTTCTGTCTTATCCGGGCGGGCCTGTCGAATATCTGTCTGCTTTCCTTTCGCAACTGTTCTACATTTCCTGGGCGGGGGCCTTGGTGATCACAGCCCAGGCCTGGCTGATCAGCCTATGTATCGACTACATGTTAAAAGTCACCCATTTTTCACAAATTCGGTTGATTCGTTTTCTCCTGCCGATTCTTCTGCTCGTTCTGTACATACAATATACGTATCATTTCGTTGCAACACAGGCTTTGTTAGCCGCCCTGGTTATGACATGTATGTACTTGAAGGCAACTCTGTCACGTACTAAGAACTTGAATCGTGCAAATGTTTTTCTGATGTTGTCCGTCATTCTCTACTATCTGTCCGGCGGAGCTTTTCTGTTTTTTGCGATTGTCTGTGCCATATATGAATTGATTTTCAGGTTGCGGTGGAAGATGAGCCTGTTTTATTTGTTATGTGCCGCCGTGATTCCCTATGTGCTGGGCCTCCTGATCTTCGGCGTTAATATCATCGATGCCTTCAGCAACTTATTGCCCTTCTCATGGAAAATTCTGAAATATGATTCTCGCACAAGAGGGATAACCATCGTCTATGTGCTGTACCTGCTTCCGTTCCTGATGCTTCTTATAAGCGGTCTTTGGCAAGTACTTCTGAAAAGACGGCATTTGAGAAAGAAGAAAGCCGGCAGAAAGTCAGAAAAAAGGCACCGAAATCTGCCGGCACGGATATTTTCCTGGTATAGACGCCCGCCCAAACTCAAATATGTCACTGAGCTATTGCTTTTGTTTGCCGTTACCGTCGGCGCGGTTTTCTTTTCCCGCAATGAAAATCTCAGAACGAGGTTTAAGGTTGATTACTATGCCTACCACAAGATGTGGCTGGAATTGCTGACGACCGCTCGGCGTAACCCCACTGATCCCTGCATAGCCCATGCCGTCAATAGGGCGTTATATCATAGGGACCGACTCGGCTACGATATGTTCTCCTGGCCCCAACATCCGGATTATATGTTTCTGTCTGATAAGAAATATAAGTGGATGTACTGGCAAATCTTCGATTTCTATTTGGACATCGGTGTTGTCAATATGGCTGAACACGCCCTGACGGAATGCCTCGAAGGGCTCGGTAGTCGCCCCATGGTCCTGCAACGACTGGCCCTGATTAATATGGTCAAGGGTAATTTGGACTCGGCCAAAATTTATCTCGGCGCGCTGAGCAAGACGCTTTTTCATGCCGACTGGGCCGAACAGACTCTTGAGCGTCTGCGGACCGACCCGGATCTTTCTGAGGACCGCTATATCCAGCATTTGCGCTCTGTATGCCTGGACAAGGATTGCCCGATGTACACCCTTTTGAAGGAGAGGACGTTTTCATGGCTGCTGGAGAAGAACAATCAAAATCGCATGGCGTTTGAATATCTGATGGCCTGGTATATGCTCAACAAGCATTTAGGCAAACTTGTTCAGAAAATTGAACTGATGCCGGATTTAGGCTATGCCGAGCTGCCAACACATTATGAAGAAGCGATTCATATTTATACACTCGCAACAAGAAAACCTCTGTCTGTGAGCGATTATCAGCCCAATCCTCAAATACGTCGACAGATTGAAGACTTTAGCCGGATTCTCAACGCTTACGGTGGAAACAAACAAGCCGCCTTGAACGATCTGTCAAAAAGATTCCGCGACACGTACTTTTTCTATTATATGTATCCATCTAAAAACCCGAAATAATTACTCAGTCGAACAAGTATATGAAGGTTAAATTATACAAAACCAGGAAAGCCAAATTCTTTTACGTGACAATCGTATGCGCGCTGATAGCCATCGTTCTGCTTTATGCCTCCCGCACCCCAAAAACCACGATCACGCAATACAGTCGTATCGATCATCCTGCGGAAATTCTGCCGGATTACACGGGCACTGTTATCCCGCCGAACATCGCGCCACTGAACTTTCTTATACAGCACGAAGGGACCGGCTACTTTGTGAAAGTATACTCCGAAAAAGGAGAACCTGTTGAAGTATTCAGCGAGACCCCGAAGATTTCGATCCCGAAGCGAGCCTGGCATAAGCTTCTTGACCTGAACCGGGGCCGGCAGCTCAGTCTGGAAATTTTTGTCAAGCTCGCCCCCAATCCCACATCAACTGAGAGAGAAGATGAACGATGGTCCCGCTTTGAGACTCTCACTTGTGACATTGCGCACGAGGACATCGATCCATACCTGGTCTATCGAAAGATACGACCGGGTCATAGCACCTGGAGAGAGATGGGTATCTATCAGCGTAACCTGGATAGTTTTAAAGAATCCGTCGTGTTGCATAATGGATATTTCAAGCAAGACTGTGTGAACTGCCACGCTTTTTGTGGACATCGGACCGAAAAAATGCTCATCGGCATTCGCAGCGCGGACTATGGCAGCTCGGCCTTGTTGTTCGATGGCGACAGAGTGCAAAAGATCGGAACAAAATTCGGATATACCTCCTGGCATCCGAGCGGCCGGCTTGCTGCATTTTCCGTCAATAAGGTCAGGCAGATCTTCCATTCCGCCGCCGACGAGATACGCGACGTGATAGACTTCGATTCCTTTATAGCTTATTACCGGGTTGATTCGAAAACCGTTAAGACCACAAAAGACCTGACCCTAAAAGACCGGCTCGAAACCTATCCGACCTGGTCCGCCGATGGTCGTACCTTGTACTTTTGCAGCGCACCGATAACGTGGTCGGACCGGTCCACCGTTCCCGAATCCTACGACCAGATAAAATACGATCTCGTCCGGGCCAGTTATGACCTTGACCGGGATCAGTGGGGCCCGCTGGAATCAGTGCTTTCGGCTCAGAAGATGGGCCTGAGCATCCTTTTGCCGCGCGTGAGCCCCGACGGTCGCTGGCTATTGTTCTGCATGTGTGATTACGGCTGCTTCCCCGTGTATCGGCACAGCAGCGATCTGTATCTGATGGACCTCGAAGCCGCCCAACAGACAGGCGAGTACAAATACCGCCGGCTCGATATCAACAGCAACGAGAGTGAAAGTTGGCATTCCTGGTCGAGCAATGGCCGATGGATCGTCTTCAGCAGTAAGAAAGACAGCGGCGTATTCACCAGAACATATATCGCACACGTAGATAAGAACGGCAAAGTGTACAAGCCGATCCGGCTGCCTCAGAAAGACCCGATGTATTATAATTCATGCTTGTGGACCTACAGCGTGCCCGAGCTTGTTACTGAGCCTGTTCGGGTAACAAGAGAAAAGCTCGGCAGCGCCGTTCGTAGCTCCCGGAAAATACCCGTCCAGATGCCGATTACGATGGCGACTCCCAAAGCCGGCAGGCCCCCGGAATATCAGGAGCCGTGGCAGACGGAACGCGAGTAAGAGTGGAAAGATGCCAACGAAAGCCGGAAACATGCAATACGTGGACTTCTATGGCGTGCCAAAAACTGCCGAAAGTTATTGACAACGAGAGGAAATTGCGTTATTATAAGACCCTGAGCTTTCAGGAGTATTTTTATGAAGTATAAATGGGAAATCCCTGCGTCATCTGGCTCTTCGTCCCGTTCATGATCAAGCAGAAAGCCGGGGATTTTTTTTCGTGGGAACTCTGTAACTGATAGTGGCTTTTTTACTTTTAGTCAGTGGTTAGATTGCCGAAGAAAGGAGGTGATAGCGAAACGGGAGCAATCACCCTGAATAAGGATGGATTAAATGTAGGGCAGCTAATACTGTTATCAATCATTATCTTTGAAGGAGGCGTATTATGTGTAGAAAACTTATTTGTTTATTGTCCTTTATTTTTGTGCTAAGCTGGGTAAGCGGAGTCTCGGCTCAAGACGCGATCATCCCCAGCCCGGGATCCATGCCGGTGCTCGATGGTCGAATCGATGAAGCATGGCTTTTTTCGGCAGAACATACGATGGAGAACACTGTCGCAGACAACGCACCCGATTCACCTGCGGACTGCTCTGGTGCCTGGCGGGCCCTCTGGAATCCGGAAGCCCTCTATGTGCTGGTCGAGGTAACAGATGATAGGCTGACGAACGACTCGGGGGGAGGGAGCAATAAATGGAACGATGACAGTGTCGAAGTCTATGTCGATGGCGATAACAGCAAGGCTTCTTCGATGGGAGCAGATGACCACCAGTATACCTTTTGGTGGGGTAACGAAGTATATGAAGAACCCAGTGCATACGCCCATGGAGCTCC
>JGI2171J19970_10000731_pt1 | contig 17978 bp, 21 predicted proteins | sample DeeMarSWOR324_28_FD_19970 | JGI IMG/M metagenome (IMG submission 19970) | reverse complement strand
CCCAGCTCAGTGCCCTCAACAATCACATCGGCACCAACCAGGGAACCGCCAGTCTCACTGTCGGTAACGGTACCAACAATCCTACCGTAGTCGGCAGCAAACAGAAAGACGCCGATCAAAGTGGCCAATAATATCTTTCTCATTGTGTACCCCCTAATTAACCCTGACTGGAATGAGCCAGGCAATAGCAAAATATCCACGGTTCGGGAAATAATAGTAATAAGACTCTCTCGTAATGACTTTGAAGTATAGGTTAGTAATACCACTGCCAGCAACGGTGAGCGTACCGACACCGTTGGCCAATTGACTCCAGCCATCACCGCTCGATGCAAAGAACACACAGTCGGCAGCTAGTATCGTCCCGCCCAGGTTTACCGTAACATTAAGCACTGTGCTACTATCGTATTCCAGCAATGAATCAATATGTTTGAACCTATTCATCGCGTGCCCGGTGAACAGCGAATCATTGTTCGAAACGAAAACCGTGTCCGCCGAGATTCCCGGCACCGTGAAAACCACGTTGTCGATCCTAGGAATCTCTGCTCCCCGGTCCGGGAAGCCGTATATGCCGTAGGAGATGCGCTTTAGTATCCACTCGAACGGTTCGATTATTTCTTCGCCACTACGTGCGGGTTCCAAGAAGATATACCTCAAACCCTCACAGGTGCAATCCTCAGAATCATACGTCGGAGTAGCATCGATGTCGGTTGTCCCGATTTGCCATCCGGTTGTATCGATTGAGAGAGTTTCCCATGGTGTTTGCGACGAATCAATTTCGTACTCGAGCACTGGAAGGTCGTAGTGCGCAGTGTAGCGCGTAGTAACATGTATCATACCAGAAACATCAAAGGTATCAAAAAGCCGAACCGTACAGGTAGTGTCTTTTGCATACCAGAGATCCTTGAAACGCTGCATATCATCGACAATATCGGCAATGCTGTCGACATCAACCTTGACCAGTGGCGAATCAACACGGAAGAAACTATCTGCTGTCCCAAAGGTCACTGCCGGAAGCGTAATTGCCGAATACTGAACCATGAATTGATCATCTGTAATGAGTAGTTCCGGGTAGTCGTTATCGAGGATGTCGTTTATTTTGTCATCATCTTCTGGGGTTCCTTCGTAGAATTCGGGAGGGGGTTCGTTACCGCACGTCATTAGACACAAACCTGCAATTACTAAGAGACCTAGAAAACGCCTCTTCATCATTCCTCCTTTCTTTTCTTGTTCTTGAGTGTTGTGTTATACAAAACCTTTTCTTTTCTTTGCCATCACCTCCTCTATTTCTGACATCAATGAAATCTGATGTGTTTCCGTTATATTATAACAAATATCGTAAGTTTGTCAATACTAGAAGCAATTCGCCTAACCGCCTTCAACCAGGCGGAAATTTATCGGTATCGACACGTAAACCCGAACAAACTTGTCGCGCTGTTTGGCCGGACTGAACCTCCACTGACGTGCCGCGGCAAGCGCTGACTCATCAAGCATCTGATTGCCACTCGACTTGAGAATCTGAGCATCCATTACGCTGCCGTCAATGTCCACCAACGCCTTGACAACCGCCTGGCCCTCGATACCCGCACGCCGGGCAAGATCAGGATACCTTGGTTTCTGCTGATAGATAGGTTTGGGCTTAACTTCGACTTTGTAATAGGGCACGATTTCGATGTCCGGGCCAGTAGGTATCGTCCTGATCAAATCTTCCTGGAATTCTGTCGCTGCGATGGTCTCGACCACCTCCTCCTCGGCAACCTCACTTTCGGCCTCAACTGCCACCTTGGGACGCTCCAAAGGGGGCGGTTCTTCGAATTTCTCCATCTGTGCCGAGATCTCTTCCACCATGGTGATAATCTCGCGCTTCAGTTTGTAGGCTTCGGGCTCGGCATAAGGCACGAAGAGAAACGCCAAAATGAAGAGAATCAGACTGGACAGAAGACCAGCCCGCAAGTATACCCCATACATCATTTTATGATCACGCATGGTTATCTCCTCTGTTCGGATGCAAAAGTGATTCTAAACGCCTTAGCCTCCTTAAGTTGATCAAGAATTTGATCCACGACTCCGTAATTAACCGTCTCGTCTACTTTCAAAACGGTGATCAATTCGGGATTGTCCCAAACTTTCTGAGTGACTTTGCCGCCAACCATGTCAGAAGTCACCACATGATCGTCGATGTATATCTTACTGTTGATATCCACCCAGATATAGCTCACATTTCGTCGCATCAGAATTCTCTCGGTTGATCTTGCCTGAGGCAACTTGATCTTCAAATGAAGGGTCGTGGCACGGAAAACCGTGGTTACCATGAAAAACAAAATAAGGAGAAATGCGATATCGGCTGTCGAGGCGGTCGGTATCTCAGCGGGTTCTTTATACCTACGGATAATGCTCTTCCTCATTATTCCTCACTTGTTGGTATGAGACTAACTTTCGTTGCCCTCAGCTCGCGGCCATCGGCCGCCGTCGCCTTCGCGAGTTTTATCTGATCCAAGGCCTCGACCATACTCTTATAGGGAGCATCCTTACTCGGTCTAAGCGAAACCACGAGCAGCGTGTCGCGCTCCAAGAGCTTTTCCTCAACCACACGTTTGATTTCCCCGAATTCTACAGCGGTCAGAATCATTTCATAGCCGGTTGCCTTTACCATTGCCTCACCCGCAGGATTGATTGCCACAGTGACAATATTCTCCGGTTTGACTTTGACCTTTTCCTGTTCCTCGGTCCGTTCTGGTAGGAGCATCTTTAATCCTTTGTCGCGCGTAAAAATAGTCGAGGTTAAAAAGAAGATCAGGATCAGAAATGCTACGTCACCCATCGATGCGGTAGGGATCGTCGGCTTAATCCTTCTCTTCTTTCTGAGTGCCATTATTTATCCTTTTTTGAATACTGCTCAATTATATAATCAATGAGTCCACTGGCCGCTTCCTCCATATCCCTGGTATAGCCGTCAACTTTACCGGAGAACAATATCTGGATGATCGCGAGCGGTGTAGCAATGAACAGACCCCATTTCGTTGTAATAAGGGCCGTTGAAATACCACTTGCCACAACCGTGGGTTCTACTTCACCGGCGAGCGCAATGGCTTGGAATGCAGTTATCATTCCCATAACAGTACCCAAGAAGCCAAGAAATGGTGCCACCGTTGTTAGTCCGGCAAGCAATGCCATCCCTCGATCCAAGAATGAGAGTTCGATAGCTGCACTACGGGTAACCATTTCCTCCATCGCATCTTTGCCCAGATGTGCTTTTTCCAATACGGATCGCAGAATCTTCGCGACCGGTGCCGGCGTCTTATCACAAAGTGCAATACCGGCTTTTATGCCTTGCGAATCAATCGTTGAGGTGAGTTTTTCTAGAAAACTTCTTGGGTTTAGGCGCGCTTTTATGAACAAGCTAAATAGTCGTTCCAATATCAAGCCGATGCCAACAACCGCGCAGAAAAGCAAAAACCACATTACAAAACCACCACCACCTTCAACCCCCAGTTGAAAGTCCCTTATCATGTTTTTCCTCCTTTCTTTCCAGGTCTTTGGATAATGTTTGTGTTCAATCAACCTCCAAGAATTCCAAAATTATAGCAAAATTCATATGATTGTCAAGCACAAAGAAAATATGCTTTCTAGCCCCACTCAGAACTACTTCGAACTCGCGCGATAGTATAGCAAACCTCCGGCCAACGCGACAATTCCCGCAGCCAGCAGCAAATAACTCTCGATTCTCGCCAGGCTCAGTGAACCGATGATAAGTTCGAACAAATCAGCCGGGCCTGCCGTGCCGAGCAATGGAAAATAGAAGAGCATGCGATAGATATGCACAATCGCCAGCAGTAGGAGTAATATGCCAGCGATCATCGGGAATATCCAGATGTGCTTTCTTTCTATTAAGACCAAGAGCCTTTTGATTATCATACCATACAAAACAAGCGAACCAACCGTAAGGAGTATCGCGCATATGAAAATGAGTTCAGCAGGTAAATCGGCTCTCATTATTTGCCTTTCGTTACCTTATAGAACCGGTAATTCGCCAGAAGTGAAAGACTACCAGAAATGAAAAACAACAAATACGCAAGATAGTTCATGCCCCCTTTGGGCAACATCATATTACCACGAATTCCACAATAGACAAGCTGAATGGCCGCGAACGCAAGAATGCCGGTTGGGGCAAACATCATAAATTGCCAATTGGTTCTTTCACCCAATACAATCTCATAGCGGCGTGCAATAATACCAAGAATAACAAAGGCAAGCCAGAGAACCACGGCACCCACGATCAAGAGATAGTTGGGTAGAATCACCAACAGCTGATAGTCTCGGGCTTCGATGCCAAATGACGCCATCCCTAATAACATAATCATCATCGTCCCCTTATATCTCGCCGCTCACGAAAAACCCTCGGACGGTCACAACTACGGCAATTATCATTCATTTCACGAGCTCGGTTAGTTTTTTGGACAACTCGCGCCCCTTTGAACGACCAACGATCATACTGGTCGCCTTAGCCAAGGCCAGAATCAGACGCCGCACATCTTCTGCGTGGAGTTCTTCAACATTTATGCCCTGGTTCTTCATTTGGTTCTGATAGATACGGTCTGTGAAATCACCAACGTAATCCTGCAGGATCGTCTTTATCTTCTCAAGGATAGCCGCGTCTACAAGGGCCATCCGTCGCGATGGCACCACTGCAGCTATCGGTTTTGTGCGCAACTCTTTAAGCAGATTCCAATAGCTTGGAGGCACGGCGCCTTCAGCCGGCTCGAATATTGTGCCAATCAAACCCTCCCCATGCAAATCCATGATGATGCCCCGTTTATCGCCAACAATCTCTATCCTTTCGATCTTCACTTCACCAAGGGTACTAATCGTCTCGAAAACAACCAATGCCATTTGACCAATCTGCTCTTTGTAGACGGCCGCCGCATCTGACACGAGTGTCGCTCTGGTCTTGCTTACTGAAAAGGGCATCGGTAAGCCTCTCGCGGCGACATTATTCAGGGCATCCTTATCCATGTTTACCTCATCTTTTCGATTACTGCCTGTACCCGCGCGCGCGCTTGCGAGGAACCCATCTCTTCGACTGCCTTCTTGACCAGAAAATCGACAATATAGCGCAGTGCTTGGCTAAAGTCATCCTCTTTCTCTATAGGCGGACTTTCCTTGAACGCCAGTTCTCCTTCGACAACGCCAATAATCGGCGCAATGTCTCGTCCCAGAACACTCAAACTCTGATTCAATAAGTCAAGCCAGTGTTCCTTGTCGACCTCAGCACCAAATTCATGAACCAGCAAGTTAATCTGATGCACCTTTGAACTCAGGTTTCTGGGTACCTCGACAGGTGGTTTTTCAGCGACAACGGGTTCGCCAAGTCTCTCGATAATTTCTTGAGGATCCTTTTCTCTTTCGATCTCTAGACCCAGGAACTTATCTTCATAAGGTAAAATCACCAATCGATTACTGCCGTATGTGAGCGAAATGTACTTGAGTTTACCCATGTCCAGGTTGTCCTTTATGGCCTCACCAGCTGATGAGAAATAGGCGGTGAGGTCGGCGAGTGCGGTCGCTGAAGATCCTTTCACTTCCTCAACAGAACCATCCTCTGCCTTCACGGTGGCATAACCGATGATTCCGGGTATCTTATCTAAGACATCCACTGCTTAATCCTGTTCCTTCAGCTTTGCCTGGAAGTCTTCGAACTTTTTCCTGAATAGTAGTTTCCCGTAAATCTTAGGACCCTCGGTTTTCACAATGGCCTCGAAACTTCCTATGAAGTCGTCGATCTGCTTTGAGGTCAGTTCAGATACTACATTGGCTTCCATTGTTTCCTCATCGATGGTAATCGCACCAGCAATCTTTTCGTTTCCTTCGGTGGTCGCGAGCCAACGCTTATACCAAATCAAACCATTCTTGCTGAAATCGGCAAAGAAGAAATTTAAGTAATTTATGACTCTGGAGACTACGCGTGCAGCATGCCCTGGCTCGCAGATGAGTCCTTTCTCTTTAAGCCAAACAATCGTCTTCATCGCTTCGAAGCCACCAAGTTTTGATTCCGTAATCACACCCGACAACGTCCTCTTACCATCAAGCATGGCGAGAACCTGCCAGTCGGTTCGGCGCAAGGCCACTGCCGATTCTGGCTCTCTGGTTGTTTTAGCCCAGACCGAATCCATGGGCGGCAAGTCTTGTTTGATCGTTTCGAACTCGATACGTCTTTTCTCGATAGTCTCAACCAGCTTACCGGTATCCTCGGAGACCGTTTGTTTAGGAGCCTCGACCCGTGGCTCAAACTTTGCCTTCCCCGATGTTGTGCACGACATTTCAAACAAGGCATCGACACCTTCACAGGCGGCAGCCGCCGCGTGCACCACGAGTCCATTGGCAAAATAGATCTCGCCCGCGGTTCCCCCCTCAACGTGGACCACGCCTGTTTTTTTTGTGTTTAAGACGAACTGTAGTACATCAGTAAGGTTGAAATCATGCAGATTTATTTCAAAGGTCATACTTAAATGATGTGTAACCAGTTATGTAATAAGAAGTATACACGACCGATCAAAAGCGATATACGCGCCATGACCGTATAGCCAAACGATGCACCAAAGGCAATCATCAGAAACCAAACACCGGTTTTGGCCAACCCGCCGAAAATACCCTTGTGTTCGCGTGAGAAGAAAAAGTATACAAGACCAGTGATGACGCCAACAACGACAACCGGCAAGGCAATTGCACTAAGGAAAGTCACCGCACCCGGGCGCGCGAAAAACTCCTGCCAGCTCTCTAATGCCACAAAACGCACCAACGTGGCCCTGACTTGATCAATTGCATAAGTCTGCAGGTAGGTTATGAAATTGTAGCCTGCGTAAGTGCCGACAATAAAAGCGAGCGGAAACCGGGACATCCACGCAGGTTGCGGAAACAATTTCATTATCATCATGATGCCTAATGCCAGGGGAATAATATAAAGCAGCTGACCTTGCACAAAGAGCGGGTTATAAAGATTCGGGATGAGGATATTATAAATATAGTAGCATGCCCAATAGGCCGCGGAAACTCCAACAAAGAGATGTTCCGCAAATTTATAGAACGGATTATCCTTGTAAAGGAAGCTAAGAATACAAAGGGTTAGCAGAGCAGCGATCCAAGTCCCGATGTCGGTCGTCAACGCCTCCTCCTTTTCCCCATGAAGTAGAAGAAGTTCGCAAAGAGAATAAAGAATATTATCAGACCATGAGCAATTGACTGGGCATCCATGCCTGCCGAAGCAGTCCCGGTTTGCTTCAGCAATGTTTCATACTCCGCAGCTCCCTTCATGCCACCCATCAATCCCTTGAGTTGTCCGGCGTTTAGGAAAGGGTAGAATGCCGGAGCGCTCACCGCCGTAACACCTCCACACACATTCTTTCCGTATCTGCCGTGTGCAATCATCACCCACTCCCGTACTCCGGGATCACCTGCGGAGAGACTCACGATGAGATCGATATTGTCCAGATTTTCGATACCCTCCATGATCTTGAATTGTTCAATTGGACGTAAGGCATAATCTTGTGGGAATGTCGTCGGTATATCCTCACCCAGTGCAGAAATAACGACTATGCCTCCTGCCTTGTACCCGAGATTGACATAATCAACGCCGTATTCTTTTTCATATTCTCGGGCCCCCTGTTCCATCGCCTCTTGATTGAGTGATACACCTTGGGGCCAGAGACCTATGCTTACGATCTTAAGATCTTTAGAAAAACAGTGGCTCACCAACGCCTCATTCATGGGATACACCTCGGGCATGGTGGAAGCGTCGTATTCGGCCGACAAGAGGACGAACGAACCAGGCTCAAGTTCTTCTATTGCGTTGTAGAATCTCTGCACTGGATCGCTCACCTCGATCTTCAGACCAATGGGAAAGAGCAAGGGGATAACCACCGCAAGAATGATGAGCAGAAATATTATTCTTCGGTCGACTGCTTCAAACCGCTCTATTATGTTCATTTTCCTGCAAGGTAGGTTCTTTCAATACCCAAGATTATTCGGAGTGAGGTTGAAACAACACCAAGCGCGATCCCAATCCAAATCGCCCTCTGGCCCGCCATGTTTGGATAGGCCATGATCCAATCGCCAATCAAGGGTAGCTCCTTCCATATGAAATTGCCGAGCGGTACACGGCTGAGCATGACAACGATCGCTGATATCAAAAGCACGGTAGCCTCGGGTGTACGCGCCCTGAATGCTCGATAGGACGCTGATGCGACGAAGAAAGCAAGCAGCGCGAACATCGTCGACCCCATGGGGATGTGAACGTTCCAGAATATATAATAGAACGGTGTACCGCGTTGAATCCCCCAGATGATTCCGGCACCAAACATTATGATGAATCCTAGGATTAATACAATGCTATACGGCCAATTCTCTCGGCGTCGGAACACGCGCTCGAAATGAATCTTACCCAGATTCCCGACACCCAGTATCAAAGCAAAAACGGCAATGACTAAGAACCAAGTATTGAAAAGCTGCTGCAAGTCTGAAAAAGGTCTATGTGGGATAAAATACTGTAGTATAATCACGGCACCGGTAATGAAAGTGATAATCAGAGGACCCTGTCGTCTCATGAGATTAGCCAACCGTTAACCAGCCAACGACTTGCTGGAACCCGAAACTCACCAAGATGATTCCGATAATCAAGATAATAATCAGAAGTCCCTTGCCCCAGTCTTGTCCTTTCAGGCTACCCAGGAGCAGGGGCTGTTTCGAAAGGTAAGCACTCGCTGCAAACAGCTCTTCACCGATTAAGGTATAATCACACGCAGTGACAAAAAAGGGTAGTTGAGAAGGCTGGGCAGTACCCGCAATTTGTATTGCGCCTACCGAATGTCCAGTTTCGGCAAGGATAAGAGACTCGGCATAAAAGCAACCCATGAAAAACACTGCGCCGGGTTTCTCGCGCATCATCATGCCGTCAACCCCTGCTGCATAGCCAAATTGATCATCGGTAAGGTAACGAATCTTGTCTGCATCGTAGGAGTCAGGTCTTCCAGCATCAAGGTATGCCTCCTTCACCGTCTCTTGAGCAGCACTCATGACGATTGACTTACAGGTTGGTACCAGTATCGGGCATTCGTACTCAGCCGCCTTGCGGGCGACCCGGCTGAGGATGATCACTCCTGCAATCGTCTGAATATTATCCATATCCATGATGCCGGGGATATACATGATTGGCCTACCCATCTCGGTGGCCCTACCCACCGCATCGTCGACTGCCTCGAGCCCGGCAATAGGACGGATGTACAATTCTTCGCCCTTCTTTGCCCTCTGTATAAACCACAGAATTAAGAAAGAAAGAATTAGAACGGCAACAAGCATATTCACTCTTCCGACATGAAACCATTGAGCGCTTGAAGTTATTGCGCCACTCAATACCGGTTCGGAAAACGACTCACCATCAAACGCCTTAATCATGTAGTAATACTCGACACCATCCGTAGTTGAGATATCAACGAACTCCTGAACACCCTTTCGCGCAGTTCCGATTTCCGTAAATTCTCCATCGATGTTCGTCGATCGAAAAACTACGTATTCCTGTACCGAATTCTTGCCTTGACCATCATCCGCCGATTTTGTCCATGACACGACAGTCCGCCCGCCTGCATCATTCGGCCTATCCTGCCCGGTGATGTCTGTCGGTGGTGCAGGTGGTGCTGTACCGTGCAACATCTGCGGTGTTTCAGGAAATGTGCTGGTTTGTAGTACTAAAGTGAGATTTAGGCTCTCGATATAGGTGGTGCTATTAACGCCAATTGCCAGCAAGAGCAAAAGCAAGAGCATGTTGAACATATAATATTCATAATTGCGTAAATGTCAAGATGAATTTTCGCGGTTGACATCACGCTGTAATTTGCTAAACTACGTTGTTTAATTACGAGCGGTGACTAACGCGGTGTTGCCACTAATCTTGTCCAAAATGCTGCTTACTTTGCTGAACGGTTACGAAACCGGCACCCGTAAAAGGTTACGTCATTCGTCCAATGGTAACGAAGCCCGTATCGTTTAGCGTCAGACGGTTCCGTAACCGTCAGCCGTGTTCGAAACTGGTTTCCTAACCGTGGCCTTTTCCAACGATCTTTTATAAGGAGGTTTGATGGAATATTTCTTCAGTGATAAGGAAAAGCAGCTCAAAGAAAAAGCACGCGCGATCGCAGAAACGCTAGTCAAACCAGCTCATTGTGAGCTCGACGAAAAAGCCGAGTTCCCCATGGAAATAGTAAAAGAAATGGGGCGACAGGGCATGTTGAAAGTTTTCATCCCTGAAGCATATGGCGGTACTGGCGCAAGAATCATGGACATGTGCATCGCGTGTGAGGAGGTATCGAGAATATGTGCCGGCGTAGCGACTGCATATGCGGTGAATGCCTTGGGTTCAGGACCAATCGTGTACTTCGGAAACGAGGAGCAGAAGAAGAAGTACCTCCCCAAAATCGCAACCGGCGAACTGCTATGTGCTTTTGGCCTCACCGAAGCGCAAGCAGGCAGTGATATTGCAAACATCCAGACCACCGCACGCAGAGAGGACGATCATTATGTGTTGAATGGTGTCAAGCAATTCATTTCGAGCGGCGGTCTTTCCGACATCTATGTAGTGCTGGCTTCAACTGATAAATCAAGGGGTGCGCGTGGCATCTCGGCCTTCATCGTGGAAAAGAACACACCCGGTTTCTCCTATGGTAAGGAAGAAGACAAACTGGGTATCCGAGCCTCGACAACCACCGAGCTTGTCTTTGAGGATTGCAGCGTGCCCAAGGAGAGTCTCATGGGCAAAGAAGGGATGGGTTTTGTATATACGATGCGCAACTTTGACCGAGCACGCCCAGGCGTTGGGGCCATTGCGCTCGGTATTGCCCAAGGTGCCTATGAGACAGCACTCAGTTTTGCTCATCAACATGATCTCCTGAACAATCAATATGTTCAAAGAACCATCGCCGACATGGCGACCGAGGTTGAAGCTGCGCGCGCATTGCTGTACGCTGCAGCACGGATGATCGACGCAGGAATCAAGAACTTCACCAAGGAAGCATCATTTGCCAAACTGTTCCCCTCTGATATTGCGGTCAAGGTTACTAATCAGGCAATCGAAGTGCTCGGGCCATACGGGCTCCTGAATGAATACCGAGTCGAAAAGATGCTACGCGACGCCAAAATTACACAAATTTATGAAGGGACGAATCAAATACAAAGAGCGCAAATCGCCATTGAACTAACAAGGGAGATGGGCGCCAAAGAAAGGGCAGAAAAGGCTTAAGAAAGCAGAAGATGGCTCAAGAAGGCATAAAAGGGCAGAAAATGGCTACGATGGCTATAAAGGGGATTCATAGACGCGAGTGGCTATTGAGGCAGCATGTAGTATTCAATGTAAGCAGATCAATAGCCCTTTATAGCCCCCTCTCAGCCCTCACGAATTTTTCCCAAATCTGTGATTTGGTCGAAAAATTCAGTGTCCCGCATTTCCGTCAGAAAGTGTGGGGCTCTCAGTTTTTTATAAACCCTCTTTGAGCCTTTCTCCAGGAAAGGAGTCAATATGAAACTCAGTCAAGAATGTATTCTGCTCCAGACCGAGTTGAAGAAGTTTGCCCAGCAAGTGCTCGCCGACAAGGTCGACGAGCTCGAAAAATCATGTAATTTCCCCTTTGAGAACGTTAAGCGTCTCGCCGAAATGGGTATTCTCGGCGCGGTAATTCCGGAAACCTATGGCGGCGCCGCCTTGGACACCATCGGTTTTGTAGTCGTGCTCGAGGAACTCAGCAAAGTATGCGCTTCTACGGCGTTCATTGTTGCCAGCCACAACGCATTCTTCGCCTATCCGATTCTGAAATTCGGCACCGAAGACCAGCATAAGAAGTACCTACCAAAAGCAGCCAGTGGCGAGAAAATAGGCGGCTACGCCGTGCGTAAAACAGGCGAATTGAACATACAAGAATCGAATGGCAAATACTGTGTCAACGGCAAAAATCCATTTGTGCTCAATGCTGCCGCAAATGGACCGATCATTGTCGAAATACCCGAACCGCAATCCCATGACTCAACTCTTTACCTAATCGATGAAGATACCACAGGGTGCAAGTTCAGTAAAAGGAGCAAAACCATCGGTTTGAAGTCGGCCGGCATCGGCGAGTACCTTTTCGAAAACTGTTGTCCATCACCGACGAACATCATCGGTCAGTCAAAACAAGGGCAAAAAGCAATCCATGCAATGCAAGACTACGCGCGCGTCCTGCTCGGGGCCATTTCACTAGGAATTGCTCAAGGAGCTACCGAGGCCGCGGTCAAGTACGCCAAAGAACGCGTTCAGTTCCAGCAGCCAATCATCAACTTTGGTATGGTGCGCGAGCAGGTTGCCGAGATGTCAGTCAATATCGCAGCGGCCCGTCATCTGGTGTACGAAGCAGCACTGCGCATCGACCGGGCCGAGGATTCTCGGAGTGCCGCAGCAATGGCCAAGCTGTTCGCCGGACAGTCAGCGACGGCAATAACCACTGCGGCGATACAGATTTATGGTGGCTACGGTTACATAAAGGATTATCCTGCCGAACGCTTTTTCCGAGACGCACAAATGATCAACGTAATATGTAGCACACCTGACGAAGACAAGGAGCTAATAGTCAAGGGGATAGTGTAGTTAGAGGCAAAAAATCTCTAAGCACGAAATCCTAAATACGAAACAAATACAAAATACTAATCTCCAATATTCAAAACTGCTTTCTTGTATCAAAGAGAGTCAAACTCTCGCCATCATAAGGTTAACCAAACACGAATTTTCTCTAAGTTCAATAACCCGGTTTAGAATTTTGTATTTTGAAATTAGGATTTGTTATCTGTAGGTTGTTATATTGACATCTCCAGTATTCCTCTTATAATCCTGCATGAGCAATGTTTTAGGTATGGTTCTCGCCGGAGGACGCGTCGACGAGTTACTCTGTCTGACTGAAATGAGACCAAAATCGGCATTACCGATCTTCGGGACCTACCGCATAATCGATTTTGTGCTCAGTAATCTAATGCACGCCGGAATCAGCAACGTCGGGGTACTTTCGCAATACAGACCCTATGCTCTGGTACGCCACATAGGTACAGGTGAACATTGGGATTTTGTCGGACGCAGTCGAGGCATACGCATGCTGCCACCTTATCGTGGCTTCAAGGCATCGGATTGGTACAAGGGGACCGCAGACGCCGTATACCAAAACCTTTCTTACATCGAACACTTCGACTCTGCCCATTTGCTCATCGCCTCGGCGGATCACGTATATCGAATGGACTACCGACCATTTATCCAATTCCATATCGAGAATAATGCCGACGCATCGGTGTGCTTTGTCAAAACGAGGAAGAGATCTGCACGCTTTGGCTACGGTGTAATAGACCGCCGAGGACGACTTCTGGACTATCAGGAAAAACCCACAACACCTCCCTCGGACTGGGTTTCCATGACGCTGTACCTTTTCAAGACCAATTTCATTACCGATATTCTTCAAGCAAATGCCGAGGAATCGTCCCATGAGTTCGGCCGAGACATTATACCCAAAATCATTTCCACATCCCGAATTTACGGATACAAACACCGAGGATATTGGGCATACGCACGCACCGTGAATTCATACTACAATACCAACATGGATATGATTAGGAAGAAGGTAGAGTTACAGAGCTGGCAGATCAGAACCAACTTGTTGGAGAGATGTACGCGCGCCGATCGCCTTCCTGCCTACATCGACGGTGGGGTCACCGATTCGGTCATCAGTGAAGGTTGCATCGTCGCAGGCAAAGTCAGAAATTCTCTGCTCTCACCAGGTGTCATTGTAGCCAGCGGTGCGGAGGTATATGATTCGATTATCTTCCATGATACAGTAGTCCAAAAAAATTCAAAGTTAAAAAAAGTGATTTGCGATAAGGATTCGGTAATCGGTAGCGAGTGTGTAATCGGTGGATTCGGTGATGAGGTACCCTCTGCTGAATTTGGTGATCTCCTAGACTCTGGTATTACCTTACTCGGTAGAAATACCATGGTCCCCGACAAAACCGTAATTGGCGCAAATACTACAGTCTACTCCTCAACGAAAATAACCGCCACATGCATCGCTCCAGGGAGTACATTAAGATGAAAAAGGATGTAATCGCCATGCTTCTCGCCGGCGGGGTGGGATCCCGGTTGAATGTGCTGGTACGTAAGCGTGCCAAGCCGGCCATCCCCTTTGGTGCCATTTACCGGATCATCGATTTTACCATGAGCAATATCGCAAACTCAAATATTGACGTAGTGGGTGTCCTGACTCAGTATAAACCGCTATCGCTCATGGAGCACATCGACGGTGGTCAATCTTGGGATTTGTTCGGACGCACACGGCTCGTTGAAATACTGCCGCCTAAGACTGGAGAAGAGATCTCCGATTGGTACAAGGGTACCTCCGACGCAATATTCCAGAACATCGGTTTTGTTGAAGATTATTCTCCCGAATTAGTCTTGGTCGTTTCTGGCGATCATATATACGCCATGAATTATCATGAAGTCATTGCTTTCCACCGAGATCGAAAGGCCGATGCTACGATATGCCTTATCCGTGTGCCCCATGAAGATGTCCATCATTTCGGCATTGCCGAAACAGATGACCAAGGAAGAATCACAAACTGGGTAGAGAAGCCTAAAATCGCAAGATCGAATCTTGCATCGATGGGTATATATGTCTTCAATCGAAATCCACTAACGAAGACGCTGACTGAAGCAGCAAAAAAAAGCGGGACCGATTTCGCCAAAGATGTGATACCAAGAATGCTACAGAAAAAGCGTGTGTACGGGTTTGTTTATAACGGTTACTGGCGTGACGTTGGGACTATTCACTCATACTGGCGGACCAACATGGACATGTTGCGCGAAGATTCTGGACTTCGGGTCAAAGACTGGGGCATCAAAACAAATCAATCAACCAAGGGCGAAGTAGGTGACCGCTCATCGACCTACATCAGCGGAAAAGCACGAATAAAAAACTCCTTGATCGCACGGGGCTGTATGATAGAGGGTGAAGTGACGAATTCGGTACTCTCGCCAGGAGTCAGAGTAGCACGAGGCGCAAGGGTCACCGATTCTATTGTCTTTCACGATTCATCGATCGACACGCATGCTCTTATCCAATACAGCATAGTGGATAAACAAGTCGTGATCGGCGATTCGGCTCGCATAGGCATCGGCGATCCAGCACCCAACAAGACATTTCCAAATCATCTATCTAGTGGCATAACGGTCATCGGGAAGCTAGCCAAAATCGCACCAGGAATCACAATCGGCAAGAATTGTGTCATCAATCCCGATGTTCGGCTCACGAGCACAAAGCACAAGGAAATTCCTTCGGGTAGTACAATCTAGTCGCCGGCGTTCCCCCTTGACAAGTTTTTCATTTTGATTATAATAATATGCTAGAGACAGAAAATAACATATGATCTTTGAAAAATAATCCTCGTAAGAATTTTCCAGGGCATTGAGTCTTAGTTTCAAATTCCTTCTATATGGAGGGTTTGATCCTGGCTCAGGACTAACGCTGGCGGCGTGTCTTAGACATGCAAGTCGAACGGGTTGCTATTTTGTAGCAATACAGAATAGCGCTAGTGGCGAACGGGTGAGTAATGTAAAAGTAACTTACCTCAGAGAGGAGCACAACCCGCCGAAAGGTGGGCTAATTCTCCATATTCTTTTCAGGCATAAGTCTATTAAGGAAAGGCTTCGGCCGCTCTGAGAAAGACTTTTATCCTATCAGCTTGTTGGTGAGGTAACTGCTCACCAAGGCAGTGACGGGTAGGGGGTGTGAGAGCATGACCCCCCACATGGGAACTGAGACACGGTCCCAACTCCTACGGGAGGCAGCAGTCTAGAAATTTGGGCAATGGGCGAAAGCCTGACCCAGCGACGCCGCGTGAGGGATGACGTCCTTCGGGATGTAAACCTTTGTTGAGGGGGACGATTGTGACGGTACCCCTCGAGGAAGCCTCGGCTAACTCCGTGCCAGCAGCCGCGGTAATACGGAGGAGGCAAGCGTTGTCCGGAATCACTGGGCGTAAAGGGTGTGTAGGTGTCCTGGTGGGTCAGATGTGAAATCCAACCGCTCAACGGTTGAACTGCGTTTGAAACTATCAGGATAGAGGACACTAGGGGAGAGTGGAACTCGCGGTGTAGCGGTAGAATGCGTGGATATCGCGAGGAATGCCGATGGCGAAGGCGGCTCTCTAGGGTGTTCTTCGTAAGAAGAGCTATTCGATTCGGATCTTCGGATTAAGATCGAATTTTCCTGACACTGAAACACGAAAGCTGGGGGAGCGAACGGGATTAGATACCCCGGTAGTCCCAGCCATAAACGATGTGCACTTGGCATGTGCTAGCAATAGTATGTGCCGTAGGTAACCTGTTAAGTGCACCGCCTGGGGAGTATGCTCGCAAGGGTGAAACTCAAAGGAATTGACGGGGACCCGCACAAGCGGTGGAGGATGTGGTTTAATTCGAGGCAACGCGAAGAACCTTACCTGGGTTTGACATGCTGATAGTACTGAGCCGAAAGGCAAGGGATCTCACCTCTGGTGAGAAGTCAGCACAGGTGCTGCATGGCTGTCGTCAGCTCGTGCCGTGAGGTGTTAGGTTAAGTCCTGTAACGAGCGCAACCCCTGCTTTTAGTTGCCATTTTGTCTTCGGATGAAGGCACTCTAATAGGACTGCCGTAGATAATGCGGAGGAAGGTGGGGATGATGTCAAGTCATCATGGTCTTTATACCCAGGGCTACACACGTCCTACAGTGCCCATTACAGCGGGAAGCGAAGTCGAAGGCGGAGCAGATCCTACAAAGATGGGCACGGTTCGGATTGAGGGCTGCAATTCGCCCTCATGAAGGCGGAATCGCTAGTAATCGCAGATCAGCACGCTGCGGTGAATACGTTCTCGGGTCTTGTACACACCGCCCGTCAAGCCATGGAAGTCCACAATACCTGAAGTCTCTCCTCGTGAGGGCCCAAGGTAGGGTGGATGACTGGGGCTAAGTCGTAACAAGGTAGCCGTACGGGAACGTGCGGCTGGATCACCTCCTTTCAAAGAGTAACCCAGACTCAGTGCCCTGGAAAATCCTTACGGGTTTTTTTATCGCTCAACCACAAGAGTATTGACAATTAGTGGCTTTTAAATATAATCACAAACTATGGTGAAAATCAGATTGACAAGGATAGGTCGAAACAAAATCCCCATTTACAGAGTTGTCGTAACAGACTCGAAAAAGGCAAGAGATGGTGAGTACATAGAGAAGGTTGGCCATTACGATCCCAGAAAGAAAGAATTACAACTGAACCGGGATCGCATCGAGTATTGGATTTCTAAAGGAGCTCAACCGACCAATACTGTGGCTAGATTGATTGCAAAATCAAAAGGAGGTTCATCATGAAGGATCTCATCGAATATATAGTCAAGGCGTTAGTTGACAACCCCGATAAAGTCGTGGTTAAGGAAATTGCCGGTGAAAAAAGCATCATATATGAACTGAGAGTCGGCGAAGGCGACTTGGGAAAAGTAATCGGAAAAGAAGGCAGAACTGCGAAAGCGATCAGGACGATCATCACCGCTGCGGCAATGAAACAAGGAAAGCGCACAGTACTAGAGATAATCGAATAATGAATCCAAGTATCTCTTGCCTTTTTCAAATATCTCCTACCGCGCTAAAAGCTTAGAAGTTAAGTAACCGTATATACACCCAATGAAGTTTGATGTCCTCTCAATCTTCCCGGAATTCTTCGAAGGACCACTTTCGTGCGGTATGCTCCGCGTGGCCCGAGATAAAGGTCTCCTGCAAATCAGCATCGTCAACCCGCGTGATTTCGCAGTCGACAGAATCGTTGATGATTATCAATTTGGGGGCGGAGCGGGCATGGTGTTTAAACCCGACCCACTAACCAAGGCGATCGATTCGGTGCGGACCAGCAA
>JGI2171J19970_10000729_pt1 | contig 18023 bp, 18 predicted proteins | sample DeeMarSWOR324_28_FD_19970 | JGI IMG/M metagenome (IMG submission 19970) | reverse complement strand
GGATAATCACCACGTCTAATCCGCCGGCACTAAGATTCCACCGCACGGAGAACATGACCCCGCGATCCATGAGCTGCTGGATGGTTCGACCTACTCTACGGGCGGTTAATCCAGTATAGTTCGCGATATCACTGATGGGCATCCTTGCATCATTAACCAAGCATTTTAGCACTTTCAACTCGGTTCTAGTAAATTCGCCGCCTGTCTGTTTGGAGCGAATAGGAAGCATCTGCAAATCAGCATGGTCTCTTGGAATTAAGAGAGGGAACACTTCGACTTTCAAGACATGATCAAGGGTGCGAAGGAATCGACCCAACTCGGCTAATCCCTGTGATCCAATGTATTGGGCTGAGATAACGTATGCGCCCCCACTCATGCTTGCAATTGACCCCACTACGTGGATCATAGGATTCGATCCGACCTGGTTAATGAAATCCTGAGCGATTTCCTCCCCATCTGTGTAGACGAGTCCGTACAAAACTTCTGATTTTACCATATCCAAGGAGAGCATGATAGTGTAATTATAGATGATTCCAGTATCGATGAGTTTTCCAACTCGTTTTTTAACGGCATTGGCAGATATGCCTAACACGCTCGATAATTTCTGGTAGGAGGCACGACAGTTTTCATGGAGTTCCCAAAGCAGTTTTCGATCAAGGGTATCCATCAAGGATCACACTCTAGTTGGAAGTAATGGATGGTGCTATCTTATATCATAGATGCAGGGTGTACTCTGTATAATTTGACTTATGAAAACCATTTTGGGGGTTTCACTTCGTTATGTCTAAAAGTAAAAACTCTATGTCTTCTGACGAGATTGACCAATTCCTTACCTGTGCCCGAGTGGGTCGTTTAGGGTTATGTTTAGATGACGGTCCATACATTGTCCCCGTTGGATATGTCTATGATAAAGGAAAAATCGCCATCCACTCCTGTGTTGCAGGTAAAAAAATGAAGGCGCTGAAATCCAAACCGACCATCTGTTTTGAAGTGGATGAAACTTTCTCCGACACATCCATGTACAAGAGTGTTATCATCAAAGGAACAGCGGAAATCCTTGATAAACCCAAAGATATGATTCCATATCTACAATTACATATCAATAAGTATCGGGTCCCGGAAGGGTTTGAACCCTATATGAAAAAACCTGGTCGCAAACGCGATGAAGAACTAGCCGAGGTTCGGGTCATTCTCATTACACCAATCGAAATATCAGGGATAAAATTCGGTCGAGTAATTTAGAAACGGGTCAATCCTTAAGAACTACAAAACTATTGGAAACTCCGAGAGGTCATCTAATTGGCACAAACTGAACTCCTATTCCTGCAAGATAGCTACCTCCGAGAAGCAGCTACTACAGTAACTGAAGTTCTCGAAGATGCTGTTACATTACGTGATACGATATTCTATCCTGAGGGAGGAGGCCAACCAACCGATACAGGACGACTAGACACACCTGCTGGAACAGCAATCATCACGCATGTTGCTAAGAAAGGCAACCGCATCCTTCACCATCTAGAAGGTCCTATTCCGAAGGTAGGAGATGAAGTGTTCATGCGACTGGATTGGGAGAACCGCTACAAGTACATGCGCATGCACACTGCCCAACATATTGTAAGCCGAATCGTTTTTGACCAATTTGGGGCACAAACTGCCGGCAACCAAATTCGTGCCGAATACTCTCATATTGACTTTGCACCTGCAACCTTTCAATCCAGTGATTTACCTGGTATTGAGAATGCTGTTAACGATATCATTAGTCAGAATCTCCCTGTCACCATAGAAGTCATCCCTCCTGAAGAATTAGTAAATAGAATGGGACCAGATCGGTCTGATCTTACAAAATTACCCAGTTCTGTTAAACAAGTGCGATTAGTCCAAATTGGCGAATATGATGCCTATCCCTGTGCAGGTACGCACGTGCAATCAACAGGCGAACTAAATGGTATTCGAATTACAAAACGCAAAAGCAAAGGAAAAGGCACAATTCGTATAACCTATGAATTAACTGAACCTGAATAACCACACATAGTGAGCGTTACAAGGATGGTGTACTCCTCAGTACTTCTCATTGGTTGCGGTCAAATGGGACGAGGACTCGCCCGAATGCTACTAATAGAACAACGGCACCAAGGAGTATCACTCGATCTTTGGATTTATGATCCCTATCAACCAGCCGAAGAACAGTGCCAACAAGAAATACAACAAGCACAACTAGGGTCAAGCAAAAACCTGCGTGAACACTTCTCTACAACTCAAACCACTAAATTGCAATCGATAATCTCTAAACATATTCTCAGTCCACAGGACATTAATCAGGTACTTTCCATTCTCACAGGCGCTGTCAAAGAGTTAGAACCCCGTATACTCGTGAACGCAGCACCGTTCTTTACGCAACAAATCTATATACCTCTTGCCCAGCAAGTCGGAAGCGATTACATCGATTTAGGACAACAATTACCAACAATAGAAGCACTCCAACAACTCGATCAAGCAATTATTAACGCCAAAGATCCGATTCGCATCATCCAAGAAAGTGGACTAGCCCCAGGGCTAGCCAATATATTCGGAAACACCCTCTTTGAAACAGCACTAAACGAATCTCCTTCAGACACAGTATTTTCAGTTCAAATGCGAGTCGGAGGATTACCACAACATACCGCCAAAGGAGGACAACTACACTACGGACCAACCTTCTCACCAGAAGGCCTCCTATACGAGTACCAACAACCTGCATACAGCCTCCGAGATGGTTCACTAACCTCTACAAGCACATTCACCAATTCTGAATACTGGGAAGACCCAAACACCAAACCACTTCCCATCGGCATTCAACCCTTCAAAATCACGTCTTCTGATATCCAACAATTATTAATTGACCGAGTGGAACCAGAACTCCTTCAACAACAAGGATCAACACTGATTCTCCAACAATTACAGGCTAGACCAACAGCCGATGGCACGTCCAGAATGTGCTTTGACTCGAAATTTCAAATAAGCGTCCAACACTTAGAATACAAAACACTCCGATTTTCACCGCACTATCAAACCTGGACGAAAATGGTCCAAGACGGCACACTTGACGAGACCCTAACTCATTGGAAATCAAACATCACTAATCCGAAGAACTCAGGGTATCCTGATATGGTGCTCCTTCGAGTCTGGGTACAAAGCACTCCTCAAAGCGCACCACATGCCATCGAACTCATTGCTCTCCATGACAATATCCCTGTTAATAGCCCAAAGGGATTCACAGCTATGCAACATCTCACCTGCTGGCCAACCACATTACTCGTCATGGCTCTTCTCCAATACCCTCCAATCCTCGATAACCGAAAGCGACCTAAGCTATTTCGCCACAAAGAAGACAACACTCTCTTTGGTCGAACAATCGAACAAATCCTCCAACGTGGCGGAATAATCTCGCCCTACGAATTAATCGATGGACACCAAATGCTCAAGCAATTGACCGAAATGAATCGTATACCACTTATCGAAACTCGACACACAATATCAAATCTCTGTTGATAATCTTGACAAAACAAGCACTCCAATCCTGATAGGACGCATTATCGAATACTAATGAATTCTTCAACAGTTTTTCTTGGAGGTCGATTTGTTTCCACGCTAGCCTGCTTCTCAGAAAGAAGATCTGAAATGGTTTCCGAATGCTTGCCTACAATAACAAGAGTGATAACTGTCATATCCTGTGGAATGTCGAGAATTTCCTTCACCTTTTCATCATCAAATCCGGCAATCGGGTGGGCCACCAATCCCAACTCCGTTGCTCGGAGAATGAGAAATGCTGTAGACAGTCCAATATCAAAGAGATAATAGTCACGTCCGGGAAGTTTGCAATCGAGGTCACGCTGACTGTACACAACGATTATCAGCGAAGCGGCTTCAACCCATTTGTTTCCCCGAGTAAGCACGGGGTGCAGCTTTTCTAGTACCTTCGGAGTGTGAATGAATACAAATCGCGAAGGTTGATTGTTAAAGCATGATGGGGCTAACTGTGCGGCCTCTGCCAGTTTCTGAATCAGCTCCTCCGTGATATCAACCAGGTCAAGGGCTCGATAGGCTCGACGTTCCTTGATAGCCTGTTCTACATTCATATTCGTCACCATGTAACCATTCACGCAGTGGATTTGCCAAGAACCTTTCGGTATTTTAAATCACACCGTTTAGCTGAAAAATTGAATATACTCCTTGGATTGAGTACAAACTGTATTGTTTAAATGACCCTTTTTACTAATATAGCAAGAATAATCCCTGAGGACTGCATATGGGTGGAATGTACCCTCCCGAATTTAACTGTGAAGTTGAACTCAGTGATGGACGCTGTGTGCAAGTTCGGCCACTCAATTTTGACGAATATGACAAGCTTGAAGAATTGTATACGAAATCAACCGAGGAATCCCTAAGAAAACGGTTCGGGTGGACGGATGCTCGTGAATGGCTTCGATCCATCAAAGGCTGTGTTGACACAGGAAATTTATGTTTGGTTGCAGAATATTATAACGAGAAAGGAAAGCTGCATGTCATTGGTGATTGTTGGTACTTTCTTGATAAGAACTCAGGTAGTGCTGAAATCTCAATTTTAGTCCGTGATGACTTCCAGAACAAACGGCTTGGAACAAATATGATGCGGCAGCTCGTTGAAATCGCGAAAAAAGAGGGGTTATACCGACTATTTGCACTTGTAAATGTCACAAACACGCCCATGCTACGGATTGTTCAACGCCTGCAATTCCAATTCGTCCATGGCGCAGATGGCTCAAACCTCTACAGACTCGACTTCTAATTCCTAACCAACTCAGTTCGAACAATGTGTGAAAACTTCTTATAGCCTAAATGTATAGCAAAATAATAACCCTCAGCCTGTGGGGAAAAGACATTGACAAGCGGCATTGATGACGCAGATGTTTCATTAAAAGTAATCGCAGTAGGCGATGCAGCCGTAGGAAAAACAAGTATCGCAGGACGATACGTCACCGGATCCTTTGAATCCTCCTACAAGGCGACTATTGGTACTGACATTTTCCGGAAAATCGTCACCGTCGAGGGACGACGCATCGCCCTCCTGATTTACGATACGGCTGGTCAAGAACGGTTTCGGAACCTCGTGGAGCGATATTTCATTGGCGCCATAGGTGCCTTGATGGTATATGACATCACGAACCGCGATAGTTTTGACAACCTGCCCACTTGGTCACGTCAAGTTGACAAGCACGCAGGCGAATCACTCAAAATCGTAATCGGTAATAAAATTGACCTTAAAGATGAACGAGTCGTAGAAGAGAACGAAGGTCAAGGAATGGGCAAACAACTCGGTGCTGAATTCATCGAAACCAGCGCAAAAGATGGCGATAACATCGAAAATGTCTTTGAGCGCATTGCTCTCTATGCCATCAACCGCGTTCGTGGTCGAGTCCCCTAACGAAAACTATTCTGGTGGCTGGAGAGGGGCTCCGCAACCTTCACAAAAGGCTTCAGGCTCTTCTAAAAATGCTCCACACTTAGGACAGTATTGAACACGTCGTCGTCGTGTACGTTTTGGAGTCGCACGTACAGATACAGCAGGATGTTTACTCTTCTTCGGAAGATCCGGTTTTGCTTGACCTGTACGATATCGATACATCGCGTGTTCTAACACTGCACTGAATTGTTTTTTCCGTCGATCAAAGGCCTGCTTCTTCTCGTGAGGCCTGGACTGGGAAACGATCAGTTCATACCATTTCTCTTCTTTGTCTTTAGAATCAATATCTGGGGCAATCCAAATGGTTACACGTTCTCCCCTACTCTTAATTTTGGTAATTTGGTCATAGCGAATGTATTCTTGAAAGGGTCCTCCACGGAACGCTAGGATTCCGCCGGTTAAGCCCTTCCGTTTGGCAAAAAACGCGACACCACGATTGGTGATAGCTAACTGACCTACTTTGACCATATGGCCACGTAGTTCATCCCCAGTTTCAACTAACACTGCAGACGTATAGATGATTGTGTCTTCACCAGGGATAAGTTTCATCAAGTTTTTGCTGAGTTTGCCTTCGGGAATATACCAGTCACCAATCGGCATGTTCATCCACCTTGACAGAATGAAATCGTTCTTATTTTATCTCGGAGGCAATCCATAGATTTAAGATTGACTACTACAGCTTTTCAGATGCCCGTTTTTTCGACCTAAGCAGCCACATTGTCAACACGACAATCAAGGCACTCACACCTATTGGAAGCCAAAGCGCAAGTTCTAACCACAAAGATCTGGACGGATTCTGAGGACCAGGAATCCGAATTAATATCACACTATAAACATTTTCGAAATTAAAGAGTTCACCGACAATAGCAAACCCTGCATCCTGACATTTCACAATTGAATGCCCCACCTCTGCGACAAAGCTTCCTAACCTACTATCGATAAGCGGTTCACCAGAAGGACCTATCACCAAGAAAACAATATCAGAGAAACCCGCATACATATCCTCAAATCCAGTCAGAGCAAATCCACCAGCACTTGTCTGAATAAGGGCGTTTGCGATTCCATATTCATCTGCATCCCCATAGGTGGCATTCCACAACATTTCACCGAGTGGATCTGTTCGAACTAACCAAATGTTAAACTCTAACTCGTCATATTCACGTTTTGCACCAGCAAACGCAAATCCACCATCCTCACATTCCACCAAACCTTGATTGAAATAGTCTCCACTCCCTCCATAGGTTTGATTCCATAAAACAGTTCCATTCATATCCGTACGAACTAACATGACATCAGGAGTAGTGCGGTAATTCGAAGTTCCTGTAAATGCAAACCCTCCATCCTGACACTCAACTAGTGAATCACCTCCCTCAAAAAGTGCCAAATCATATGTTTGGTTCCAAATAACAAGGTTCAATGTATTAATCCGGATTAGCCAAGTCTGATTATACGAAATCATTCCGAGAATTGCATAACCAAGGGGTTGGCAAGCGACAATGGAAAACCCAAGACTTACTCCTCCCGCAAAAAGGGTGCGACTTCGAAGATGAAAGCCATTAGAATTCGTTTCAACGAAGTACAAATCCCCGTCACGGACACCCACAAAGGCAAACCCACCATTCGTTCTCTCAACGATATCATATCCTCGTTCATCATCCACACTCCCAAAAGTCGTGTTCCAGAGCAGATTCCCTGCGTCATCCACCCGCAACAACCATACATCAGATCGAAAATCAATTCCTTCCTGACGTGTTTCACCAATGATGGCAAAGCCCCCATCTTGGCATTCCACAATACCATAACCCCTATCATAAGTTGACCGACTATAGGTTCGATTCCATATCAAACTTAAATCAAGATTCAGTGATTTGATCTGTATTGGAAGCTGATTTCTAGCCTCATGACAATCTTGGAGAATGAGATTCGAAGAGGGAAGAAATGTTTGACTAACGACTGGAAATAAAATCAACAAAAGAAAAAGAGGAAACACCATGATACAACAAGGTCGTTGACCACTCTTTGACAATTTCAGACCATCCACATTCAAATCATTTCTATAGTTCACAAATCTCCATAAGAGAATTCACTTTTCATTATGTGCTAATACTACGATTGTTTCTTTTTATTTAAGGTGGCTTTCTTTAATTTGAACACCCGAATCGTCATTATGACGATTATTACACTGACAAGAATCGGTAGAACAATTACAACACCGTACCATTGGAATCTTTGAAAGGGATCTAATCTAGCTTTGGGGAATCGAATAAGTAGCACATTTGAAAAATCAGCTTCGTCGTAAGTCTCACCGATAATTGCGAATCCACCATCCCGACATTCTATAATCGAATTCCCTCTCTGAGAATAAGCTCCCCCAAGCTCCCAGTTAATAAGAACAGTACCAGAGGAATCGAAAATATAAAACGACACATCATCATAACTAGGAATTACTCCGACAGTGTTACCGGTAATGACAAACTCCCCTGAATTTATCTGAAGAATAGAATATCCGCAGCCCTCACCATATGTGTTATTCCACATCAATTCACCCAAGTGATCGGTACGTCCCAAATATAAGCAATTTACATTAATTCCCCTATCCTCAATCCTTCCTGTAAAAGCAAATCCTCCATCCTCACATTCTACTAAGCCAAAACCCCAAAAAACATCTCTGACTACAAAAAAGTGGTCCCATAATAAATTCCCTACTGAATCTGTTCTAAAGAGTTCGATGGAAAATGGATTCCCATTAAAAGAGGGGCCCATAAATGCGAACCCACCATCTTGACATTCAACAAAAACATCACAACCCCAATACGGTCGTCCATAATAGGTTCTGTTCCATAATTGAACACCCGCATCATCCAATCTTAACAGCCATGTCCAACCATCAAGTGAATCGTATAAAACAGCAAAACCACCAGTCTGGCAGCGAACTATCGAAATACCACAGGGCCCTGAACTTGAAAAGAAAGATTGTTGCCATTGAAGATGTCCTAAAGAATTCGTTCGAATAAGAAACATTTCACGATCTCGATACCCTAGTAGTACAAAGCCACCATCTAAACACTCAACGAAATCAACTCCAATTTCATTCTCAATAGTTCCAAAACTGGAATTCCAAAGGACGTTTCCTCCTGTATCAACTCGTATCAATAATAAATCAGTTTGAGATTGATTATCTTCGGTTTCTCCGAAAAGGGCAAATCCGCCAGTCTGGCATTCCACAATAGCGTAACCTCGATCATATGGAGAGATGTTATAGGTTCGGTTCCAAACCAAGTCTAGATCAAGATTTTCCAAATTTGTCCGCAATCGAAATTGCTGGTTGGGTTGGAAATTATTTCGTAGTTTTGGATTCGAAATTGGGAGTGATACGTGTGAAATGATAGGAAGTAGTATCAATAGGGTCAGGATGAGATACACTCCGGGTAACCGGAGGTTCTGAGAATAATTTGTCAATCCCAGACCATCCACTTTCTAATCAAACATAATATTCATTCTCTCCAATAAGAGAATTCCCATATCAGACTAATTATCCACAAGAGCTGTTGATGTTTATTTTTGAACCTACAGAATTTCAATGGTGTAATAGTGAACCTCAGGGTTCGATTTACTTTGCGCTCAATTAAATAAGAGCTACTTTCCGAACTCCGTAGTGCCCGTGGGTTTATACCTATGATTTTTTCAATGCTACTTACTAGCTAGCATTAAGTTGAGATGGATGACAAGAACTCGACTCTTCCTTTTGATATTGCTGCCTGTTGTACTTCTCTCCTTTACGACTATCCCAACCCAATTAATTACATTCACGACTGCAAAGGTGCCGGATTATTGGCCCACTGACTACTGGCAGACCTCAACTCCTGAAGATCAGGGAATGGATTCAACGTATCTGACGGCTTTAGATGAATACATCGACGAAGCTTATTTGGGAAATCCTATCGTCTCAGCATTAGTAGTTAAAAATGGGTATCTCGTCCATGCGTCTTACTACAACCCCAACTTCGGGATGGGGGAAAACGATACTCGGAATATCTATTCCTGCACGAAAAGTTTCACTTCCACATTAATAGGAATTGCAGTCTCAATGGGGTTTCTCAGCATTGATGACTACATGATAGATTTCTTTCCCAACCTGACTATCCAAAATCTGGATTCCAGGAAGCGCGCCATCACTGTTGAACACCTGCTCACAATGACTTCGGGGCTACCTTGGGATGAGTCAAGTGTTCCATACCAACACCCTGACAACGACTGGAGACAAATGATTGAAAGTGACAATTGGGTCGAATTCGTCATTAACCGACCAATGGAGTATGCTCCAGGAGAAATGTGGGTCTACAACACAGGTGGCTCTCACTTGCTCTCCGCTATCCTCACCCAAGCAACCAATATGACTGCCCTCGCATTTGCAGAAACGTATCTTTTCGGACCCCTTGGAATTACCGACTATGCATGGGCACGAGATTCACAAGGTAATAATAATGGAGGCTCATCCCTTGTCATTCTGCCTCGAGACATGGCTAAACTGGGATTTCTCTTTTTAAATAATGGCACCTGGGATGGAGTACAAATCGTTCCAGCAGAATGGGTTACTTCAGCTAGCCAGCAGCACGTTTCACTCTGGAGTGATTGGGGATATGGCTACCAATGGTGGGTCCACGGCCCAATTACAACACCCTTGACTTCCTGCTACTCTGCCCGCGGATACCTTGGTCAATTTATCTATGTTTTTGCCGATCTAGACATGATCGTTGTCTTCACTGCAGACTCGAGCATCATCGAAGATTACTTCTACCTAGAAAACTACATCCTACCTGCCGCAGGACAATTTCCAAGCCTACCAGGTCCTTCCATCGAGGAGATTATCGTCGCCGTTGCACTCGTTAGTACCACAATCATCTTTCTAATCGTGATAGTTCTCTTTGCGTACCGTCGGTTTCGACGTTAAAACACTCTTTCAACTGAATTGAATCAGTTTTCAAATCAGCAGGTTATGGCACTGAATCCAAACCGAAGGAACCCCAAATCAATTCAATAATGGCAAAGCTCTTATAACTCAACACTTGGTTCGCTTACCTGTGACCATTGACCTTGTAGTTGCCGGAAAACTCGCCATCGACGAACTCTCCTTCAAGGGCACACCACACACCCCAGTACTCGGTGGATCAGCTGCCCATGTAGCCATAGCCGCAGCGACACTCGGTAGCAAAGTAGCCGTAGTCTCAACTATTGGCAATGACTTTCCCCACAAATTCCTGCAAATGCTCGAATCAAAGAGTGTCGACCTGTCAGGTGTCCGTCAACAACCAGGTCGGTCAGCCCACTTCTGGGCAGATTTCGCACAGAATAGAACGATGAACAGTTACAGACTCCATTTTGGTGTCGGCAACCGACTCTCCTTTCGCTTCTTCTCTGAACGCATTAAAAAAGCACAAGCCGTTCATCTGGGGATTCTCCCTCCGCACATACAACGTGCCCTGATAAAACGGGTTCAGGGAAAGAACAAACTCCTCAGTATGACCACAATATTTCATCAAGCCAAAACCCTCCGTAATGAGATTATCCCCCAATTACCCTTTCTGGACATTCTCTTTCTGAATTCTGTCGAAGCGATGTTCCTCACTCAACTTGACGACTCTAAGAATGCAATTGAACACTTGGGCGAACTAGTGCCCATCGTCGTCGTCACGCAAGGATCTGACGGGTGCTTGGTCAACCACCAAGGAAAGGTTCACCACGTGGCAAGCTTTCATTCCAACGAAGTTGATGTCACAGGTGCTGGAGATAGTTTCGCCGGAGCCTTCCTCGCCAGCTACCTCCAAGATAACGACATCATACTCGCAGCAAAATGGGGTAATGCTGCTGGCGCCATCAATGTCCAAGGTGTAGGCTGTACACGTTTACTGAAAGCGAAACGTAGCGACTTAGAGAAGCTCGTGTTTCGCACGAAGTGAAACCCGAATCAAAGGAAATTTTCAATAATNCAAACAGCTTTAGCCTTGAAAGACAGAATAACACAATCATTAGGGAGGATTCCTTTTGCGTAGTCGAANGACTCCTGGCCAAGATGATATTAATGCCTTATTCAACAAAGGAGTCAACTACACCAGACGCGGGAATTACGCGAAAGCACTCGAATGTTTCAATAAGATCCTTGAAACCGAACCCCAACGCGTCAACGTCTGGTACAACCGCGGCGTCGTCCTCTACCAACTCCGCAAATACCGCACCGCCATAGAAAGCTTTGACAAAGCCATCGGCCTCTCCCCCGACTACGCACGCGCCTGGAACAGCAAAGGCAAAGCTCTCAGCCAACTGGGCCTCTCCCAAGATGCCCTCCTCTGCTTTGAGAATGCCACCCACCTCGACCCAGAATTCGCAATGGCCTGGAACGACTATGGCATGGAACTCTCCAAAGTGGGACGCCAAGCCGAAGCCCTCGAATGCTTCGAACGCGCCACCCACCTCGACCCTGCCTTTGCTATGGCATGGTTCAATAAAGGAACCCGCATGATGGCCCTCGAACGCCTCAACGAAGCCGCTGGTAGCTTCCAACAAGCCCTCGTTATCGACCCTGACTACATCGATGCCTACTACCAACTGGGGCTCACCCTCGAAAAAAGCGGCCACAAACGCAAAGCCATCAAATACTATCAACGCGCTTGGCAAATCAACCCCAAATACCCCGGTCTCCGAAAAAAACTCGACGACCTCGGCGTAAAAACGTAATCTATCAACGGTATCAAAGTTACTTTTTTGAAACCAGCGTCACCCGTACTCTCCAAGCCCTATAACGGCTTTCAACATATTTAAGGAAGCAATATACAGTCAATGCCATGAAGGGTGCTACAGCACTATATCAACTTCTCAAAGGGTATGGAGTGAAATACCTTTTTGGAATGGATTCACCGGAGAGCCTCTATAAGGAATTAAACCGAGACGATATTCGTCCAATCACCGTGCATGACGAACGGTCAGCTGCACATATGGCTGATGGATATGCCCGAGTGACCTACCGCCCAGGTATCTGTACAGCGATCCATGGGCCGGGCGTCACAAATCTCATAACCGGTCTAGCCGAAGCCTATGTCTCCTGTATCCCGGTGATTGGACTCGTTTCCGCTGTGGATTTAGAACTAGTGGGCAAACATGCCATTCAAGAGCTTGATCAAGTCTCCCTTCTAAAACCTGTGACAAAATGGGTGACACGCGTAGAAACGCCTGATCAAGTTCCTGAAATGCTTCGAAAGGCATTCAGAATTGCCACAATTGGTAAACCTGGTCCAGTGGTACTTAACCTAACGTATAATGCATTAAAAACTGAAATAAGGAAAGAGACTTCTGTGAATCTGAAGGCAGAACCGGAATTTGGTTCTGTCCCAGCCATTCGAATAGCTGCTGAACCCAACCGAATTTCGAAAGCAGCAAATCTTCTTCTCAAGGCACAAAAGCCTTGTATTGTTGCTGGCGGGGGAGTCATCCAATCTCAAGCATGGAAAGAACTCATTGAACTAGCTGAAACTCTAGCAGTGCCTGTAGCTACGACAATGCTAGGCAAAGGAGCGATTCCCGATACACATTATCTCGCCGTTGGAGTGATGGGAACATATACTAGCGGAACAACGGGACGTGGACAAGTTGCCAACAAGATTGTCGCAGAATCTGATGTCGTGCTTTTCATCGGAACCCAAACCGATCAAGTAGATACTACAAATTGGACTATTCCCTCTCATGATTCAACCATAATCCACATCGACATTGACCCTGAAGAGATCGGACGAAATTATTCCACAACCTTAGGAATCGTTGCTGACGCAAAATTAGCATTAGCTCAATTAGTAACGATTATCAAAGAAAGACTTCCAAAACAAGGCAAAAAAGCAACCCGCACAAAGAAAATCGCCCAATTAGTTCAAGACTGGCGAGATTTCATCGCATCAGAAAGCGATTCAACAACAACGCCCATTAACCCACAACGACTCATGAAAGAATTGCAAACCTTCATTGATCCTAAAACCATTGTAGTGACAGATGCAAGCTATAGCTCACTTTGGGTCCTCAGTCACATCGAATTTGCTAACCCTGGACGACGATTTATCGGTCCACGAGGGTTGGGAATCATTGGCCCTGGATTACCTCTGGCTTTGGGTGCAAAACTAGCTGCTCCAAAGAAACCGGTGATTTGCATCACAGGTGACGGTGGTTTTGGCTATTCATATTCGGATCTGGAAACCGCTGCACGATATGAAATCCCGGTGACGATCATCGTTTTAAACAATCGCATGTTAGGTTTCCAAAAACACTATGAACAAACCTTCTACGATAAAGCCATCGAATGTGATTTCCTCGATATCAATTTCGGGCAGTTAGCTGAAACCCTCAAATGCTCTGGACAACGAATAGAAACCCCAGACGAAATCACACCTGCACTTAGAAAAGCCATCAAAACTAATAGCCCCTCTGTTATCGATGTTGTCATCGATCCAGATGTACCCGGTCCAATAGCCTATTTTGATTCAATGCGAGAAGGTAAAATGAAATAGGTTGATATGAAAAAATACGAAGAAATATCACAGGTGACTAGTCCATGAAGATAGAACCCTATCCAGACTTTTTCAAAATGCTCCCTCAAGTAGATCTACCAATTGAAGGTGTAAAAGGGTGGCTCGCCCAAGGCGACATCTTCCAAATCGTCTTCTTCGAAATCCAACCCAATGTCACCATTCCTCCCCATTCTCACAAAGCCCAATGGGGAATCCTCATCGAAGGCGCACTCCGCCTTACAATCGGAGACAAAGTTCACGAACTAAAATCGGGTGACTCCTATTATATCCCCGAAGGCGTTATCCACTCGGGATCCGCCCACACCTTCACTCGCGCCATGGACTTTTTCGCCGAACCCCATCGCTACAAACCGAAATAGTCACACTGAACCGTTTTTCTAAAGATGATGATTGTCATTCTACTTTAGGGAATTTTTTCTTGCGTCGATTAAGAAAATATACTAAGATGATAATTTCAATTACGATTATGTATAAAAAAATACGTATGTATGGTGGTGGAGGAGGTGTAAGCCATGGGCAATCAATTCGAGGTGGTTGTGGAACAGCAAAGTGCCAATCAGGATGACGTTCCAACACCACGTATTGTTCGGGAACATGGACACGAAACACATAGGGTCTCGAACCTACTAACTCTTCAACGATTGGTTCCCATGTCAAATACATTGTTTGGTGAAGGCCAAATGTGAGCGGGATAGATTGTAAAACCTGTTGCCCGTGTCCATTCAACGTAGCCAGTGTTGTTCGTGAATATCTCGATTGTATTAGAGTCGAGGACATTGGTCATATAGATGTTTTCATAATTTTCAGCGTTATAGGGATCCAGTAAACCCAAAGGTACACTGAAAGCCACGTCAGTAGCTGTGACTGGTGTGCCATCGTGCCAGGTAGCGTTCTCGTAGAGGTGAAAGATGTACTTTTCTCCATCCTGAATATCTCCTGATGCAGTAGTCGTCTCTGTTTCCCACGCATAGATAAGATTTGCTTGGAGAGCTTGGAGGCCTAGTTGTTAGTCTTCGGGGGGATACACGGCGAAGGTCACCCGGTCCAAATATCCTCCATGTGGATCATACCCATCCGGATAGATTCATTCAGCGCGACTTGTTACGGTCCTGTCGGGGGAATGAAGGCTTGTGATGCCAAGAAAGCCGATAATAATGAGTGAACAGAAGAGTATCAAATGCAGTTTTCCAATCAGCAAGTTAAAATCAGCTCCTAGAATAGGCTTTGAATTTCGACTTAGACTCCCGTCGCCTGTACAGAAGGAATCCAAGGATTCCGACCTGGATAATAATGACCAAAATCCCAATGTTGATAAGCAGGTAATATCCTGGTGGTGGACCCCACCCGCAATCTGGCCGGAGGGGCATCACCACGGCGAAATGCCACGCATGATGACGCTCCAACACTAGCCATTGGCCGGGAACATGGGTCCTAAACATATAGGGTCCTGAACCTACCAGGTCTTCAACGCTTGGCTGCCACATTGTAACATTTGGATGAGTAGACCAAATGTGAGCAGGATAGATGGTAAAACCTGTTGCCCGTATCCACTCGAAGTAACCTGTTGCATTGGTATAAATTTCAATTGTGTTGGAATCAAGGATATTGGTCATGTACACGTTTGCATAGTGGTCTGCATCATATGGATCTTGTAAACCCAGCGACAAACTGAAGGCTACATCCGTAGCAGTGACCGGTGTGCCATCGTGCCAGGTCGCGTTCTCATACAAGTGGAACGTGTATTTCTCCCCATCTTGAATATCCCCGAAAGCCACTGTGGGTTCAACCTCCCAGGAATATGCTAGTCCCGGTTGTGGTGTCAAGTCGTAGGGTGAGATGGTCCAAAGTTCTTCATAGACGAGTTGAAATACCTTTGTAGTATGTTCCGAGTTGCTCATCAACCAGTTTGTAGTGTCAAGCCCCTCTTGGAGGCTCATGTGGTATTCGGTTGGGATGCACCCCCAGGGTCCACCATAATCTTCCTTCAACCTGATGTGTACCAGACTGTAACCATTACAGATTCGGTTCCTCATTACCATATTGATGTAGCCTTCCCAGCGATCCGTGCGGTAGGCGTGGGTGTATACGTCGTTGTAGCAGACAATCATTGGTACATCCAACCAGAGCTGATACTGGCATAACCAAGCCCATTGATTTGCTTCCCCTTGGGTGCTAGCAGCCATCATGTTCTCGGCAAACATGTCATAGGCAGAGCTATTGTATCCACCAAAGAACCACTCGCTATTACCAGTAGAGCTATGAAACGTGTCATAAAGAAATTCTGGACTGTTTACATGCGAGAAAGAAAAACAGCCAAGCCAGTAATTACCAAATGTAATTCTGTCAATCATCATATTGAAGTCTAAAGGCTCAACCGATGCCCTGATCCCACACAGAGCCATACCATCTGCAGCCAGGCTGACGGCATTGCCAGCAGGAACGTACCCTGCTGTATGATACAGTTCTACCTCAAAGTCGTCATCGAGTATATCCCCAGCATCTAGAATGCTGTTGTTGTTCGTGTCAAAGTCCCGCCACCCGTTTCCATCGAGGTCCCGGAAGCCTGAAGCTTCCAAGGTGGCGTTGGCTTTTTCGATATCTTGGGCATAGTAGGTTTCAGTTAAAATGTTTTCGAAGGTCCAGTTCCCCAAATTGATTGGCAGGGCGCAATCCTGGTGGAAGGCTAGACCACCCGTGGATGCTTGGATCACAGCTGTCTTATCTAACGAGTAGGCTATAGCCTGTCGATACGCTGTGATGTTGGTGGGGAAGCGTCCGCAGTTCAGGCAAAACATCCGGTACATATCTCCTGGCTCAGTGGTCACCTCCACACCAGTTGTCGCCTGGAGCTCGGCGATGTTTTCAGCCGGCACGCGTTCGTCCCACGCATCGATGAGATTCGCCTGTACCGCTTGAAGCCCGAGCTGTTCATCCTCGGGAGGATAAACGACGAACGTCACTCGGTCTATGTACCCCCCATGGGGATCGTATCCATCAGGATAAGTCCACTCTGCTCGACAGGCTAACTGTTTGTCAGCAGAAAAGAGGCTGGTCCAGCTTAACAAACCTATGAATAGGACTGCGAAGAGAAAAAGACGATTTCGTTGTGATAACGCCATTCCCGTTGTCATCTCCAGCTATAGGCGTTACCGGCAATTCCTTCTATAAATACACATTTTTATGCGCCTTATTAGTCTAATGATAGAGGCGAAAAAGAATTTTTTTCCATTTTTTGCGGTTTGCATGGAAAAATATTCCAAAAAGATTGAGGCTCCGAAATTTTATACGGGTGTTTTTCGTGGTGACTGTGAAGGGATTTGATTCCATCTCTTAAGCGGTATCCCTAAAAGTGATGAGTTCCTTGCAGTTCCGCTGGGGGATTAAGCCCTTGGATTGGCCACAAATGAGTGCAACACCGGATCAATCGAATATCAAGTGGGCTATGAAAATCCTGTTCGTCGGGGATGAGGGAGCAGGGAAAACCGACCTTATGTGCGGCGTTGCTGATGGGGTCTACATTGATGGTTTTCAACGAAAACTTGGGAGTTCTTTTGGTGCAAAACGCTTTGAGTTAGATCCTGTCCGGGTGCAACTGCAAATTTGGAATGTCACTGATTCGCCGAAATTCACGAATTTGCGTCGTCAGTTTTACCGAGGTGGCGCTGGTGTTGTTTATGTCTTCAGCTTGACCGATCGGGCATCCTTTGAAAGTATTCTCGACTGGGTTGCTGAAGTTCGCCGGGTTATTGGTGATGTGCCAGCGATTTTAGTGGGTACACAACGTGAAACACGTGAAAGACGTCGAGTGACCAAGCGTGAAGCGAAACAATTGGCGAAACATTTAGGGATTCCCTATTTAGAGATGGGGATGGACCTTGATCCACAATTTGAACGTGCTTTACAGGACATGGTTGTCGATATTCTCAAACCTGCCTAGACTTAATTGTTACTTTTCGTCCTAAAATTTCCTAGCAGCC